>WNGB01008503.1_pt1 | contig 20831 bp, 17 predicted proteins | sample 5400681 | NCBI WGS metagenome assembly WNGB01 (sample SAMN13153367, study PRJNA577476) | soil metagenome | isolation source: 115 cm soil or saprolite under grassland replicate 2 | place: USA:California | collected 2016-06-15
ATCTGATGAAATCCGGATGATTCGCGCGCGAGAATCCGCAGGAAGAGATTGATCTTGGCGTGCGCCAGGACACGCAGGGCATCGCTCACGTGCTGTTCCCGCGAGCCGCGGTGCTCAGCTCGCCCAGCCGGAGGTGGAGGCGTGACAGCGACCACAGGCCGAGCAGGGTGATCGGGACGAACGTCGTGAGGTGATAGGTCAATGCGTAGGCGATGGCGAGGCTCGGATCCACACCGTACAGCTGCAGCGTAAACAGCGTCGCGGCCTCGAACACGCCGCCGTATCCGGGGGTCGATGGAATGGCAACCCCAAAGCCGATGATCCCCTGCAGGAGCAGCGCGGCTTCCAGCGGAACGTCGAGTCCGAAGGCGCGAAAGCAGATCGCGAACGCCGCGGCATTCTTGATCCAGAGCACCAGCGACCAGAGGACCACCCCCGCGAAGCGCGCGGGGCTTTTGAGCACCGCAAGCCCTTCGACGATGCCATCCGAGACACGCACGACTCGATCCGCTGCGGTGAGCGGCAAGAGGCGCCGCGCGACGCGCTCGACCAACACCGACCAGCGACCAGGCCGATTGGCGATGAGCAGCGCAATCACCAGCAACGCCCCAAACAGCGCCGCCGTTGATGCCGCGATGGCGGAGAGCGAGCGGCCACCGACGAGGGCGCGAGCGGGGAAGGACGGTGCCGCGATCGCCAAGGCCATCAGGCCTAGCATGACGAGCGCGTCGAACACGCGCTCCACGCCGATGGAGCCGAGCGCCGTCGTGAAGCGCACCGGAAGCTGGCGCGAGGCGACGTACGCGCGCGCGACTTCGCCGGCGCGGGCGGGGAGCAGGTTGTTCGCCATGAAGCCGATCGTCGTGGCGTGCCACAGCGGCAACAAGCGGAACGGCGTGCCACAGCGGCAACAAGCGGAACGGGCGGCCCTCCCCATCGCGCAGGATCAGGCGCCAGCGAATCGCCCGGACCGGAAAGGTGACGGTCGCGACCACGACCGTGAGCAGCAGCAGCCAGACGTGGGCATGCTGTGCGTACGCCCAGACTTTGCGGGGATCAATTCTGTACAGCACCCACACCAGCAGGGCGGCACTGATGGCGAGCCCGATCAGCCAGGCTCCCCGCCAGCGGTTTTTCTTACTCGGGTTCGATGGCGAGGACAACGAGATCGCAGACTTCGTCGATGATCGCGCGGAGGGCGTCGCCGCTCGAGCGCTTCGCCGCTTCGCGCAGCTCTTGCGCGCGCTGCCGGGCACCCGCGCCCTTGTAGAGCAGGGTCCTGATATCGACAGGCTCTCCATTCGCTCGGGTGACCCCGGGCCCAGGGCCCGGGGTTCCGCTGATCAGCTCCTCGAGCGACGCCGGTCCCACGCCGGCCGTGACCATCCGCTGATACCGCATCCACGTGCCCGAGATGTCCGTCGCCGAGTCCGCGCCGATTGGCAGCGCTTGCGGCGGAGGGGCCGGTGCACGGGTCGCCCCTGACGGCCGCACCCGATCCGCGGGGGTGGTCGGCGGCGATGGCGCCGGAGGGGGTGCCGGCGTCGGCGCAGCGCTACCGAGCCGGCGCACCGCGAGCGTGACACCGGCGATCGCCGCGGCGGTCGCGGTTTCGTCGCCGGTTCCTGCCGAGAGAATCTCTCCCACTTTGCGCAGCTCAGCGGCGAAGCGCGCCGGCTGGCTCACCGCGATGCCGCTCGTGACCGCCTCGCGCGCCGCGTGCGCGAACTCGGCCACGCGCTCGGCGACGGCGCCGCCGCCGACGGAACCCAGGGCGCGGAACGTCCCCGCGAGCGTATGGGCGCGGAGCTCGCGCTGCGTCGCGCTGGGTGCGCGCTCGAGCGAGTCCGCAGCCTGGCGCAGATGCTCCCCATGGCTCACCAGCTCGAGCCGTCCGAGCGTCGCCGGGCGCGCGCTCTCGCCGGCGGGCGGCGTGCCCCGCTGCACGATCGTGCCGACGGTCTCGATGGGGACGATCTCGGGCTCGCTTTCCATGAACTGCACGAGCAGCCCGGCGAACTTCCGGAATTCCGCGCTTTCAGGATCGGGACGGCCCCGCTCAGCGACCTCGCGCGCCGCATGCGCGATGGACGTCGCCGCCATTTGGAACAGCTCGGCGATCGTGTCCCCGGCGCCGGGAGGCGCTGCGGCGCCGGTGCGACTCACCTCGCCGATCGCCTGCTCGATGCCTTCCAGCAGATCGGGCAGCGGCGGGAGATCGTTCAGCGCCGCGAGGCCGCGCAGCGGCTGCAGCGCCTTGAGCACATGCTGGAGTGGGTCGTGCGCCAACGGATTGGTGCGCAACGCGCGCCCGGCCCGATCGAGCGCGCTCGCGATCGCCGCGCCCTCGCGCGCGACGAACGCGCGGGCGCCCGCGTCGAGCCCCATGGCCTCGGCCGCGCGCACCTGGCCCGACGGACGCCCCCCCAGCTGCTCGAGCTGGCTCGCCAGTGCTTCCGCCTTGGCGGTATCGGCATCGGTCCAGCTCGCCGCCTTGCGCACGAAGATCTTGAGATCGTCGATCGCCCGCGTGGTGAGCTGCTTCGTGGCCGCATCCCAGGGACGGCGGCCTTCGCGGACGCTGCGCGCGAGCGCCTCGAGTCCCATCGCCGCCCGCGCGATCCCCTGCTGGCTCGCCATCAGCGCGCTGCCGCGCAGCGCGCGCGCCAGCCGCACCAATTCGTCCGCCGCGGGCGGCGTCGGCGGCTGGAGCAGGGCATCGAGCCGGTCGAGGTACTCCCCCGCCTCGAGGGCGAAGAAGTCGCTCATGCCGAGCGGTTGGGAGGATCCAGGCTGGGTCATCGTGGGGACAAAATAGCAGTTTTTGCTTCGTCGATGAGCTTCCGCATGCGACGCACCGCCTCTTCGAGCCCCCAGAATACGGCATTGCTGACGACCGAGTGGCCGATATTCAGTTCTTCGATCTCGGGGATGGCGGCGACCGGCTGGACATTCTGATACGTCAGCCCATGCCCGGCGTGTACGGCGAGGCCGATCTCCCTGGCATGAGCTGACGCTTTACGAAGTTCATGTAACGCCTGATTTCGACGCTTTTCGTTCGACGTCGTTTTGCTCGCGTGCGCATAGCGGCCAGTATGTAGTTCGATCGCCGGGACGCCGAGCTGTTGTGCCAGGTCGATTATTTTCCACGCCGGATCGATAAACAGACTCACACGAATCCCCGCGCCTTGCAGCCGCGCGATCGCGTCCTTTAGCCGGCGATCCCCTTTACGCAGCGCGAGCCCGCCCTCGGTCGTGATCTCCTGCCGCTTCTCCGGCACCAGGGTGGCCTGAAACGGTTTCAGGCGCGCCGCGAGCCGGACGATTTCGGCGTGCGCGCCCAGTTCGAGATTGAGGACCGTGCGCACGCTGCGCGCGAGTGCGGTGACGTCGGCGTCCTGGATATGGCGCCGGTCCTCGCGCAGGTGGACCGTGATCCCGTCGGCGCCGGCGCGCTCGGCGGCGGCGGCCGCCTGCACCGGGTCGGGCTCGTCGGTCTTGCGCGCTTCACGGAGCGTCGCAACATGATCAATGTTGACGTAGAGACGCATGCTGTCTTACCTTCGGATCACCCCGACCACAGGTCTGGCCTCGTGAAGCGACGGGTCGCGATTGCCTTGCTGCTGCTTGCCGGCACCACTGCCTGCGGAACGAGTCACGGACCCAGCACGCCGGTTCCGCAGTCGATGAACGAGTCGGTCTCGCAGTTTCTCGCCGCGGTCAAGGCCAACGATCAAAGACGCATGGGGGAGCTGTGGGGCACCGAACGGGGCCCTGCGGCCAATACCATGAACGCCGGCGTACTGCGCCAGCGCCTCACCGTCATCCAGAAATACCTCGACCATACCGGTTATCGCATCGTGGAAGGGCCGCTGCTCGTGCCGGGCCATAACGACCTGCGCACCTATCGCGTCGAGCTGCAGCGCAGCAACTGCAATCAGGTGCTGCCCATCGACGTCGTGCGCACGCACAGCGGCGGCTGGCTGGTCTATGACGTGCATCTCGAGAGCGCGGGCAGTCCGGGTGGGCGTTGCCAGCAGGTGGGAACCGGGCCGTAGGGACGGGCGTTCCACCTACTCAGTCAGCTCCAACAGAATGCCGTGCGTCGTTTTGGGATGGAGGAATGCGATGCGCCGTCCGCCGGCTCCGCCCCGGGGCGTCGCATCGATCAGCTGGTAGCCGGCGGTGCGGCAGCGTTCCAGCGTGGCGTCGAGATCGGAGACGCGGTAACAGACGTGATGAATGCCTGGGCCGCGTTTCGCAAGGAATTTCGCCACGGGACTCTGGGGATCACGCGGTTCGAGCAGCTCGACGTCGACGCCGCCGAAATGCAGACTGACAATGGTCGCGCCATCGGCGGTTTCCGGCTTTCCCGGCGCGAGGCCCAGGACGTCGCGATAGAAGGCCAGCGCCTCTGGGATGCTCGTGACCGCGATGCCGATGTGAGCGACCGACGGGTTCATAGCAGGTCAAACTAACGTCTATCGAGGGAGCGTGAAGGGTTATGGAAGTGACGGACGCCACATTTCAGGCGGAAATCGAGCAGCATAAGGGACTCGCCCTGGTCGATTTCTGGGCGACGTGGTGCGGGCCGTGCCATATGGTCGCGCCGATCATGGAGCAGTTGGCGGGCAAGTACAACGGCAAGGTGAAGATCGTGAAGGTGGACGTGGACGCCAATCAGGCGACGGCGATGCGCTTTAACGTCCGCTCGATTCCGAGTATTCTATTCTTCAAGGACGGACGCCACGTGGACACCCTGGTAGGTGCCTATCCGTCCCAGGCGTTCGAGCAAAAGATCGCACAGCACCTTTCGTAGCTTCCTCGTCGGAGGACGATGCGCGCGAGCACGGCTCGCCTGACGAATTCGCCGGTTCGCCTCGCGGATCTTCAATTCCCGCAGGTGAGCCGGCTTATTCATCGTACCCGGCTCGCCTTCATTCACCTCGACAATCTGCTGGCGTACGCCAAGCGCGACCGCGACGGGCGCATCGATGGCTATCTCGCGGCGCACCTGCCCGACGAGTGCGTGCTGCTGTTCTTCCGGAAGGGTGAGGCCGTCAACGCCGCCGCGCTGCATACCGCCGGCCGCCAGGTCCTCACCATTACCGAAGCGCTGAAGCGCATGCGCACCGAAGTCGAGCGCGGCGATCTCACCTACTGCGCCGCGCCGATGGAGCAGCTCGCGTGGATGTACGCCGCATGCGCCGGCGGGTACCAACCGCGCCTCATCGACGTCAAACAGCCCGAGAAATTCTTTCCGGTATTGCAACAAGAAAAAGTGACCGGCGTGCTCGAGCTGATTTCGAATGGCCGGGTCTCCTACCTCAAGTTCGATCAGGGCAAATATCTCAGCGGGCATTTCTGCGACAAACCGGACAACGTGGCGCCCGCCCGCTATCTGGAATCGCTCTTCGACACGGGCGTGGGCGGCACGGCGCCGGCGATGTCGGCGGGGACGTTCACGGCTGGGGACGATCTTCCCGCCCAGGCCGCTACGGCGCTCGTGAACACGTACCGCGAGCTCTACTGGCGCATCGTCGATGCGGTGGAGCGGGAATTTCCGGGCGAGGCCAGACGGCGTGCCCAGAAGGTCACGGCGGCGATCGTGAACACCCATCAGGCCCTGGCCTTGATGAGCGTGCCGCGCGGCACCGATACGCCCGACGCGGTCGTGCGGCCGGAAGAGCTGTCGACCGCGCTGACCGACTGGGCCCTGCAGCTGCTCGAGGGCGCCGAGGTCATGATGCCGGGGACGGCCACCAAGGTCCTGAAGGACGCGACCCGCGAGCATCGCTACGTGCTGCAGGCGGCCAACTTCTACGGCCGGCTCCCCTGGCAGGTGACGTGGTGACGTGGCCGGCACCCTCTACGTCGTCGCGACGCCTCTCGGAAACCTCGGCGATCTCTCGCCGCGCGCCGCCGACACACTGAAGCAGGTGGCGGTCGTCGCCGCCGAGGATACCCGCCACAGCAAACCGCTGCTCCATCATGCCGGCTCGCACGCCGAGCTGGTCAGCTTCCACGAGCATTCCTCGGACCGCGCCCTCGAGCGCATCCTGCGCATCCTTACAGAAGGGCGGGACGTCGCGCTGATCACCGACGCCGGCACGCCCGCGATCAGCGATCCGGGAGTCGCGCTGGTTGCCGCGGCCCGAGAGCGCGGAATTCAGGTCGTAACCATTCCGGGCCCGACCGCCGTGGCTGCGAGCCTGTCTGTATCAGGCATCGGCGGCGACCGCTATTTGAGACACGTGCGGGGACGTTGCAGGAATTGTCAGAGCACTATGCAACGGCTCCGGCGCGTGGCGAGGTTACAGTGGTGGTTGCGGGAACGGGCAAACAGCACGTCGTGGAGCGTCCGCCCCCCCCGGATCCCGGCGCGCGCGCCAAGGCTCTGCTGGCTGAAGGCTTGTCGCGCAAGGATGTCGCTGACCGCCTGGCCGAGGAGACCGGTATCTCACGAAACACTGCGTATCGGCTGGTGAACGAGTTATGAAAGTTGGAATGTTGGAAGGTTGGAAGGTCGGAATGACACTGCTGGTTGGCGTCAGCCTCCGCGGCGCCGGCCCATCACCACATTCCAACCTTCCAACATTCCAACCTTCACCTTCTCTCACCATCGGCCGCCTCCATTACGACGGCGGCGGCGACTGGTACGCCAATCCCTCGAGCCTGCCGAACCTGCTGACCGCACTCCGCGACCGGACGACGCTGCCCGTCGCCGAGCGCGAGCGCGTGGTGACGCTCACCGGGCCCGAGCTGTGGGACGTCCCTTACCTCTATATGACGGGCCACGGCAACGTCCATTTCTCCGACGGGGAGATCCGCAACCTGCGACGCTATCTGGAGCAGGGCGGCTTCCTGCACGCCGACGACAATTATGGAATGAACGCCTCGTTCCGGCGGGAGATCGCGCGCGTATTTCCGGATCATCCGTTGGTTGAAGTGCCGTTGACGCACCCGATTTACAACCTGGTCTACGCCTTTCCGAAGGGTATCCCGAAGATCCACGAGCACGACGGGCTGCCTGCGCAGGGGTTCGGCATTTTTTTGGGAGACCGGCTTGTCGTATACTATTCCTACCAGGCGGATCTCGGGGATGGATGGGAAGACCCCGATGTCCATCACGATCCTCCAGAGCTTCATGAGGCGGCGCTGCGGATGGGTGTGAATCTCTTCACGTACGCGGTCAGCGGGACCAAATGACTGAGACGGCGCGCCGGCTGCGCCGCCTGGGGGCTCCCCACGCACGCGCGCGGGCGCTCGCCGTGGTGCTCGGTGGCCTCGGCGCCGCGTTGGCCGCGGCCGCACTCGGCCTCGCGCTGGCGCCAGCAGTCTCGGGAGTGGCGCTCGCCTGGGCGCTCGTCGTCGCCACGGCGGGGGCTGCGACATGGGCAGTCCTGCGCACGCGCCATGAAGCCGCGGCGCCAACCCTGGGCAGACTGATCGAGAGCGCGGCCGGGGGACGGGCCGGAAGCATTGTCGGAGTCGTCAGCCCAACAGCAGGGAAGGGCATCGGCTCCAGCGCCGCGCTCTTGCTGGCTGCCGACACACAGGCCGCCGCCGTCGTCTCATCGGCTGCTCGGGCCGTCGATGGCGTCATGCGCCGCACCACCCGCCGCCGCGTGGCGGCGGGCGCCGGCGCAGCGCTCGCCGGGGTTCTGCTCTTCCTCGCCGGCTCGCCGGCGTCGGGCCGCGCTGCAGCGTTCTGGCATCCGGTGCGGACCTGGCGGGACGCCCACGCGCCGGTGCGGTTGGCGGTGGATCGGCGGTCGGTGCGGCGCGGTGGAAGCGTGACGGCGACCATCACGGTGCCGGGCGCCGAGCGCGTGACGCTGTGGACGCGCGGCCCGGGCGAGCCCTGGAAAGCTATGCTCCTGCCGCTCGACGCCGACGGTCATGTGGTCCAGCAGGTCGGGCCGATTGAATCCGATCTCTTCCTCCGCGCCTCCAGCGGCGCACGCCGCAGCGGCGAAATCAAGATCGACGTCGCGCTGCCGGCATTCCTCGCCGATCTGGGGCTCACGGCGCGCTTTCCTTCTTACCTCGACCGCTCTGACGAACCGCTGCTCGTGGGTCCGGACGCGATCCCGCTGCCCGTCGGGACGACGGTGCTCACGAGTGGGTCGGCAAGCGTACCGCTCGCCAGTGCGGCGTGGACGCTCGAATCGCGCGTCGAGAAGCTGCGCGTGGAGGGCACCCGCATCGATGGCCGCTTTACGCCCACGGCGAGCGGTATCTGGCGGCTGCAAGCGCTGAGCGCCGATGGATCGGCGCTGGAAGGGAGCGCGCCGGAGCTGCGGCTCGTGATCGTGCCCGACTCGGCGCCTGTCGTCACGCTGCCGGTGCCCGGCCGCGATACGACGCTGCCGATTTCGCTGCATCAACAGCTCGTCGCCGATGTCCGTGACGATCATGGCATCGCGCGCCTCTCCGTCGTCAGCTGGCGCGTGAGCCGGACCGGACGCGTGGGCGAGGCGGTGCGGGAGTCGCTCGATGTGACGGGCGTCGGGGATCGGGCCATCGTGCAGGCACGGCTCGATGCCGAGAACCGTGGCCTGCTGCCCGGCGACACGCTGCGCCTCTACGTCGAAGCGCTCGACAACGCGCCCCCCCCGATGACGCACAGCGGCCGCAGCGTCGAGATCGCGTTGCGGCTCCCGAGCATGGAGGAGCTGCGCGCGGAAGCGCGCGAGGCGGCGCGGGCAGTCGCCAGTGCGGCCGACTCCGTCTCCGCGGCGCAGCGCGAGTTGAGCGACCGGACGCGAGACCTCGCTCAGGAGCGGAGCCGTGAGGCGGACGGTCGGTCGGCCGGACGGCAGGACGGCCGGAATCAACAGGGTGCGATGTCATTTCAAGCCACGCAGCGCGCGGAAGAGATTGCGCGCGACCAGGCGGCGATGTCGCAGCGCGTCCAGGAGCTGGCGCAGGCGGTCGAAGAGATCGCGCGCGCGGCGAAGGCGGCCGGCGTGGACGACAGCGCGTTCCAGAACCGGCTGCGCGAGGTGCAGGAGCTGCTGCAGCGGGCGCTCACCCCGGAGCTCGAGCAGCGGCTGCGCGAGCTACAGGAAGCGCTCGCGCGTCTCGATCCCGAAGCGACCAGGCAGGCGCTGCAGCGTCTGGCGGAAGCGCAACAGGAGCTGCGCCGCGAGCTGGAGCGGAGTGAGGAGCTGTTCAAACGCGCCGCCGTCGAGGGGGAGCTCGCGTCGCTCGCGAAGGATGCCGAGGACCTGCAGCGCCGCCAGACGGAGTGGACGAAGCAAGACGCGCAGCATCCCGACTCGGCGGCTGTCGCCGCGGAGCGCGATCTAGCCACCGCCACCGATTCGCTCGCCCGAGGCGTGGAACGGGTGGGAGAGACCGTCCCGCTGCAGCATTCGCAGGCGGCCGCGCGCCGCGCGCAGCGTGCCATGCAGGAGGCCGCGAACGCCGCGAGCCAGCGCGACTCGCGGGGCGCCCAGGCGTCGGGACAGGAGGCCGCCGACTCGCTGGCGCAGCTCCCTGACGAGCTGCGGCAACGGCGCGATTCGCTGACGTCCGCGTGGAGACAGGAAACGCTGGACGCGCTCGACCGCGCGCTCGCGGAGACCGCGGCGCTCGCCCGCCGCCAGCAGGAAGTCGCCGACGCGCTCCGCAATGGCGAAGCAGGCGCCGCGACGCGCGCGCGCCAGGCCGCCGTCGAAGAAGGGACGCACGCGATCGAGCAGGAGATCAGCGCGGCGGCGGGACGGCACGCGCTGGTGTCCCCACAACTCGAGGCTGCCCTCGGCTACGCGCAAAACCAGATGAAGCAGGCGCGCGAGCAGCTCGAGCAGGGTGACCCCAATCCCGCCACCGCCGCGCCGTTCGCGGAGCAGGCGCTCGATGCGCTCAACGCCACCGCGCATGCCTTGGTGCGCACGGCCCAACGCGTCGCCGGCGCGAAGTCGGGATCCGGCTTCCAGGAAGCGATGGAGCAGCTCGCCCGCATGGCGCAGCAGCAGCAAGGGATGAACGGCGATGCGCAGGGTCTCTTGCCGATGATGGCGCCGGGCGGTGACGCGGTGATGCAGCGGTTGCGCGAGCTCGCGGGTCGCCAGCGCGCCCTCGCCGAGCAGCTCGAGCGTCTGCAGGCGGGCGGCGACGCCAGCGCCGCGGGCGCGCTCGCCCAGGAAGCGCGCGAGCTCGCGCGCCAGCTCGAGGCGGGACGGCTCGACCGCCGCACGATCGAGCGGCAAGAGCGGCTCTATCGCAAACTGCTCGACGCCGGCCGCAGCCTCTCCGGTGACGAGCCGGATGAACAGAAGGAGCGCACCAGCCGCTCCGCCACGGGCGACAGCGTCCACATCCCGGCCGCGCTCCTGCCGGGCGCCACCGGCACCGGTCCGAAAGTCCGCTACCCGACGTGGGACGAGCTGACCGGTCTCACCCCCGAGCAGCGGCGCATGGTGCTCGAGTACTTCCGCCGGCTCAATGACACGAAGCATTAACTGGGCGGCGGTGGCCGCGCTGGTGCTCGTGGGCTTGGCTGACCCCGGGCGGGCCGCCCGGGGTCAAGCTATAGGCCCGGGCTTCGAGCTCGAGCGCTCCGGCCGCTACGGCGACGCCGCCACGGTCTACTTCACGACGGTCCGCGGCGATCCCACGAACCTCGCCGCGCTGCTCGGCCTCGAGCGCACGCTCTTCATCTTGAACCGGATGCCCGAGCTGCTGCCGCTCGTCCAGAACGCCCGGACGCGTCTGCCCGACAGTCCGGCACTGCGCAGTCTCGAGCTGCGCGTTTATGCGGCATTGAATCAGCTCGATTCGCTCGAAACGATCGCCCGCCGCTGGGCGGCGAGCACGCCGCAGAGCGAGGCGCCCTATCGCGAGTGGGGACAGGCGCTCGCGGATCGCCGGATGTGGGACGAGGCGCGCCGCGCCTTCCTCGTCGGACGACGGACGCTCGGCGGCGATGGAACGTTGGCGCTCGAGCTGGCGGAGCTGGAGCAGCGCGCGGGAAACTGGGAGGCATCGGCGGCGGAGTGGGGACGCGCGGTCACGCGGTCACCTGACGTGGAGCCCAATGCCTCGAGCCAGCTCTCCGACGCGCCGGCGCCGCTCCATGACCGGGTGGCGCGCGTGTTGACCGCGCCCGCAGCGTCAGCGCGCGCGCGGCGCCTGGGCGCGGAGCTGCTGCTCACCTGGGGCCAGCCGCTCGCCGCGTGGTCCGCCATCGAGCCGACCCTGGCGCTCGCCGACAGCGATGCGCCGGCGGCGTTGCGGCGCTTCGCAGACCTCGCCGGTGCGGTGAGCTCGCCCGAGGGCCACCGCGTCCGTGGCCTCGCCTTGACGCGCTGGGCCGACATGATGCCGCGGTCGGCCGGCGCGCGCGCGCGCGCCGAGGCGGTCCGCGAGCTGCTGAACGGCGGCGACAAGATCGCGGCGCGGCGCGTGCTCGAAGAGCACCCCGATTCGAATGGCGTCGCCGAGGCCGCGCTCATCCAGCTCTTGATCGCGGACAATCAGCTCGACGTCGCCGAGCAGCGACTCTCGGCGGCGCGCTCGACGCTGACGGCGGACGATCGCGCCTCGTTGCAGCTGGCGCTCGCCCGGGCCCGCATCGCACGCGGTGAGCTGGACCGCGCCGCTGCGGCACTGGGGAATGACTCGAGCGTCGCGGTTATCGCGCAGCGCGGCTGGATTGCGCTGTATCGCGGGAACCTGAAAGACGCTATGGAAGCGTTCCGCACAGCCGGTCCCTACGCGTCGGATCGCGCCGCGGCGACCGATCGCACCGCCATGATGGCGATGCTGCAGCGGATCCAGGACGAGTCGAGCCCCGAATTGGGCGCCGCATTGCTCACGCTGGCGCGGGGCGACTCGGTCGGCGCGATCGCGGCGCTGCGTCGCGCGGCGGCTCGGCTGCCCGAGCAGGGCGGGCGGCTCGAGGTGCTGTTGCTCGCGGGCCAGGTCGCGGCGCAGAAGGGCGGCGATCAGGAGCCGAGCGCGATCGCATTGTTCGATGAGATCGTACGGGCCGGCGGGGAAGGCGCGGCGCCCGCCGCCGCCGAGCTCGACTGGGCGCGGCTCCTGGTGCGCGAGGGCCAGAACGCCGCCGCAATTCCGCATCTCGAGCATCTGATTCTGACCTATCCGAACAGCGCCTTCGTCCCCGAAGCACGACGCGTGCTCGAGCGGGCGAAGGGGGCGATACCGAAGTCATGAAGAGGCGTGACTTTGTGCGGACGGTTGGACGGTTGGGCGGTTGGACGGTCGCCGCCCATTGGCTCGGTCACGTTCCAACATTCCAACCGTCCAACGTTCCATCGCTTCTTATTCCCATGGACGATGCTCAATCCGATCACCTGAAAGCATACGGTTTGACGTACCGAGCGATCCAGGCCGGTCTCAAGGCGGAGTGGCTCCTCAACTATCGCGGTGGCTCGTTTCTCATTCCCGATCTCGACGCGCTGCGGCGTGACGCGGCGCTGAACGGCATCCGCACAGAGCCGGTCGACAGCGCCCTGACGGCGGTACGCGGCGAAATCGAAGCGAACAACATGGACGCGGTGCCGCTCGAGAAAGCACCCAAAGTCGCCGTCTACGCGCCGCCGAACGCCGCCCCCTGGGACGACGCCGTCACCATGGCGCTGCAGTACGCGGGCATCCCGTTCACCAAGATCTGGGATGCGGAAGTCATGAACGGATCATTGAAGGACTACGACTGGCTGCACCTGCATCACGAGGACTTCACCGGCCAATACTCGAAGTTCTTCCTCATCTACTCCGGGATGACGTGGCTCGCCGAGATGGTGCAACGCAACAGCGACATGGCCCGGCAGCTCGGCTTCCAGACGGTGCCGGATCTCAAGAAGGCGGTGGCGCGGAGCATCCGCGGCTACGTCGAGAACGGCGGCTTCCTGTTCGCGATGTGCACGGCGACCGAGACGATCGACCTCGCCCTGGCCGCTCACGCCGTGGACATCGCCGCGACCTTTGCCGACGGCACGCCGCTCGATCCCGACGCCGATGCCAAGCTCGATTGGTCGCAGGCGTTCGCATTCACCGCCGCGCACATCGAGACCAATCCGCTGGTGGCGAGCTTCTCCGACATCGACGGCCACCAGGTGAACGGCGGCGCGCGGCGCCAGCCGCTGGGCGCGTTCAAGCTGTTCAACTTCAGCGCCAAGATCGATCCGGTGCCCACGATGCTGGTGCAGGGCCACCGCCAGGTGATTCCCGATTTCTACGGTCTCACCACGTCGTTCACGCGCAACCGGCTCAAGCCGGGCGTCACCATCCTCGCCGAGGAAGAGGGGGCGGCGTGGGTCAAATACATCCACGGGGACCTGGGGAAAGGCACGTGGACATTCTTCGGCGGGCACGATCCCGAGGATCCGCAGCACCAGATCGGCGATCCGGCTACCGATCTGTCGCTGCACCCGCATTCGCCGGGCTACCGGCTGATTCTGAATAACGTGCTGTTTCCCGCCGCGAAAAAGCGCGAGCTCAAGACGTGAGCGTCGAGCGCCTGACGGCGGCTGCGCGCGCTCTGCTGCAGGAGGAGATCGCCGCGGCCCACGGGCGGGAGGTGTCGTTTGTCGTGCGCGCCGATCCGAACGGCGCGCTCACGGAGCCCCGAGTCGTGGCGCGGGGCACGATCGACGCGGTGCTCGCGCTTCCGGGTGTCGCGGAACGCGGCGAGATGCTGCTCCACAACCATCCCAGCGGCTTCCTCGAGCCGTCGGGCGCCGACCTGCACGTCGCCGCGCGGCTGCACGACGAGGGCGTCGGGTTCGGGATCGTCAACAACGACGTCTCGACGCTGTACGTCGTCGTCGAATGTCCACGCGCTCGGACCCTCGCGCGCCTCGATTCGCTCGAGATCGCCAATCTGCTCACCGAATCGGGTCCGGTGGCGCGCGTCCTGGGCACGACGGCATTCGAAGACCGGCCCGGCCAGCGCGATATGGCGGCGTACATCGCCGATGCCTACAACGACGGTGGCATCGCGCTGCTCGAGGCGGGCACCGGCGTCGGCAAATCGTTCGCCTATCTCGTGCCGGCGCTCGAGTGGGCACGTGTCAATGGCGAACGCACCGTCGTCTCCACCAACACGATCAACCTGCAGGAACAACTCGTTGGCAAAGACCTGCCGATCCTGTCGCGCGCGTTCTCGACCGGCGAGCGCGCCGTCACGTTCGCGCTGCTCAAGGGCTGGCGGAATTATCTCTGCCTCTCGCGCCTGGAACAGGCGCGCGCGGGGCAGGACTCGCTCTTCGACGACGGACGGGGCGCCGAGCTCGAGGCGATCGCCGGGTGGGCGGCGCGCACCGCCGACGGCAGTCTCTCCGATCTCGTCGAAGAGCCGTCCAGCGACGTGTGGGACGCCGTCGCCGCCGAGTCGGATCTGTGTACGCGTCTCAAATGCCCGCATTTCGATCGGTGCTTCGTCTTCGCCGCGCGGCGCCGTGCGGCCGAAGCCGACGTCGTCGTCGTGAATCACCACCTGCTCGCCTCCGATCTGGCGGTGCGCATCGCGTCGGACAACTGGCAGGAGGCCGCGGTCTTGCCGCCGTATCGGCGGCTGGTCCTCGATGAGGCGCATCATCTCGAAGACGTCGCCGCCCACCATCTCGGTACCCAGGTCAGCATGCTCGGCGTCCAGCGGCTGCTCGGCCGGCTGGAGCGCAACGGGCGAGGATTGTTGCCCACGCTCGCCGCGGAGCTCGGCACCCATGACGATCTGCTGGCGTCGGCGAGCCGCGACCTGCTGACACGCAGTGTGCTCGACGCCTTGGTCGCCGCGCGCCGCTGGGCGGACGAGCTGTTCGGGCGGCTCGCGCGCCGGCTCGACACCGAGCAGGCCGCTACGCCGGTGCTGCGCCTCACCGATGCGTTCGCAGCGGACGGCGTGTGGCGCGAAGGGCTCGACGTCGCACTCGACAACCTGCTCATCGCGTTCAGCAAGCTGCGCGACGGCGTCGAAACCATCGCTGATCGCCTGTCGATCGACGATCCCGCCGAGATGCGGACACGGCTCATCGGCGAGCTGCGCGGCGTCGTGCGGCGGCTCGACGCCGCCGCGGAGGGGCTCAAGGCGACGCTGCAGCCCGTTGGCTATCGCCCGGCGGTGGGCCCTGCGGTCCGCTGGATGGAGCGGCGTGGCCGCCGCACGCCGAATCTCACGCTGTCCGCCGTGCCGCTCGACCTCGCGTCGGTGCTCAAGGAGGCGCTGTTCGATCGCGTGGAGACCGTCGTGCTGACGAGCGCCACGCTCGCGGCCGGCGGCGAGTTCACATTCCTCGAGGAGCGGCTCGGCCTGTCGCTGCCGCCTTCGCGTGTCACGGTGCGCGAGATCCTGCCGTCGCCGTTCGATTTCGGAGCCCAATGCGTTTTCGGCATCCCGACCGATATCCCCGAGCCGAAGGGCGACGAATCTGGCCACGGCGCCGCCGTCGCGCGCGTGCTGCTCGAGCTCGCCCACGCATCCGACGGCGGCATCTTCGCCTTGTTCACGAGTCACGGCGCGTTGCGTCGGGCCGCCGATGCGATTCGGGGGCACGTCGGCGCGCGCTGGCCGCTGCTGATCCAGGGCGAGGGTCAGCGCGACCAGCTGCTGCGGCGCTTCCGCGACGCGGGCTCGGCGATTCTGCTCGGCACCGATTCGTTCTGGGAGGGCGTGGACGTTCCGGGCCGAGCGCTGCGCGTGCTGATCCTCGCGAAGCTGCCGTTCAAGGTGCCGAGCGAGCCTCTAACCGCGGCGCGGCTGGAGCGTCTCACGGAAGCAGGCGTGGACGGCTTCAGCCACTATCTGGTTCCGCTCGCGGCACTCAAGTTGAAACAGGGATTCGGGCGGCTGATCCGGACCAAATCCGACGTCGGCGCCGTTGTCCTGTTGGACCGGCGCGTCGTCACCAAGCGCTATGGGGCCACGATGCTCGAGGGCCTGCCGCCGGCCGCGAAAGCCATCGGGAACTGGCCGGACGTCCGGCGCGAGGTGGAAGAGTTCTTCGCACTGCACAGTATCGGCGCGCCGTCGCCGGCATCTTGGAGCTAGATTAAAGCTGTCTGCCTTCAGCCATCTGCGGTGGGTGCGCGTACTGATGGCTGAGGGCAGATGGCCTGTCACCAGAACGAGGAGAGTTGGGCTTGGGAGGATTCAGTAAGCGAGTCGGCGCGCTCCCCACATACCCGATGGCGGAGCTGCCCGCGATCAAGCGGCGGCTGATCGAGCAGGGTGTAGATCTGATCGACGTGGGAGCGGGGGACGCGGACTTTCCGCCTCCCGAGGTCGCGGTGAAGGCGGTAGCGCGCGCGCTGCAAGATCCCACCATGAGCCGCTATGCGTTTCAACTTGGCCTGCCGGCCTTTCGCGAAGCCGCGGCGGCCTACATGCAGCGGCGCTTTGGCGTGAGCGTCGATCCGTTCAAAGAGCTGCATCCGTTGCTCGGCTCGAAGGAAGGGATCGCGCACCTCGCGACCGCGGTGCTGAATCCCGGCGACGTCGCGATCGTGCCGGTCCCGGGCTACGCCGTCTACCACGGCGGCACGGTGCTCGCGGATGCCGAGCCTCACTTGTACAACCTTACGCCGCGCACCGATTTCCTGCTCGAGCTGGACGAGATTCCCACCGATGTACTCGCGAAGGCGAAAGTCGTCTATCTCAACTATCCGAACAATCCGACCGCCGCCGTCGCACCCCGCGACTATCTCGAGCGCACGATCGCCGCGTGTCGGAAACACGACCTGGTGCTCGCCTACGACAATCCGTACTGCGAGATCACGTTCGACGGCTACGTCGCGCCGTCGATTTTCGAGATCCCGGGCGCGATGGACGTCGCGGTCGAATTCCATTCGCTCTCCAAGAGCTTCTGCATGACGGGCTGGCGGCTCGGCTGGGCGGTCGGCCGTCCCGACCGCATCGCGGCCCTCGCCCGCGTCAAGAACTATGTCGACACCGGCGCGTTTCTCGCCGTGCAAGCAGCCGGCGCGGAGGTCTTGAAGCAAGCCGAGCACCTCGCGGCAGGCTACGCCGCCCAGTTCAAGGAGCGGCGCGACGCGATTCTGCCGGCGTTGCGCGCGAATGGATTCGAAGTCGAGACGCCGCGCGCCACGCTGTACCTCTGGGTGCCGCTGCCCGAGGGACTCGCGTCGGCGGCGTTCCAGAAGCGGGCGCTCGAGGATGTCGGCGTCGTGACGCTGCCCGGCAGCGCGTTCGGCGCGGGCGCGGAGGGGTTTTTCCGGATCGCCCTGACCGTCCCCATCCCGCGACTCATCGAAGCTACCGAGCGGCTGGGAAAGGTGCTCGCCACTGTTTGATCGTCAGGTAGCGCGCCAACCGATCGGCCGCGCGTGGTTGATCACGGCGGCGATCCACGTCGTCGCCGTGATTCTGGTGTTCACGGTGCCGTGGGCGGCGCCGTGGCGGAAGCGGACGTCCGTGCCCGCCGATCGGCGGGAAGTGGGCGACACCCTGATGTTCATCCTGGGAACCCGTGAAATGCGCGCCAAAGGTCCGACAATCGCGACAACGCGTCGCGAAGTGCCGCCACCCCTCGCCGCCCCTTCGCCGCCCCCCGCCGCCCCCTCGCCGCCAGACACCGGATCTACACTTCCGGCCTATGATCCGAACGCCAGTCGTGTGGTGCCCGCACCGCAGGTTGGCGACGGCCGGTTGTGGGTGAGTCCGCGGCCGGGACTGCCGGCGGGGGTCGCTGACCAGATCTATGGCGATACCGTCGCGCAGCACACCGCAGCCGTCCAACGACTCAAGGCGATGGTGGATTCGCTGAACGTGATCCTCGATCAGGAGCAGCGCGAGCGCCGGCGCCCGTCGTGGACGATCGGCGGCACGCCGAACAAACCGGAGTGGGGCATCGACTCGGCGTACATCCATGTTGCGGGGATCAAGATACCAACGGCTGTACTTGCCCTCCTGGGAAATATGCTGCCGCAGGGCAATTTCGATGAGGCGATGCGACAGCGTCAGCTCGACTACATGCGCTCGGACATCATGCAGGCGGCGGCGCGCGCGCAGTCGCTGGCACAATTCCGCCGCTACGTGCGCGAGCTTCGGGAGCGGAAGCAAGCGGAGCGCGACGCCGACGAACGCCGCCGCGCCCAGGATACGGTCAAAGCCGTCCCGTAGTGTATCTCGCCGCCGTCCTTCTCATTCTCCAGGCGCCGAGCCTCGACCGCACGGAGCAGCGAGTGCGGGCGGGCATCGCCGCCGCGCGCGAAGCGCAGATCACCTACCTGCAGCAGGTCGTCGACATCCCCAGCAGCACGCTGAATTTCGAGGGCGTGCGCAAGGTCGGTGCGGTGTTCCGCGCCTCGCTGGACTCGCTCGGCTTCACCACCACGTGGGTCGCCGTGCCGGACGCCGTGGGTCGCGCGGGGCACCTCGTCGCCGAGCACCGCGGGAAGACCGGATCGGTGCGCATGCTCCTCATCGGACATCTCGATACGGTGGTCGAACCCGCCGGGGCGAACTGGGTGCGGGAAGATTCCATCGCGCGCGCGATCGGTGGAGCCGACATGAAGGGCGGGGACGTGGTGATTCTCTACGCCCTGAAGGCCCTGCAGGCGGCGGGCGCCCTGCGCGACATGAACATCACGATCGTCTTCACCGGCGACGAAGAGCATCCCGGCGAGCCGCTCGCGGACGCGCGCCGCGCGCTCATCGAGGCTGCGCAGCACAGCGATGTGGCGCTCGCGTTCGAGGCCGGCAACCGTGCTGATGCGACCGTCGCGCGCCGCGGCGCCAGCGCGTGGCGGGTCACCGCGACCGGCCGACAGGCGCATTCGGCGGGCGTATTCGGCGAAGGGGCGGGGTTCGGCGCGATTTACGAGCTGGCCAGGATCGTCGATGCCTTCCGCACGCAGCTTGCGGGCGAGCAGTACCTGACGTTCAACGCGGCGACGATCGTGGGTGGGACCGATGTCACGTACGACACCGTGGCGATCAGCGGCACGGCGGCGAGCAAGCTCAACATCGTACCTTCCCGCGCCGTCGCGCACGGCGATCTGCGGTTCATTTCTGACGAGCAGCTGCAGCGCACCCGGGAGCGCATGCGCGCCATCGTTGCCCAGCACCTCCCGGGGACCGATGCGACCATCGTGTTCCGGGACGAGTATCCCGCGATGTCGCCGACTCCGGGGAATGCGCGGCTGCTTGCCGTCTACGATTCCGCGAGCCGGGCGCTGGGCTTCGGCGCCGTAGCCCCACTCGATCCGGGACGCCGCGGTGCCGGAGACATTTCGTTCGTCGCCCCGCTCATCGATGGACTCGACGGACTCGGCGCGTTGGGTTCGGGGTCGCACGCGCCGGGCGAGCGCGTGGATCTCAAGACGCTCACGATGCAGACCGAGCGGGCGGCGCTGCTGCTCTACCGATTGGGGCGACGGCCGGCGGCGCAGTTCACGCGGGCGGCCACGCAGACCAACTAGTGCTGGCCACACTGCTGGTGCTCGGCCGCTTGGTAGGGGCGCAGCATGCTGCGCCCCTACAGGAACCGATTGTCGTTCGTGCCGCCACAGTTATCGATGGCCGCGGCGGTGTGCAGCACAACGTCGACCTCTTCGTTGTCGGGACACGCATCGCGCGGATCGCGCCGCGCGGGCCGCTACCGGCCGGCACGCGGGTCGTGGACCTGGGCGACCGCACCGTCCTGCCGGGGCTGATCGACGCCCACACCCATCCCGTCTGGTACTTCAACCGCCAGAACCGGCTGCACACCAGCAACGACGGCGACACGCCGGCGCAGTCGATGCTCGCGGCGGCGGCCAACGCCTATGCGACGCTCCTGGCAGGGTTCACGACGATTCAGAGCGTTGGATCGCGCAGCGACGCCGACCTGCGCGACTGGATCCTCACCCAGGGGTTGCCGGGGCCGCGAATTCTCACGTCGCTCGATCCGCTGACTGACCCGCGGATCGGCCCCGACTCGCTGCGCGCGCTGGTCCGGCAACGCAAGGCTCAGGGCGCGGACGTCATCAAGCTGTTCGCCTCGGCGAGTATCCGCGAGGGCGGGCAGCAGACGATGTCCGACTCGCAGCTCGTGGCGGTGTGCGGCGAGGCGCGAGCGGTAGGCCTGCGCACGCTGGTCCACGCGCACAGCGCGGCGGCGGTACGCGCGGCGACACTCGCGGGCTGCACGCAAGTGGAGCACGGCATCTTCGTGACGCAGGACGTCCTCACGCTGATGGCCGAGCGCGGGACCTACTTCGATCCGCAGTGCGCGCTCGTGTTCCGCAATTACCTCGATAACCGCGCTCGCTACGAAGGCATCGGCAACTACACGGACTCGGGGTTCGCGGTGATGGAGCGCGCGTTGCCGCTCGCGGCGCAAGACATTCGTATGGCGCTGGCGACGCCGCGGCTCAAGGTCGTCTACGGCACCGACGCTGTCGCGGGCGCGGACGGCCACAACGCCGAGGACCTGATCTGCCGCGTTGAGCGCGCGGGTGAGTCACCGATGCATGCCATCGTGGCGGCGACGTCGCTCAACGCCGAGGCGCGGGTCAGCTTCGTGATGAAGGGTGGCCACGTAGTGCGCGACGATGGAGTGATGCGGTAGCCCGAGGGCGTTTACTGCACCACAATTTTTCCAATCATGCTGGGATGTATCGTGCAGTCATAGCCGAACGTCCCCGGTACGCCGAACGTGTGGGAATACCGGTCTCCCGAAACCATGGGGGGCGAGCTCCAGACTGCACTGTTGGACGTCGTGGTGTGCGGCTCCTGGCCGACATCTTCGCAGTTGACCCACGTGACCGTCGCGCCTGACGGCACAGCCAGCGAGTCGGGGTGGAACCCGAAATTGCGGATCGCGACGATGAAATGCGTCGAATCGATGACCGTG
>WNGB01004648.1_pt1 | contig 20818 bp, 20 predicted proteins | sample 5400681 | NCBI WGS metagenome assembly WNGB01 (sample SAMN13153367, study PRJNA577476) | soil metagenome | isolation source: 115 cm soil or saprolite under grassland replicate 2 | place: USA:California | collected 2016-06-15
AGCTCGTCTATGCCGGCTTTTCGCTGGGGGTCGTGCCGGCGCAGAAGCTCGCCCAGTCCCGGCGGAGAGCGCGCGGGGCGCTGCTCTTCTACGCATGCGTCCCCATGCAGTTCTTCGGTCCATGGCCGTCCGATGTGCCAGTGCAGATCCACGGCATGGACGCGGACCCGATCTTCGTCGACGAGGGCGATCTCGACGCCGCCCGCGCCATCGTCGACTCAACGGAGCAAGCCGAACTCTTCCTTTATCCGGGCAACCAGCACTACTTCGCCGACTCCAGCCTGCCCTCCTACGACCCCGACGCGACGGCGCTGCTCACCCGACGCGTGCTCGACTTCCTCCGGACACATGGGTGAGGCGCTCTTGCAGCGAGAGCTCGAGGCCGCCCACTGCTGGGAAGCCGACGACCGCGTGCCAGGGCGGCCGCAGATGACCGAGTTTCGCCGGCGGCTGAGCTACCATCAGGGGCGCTGGCGCGAAGCAAACGGGCACCCGATCGGCACGCAGCCGATCGTCCCGCGCAAAGGGACCTCGACGAGGCTGGTCGGGAGCCGCCTCCCGCTTCCATACGCGCGCGAGACCGGCGCTAACTTCCTCACACCAGGCGCGCTAGAGGCCGCTCGAGCGCGAGCTGCAACGCCCGAGCGCCACCAGCGTTTCGACCACCAGCGGCTGTGGGCCGACCTGCTGTGGTCGCCGACGTTGGCGTTCAACCTGTTCGGGGACCTCGCCGCCGACCGTTCGCTCGCGGATCGGGCCGTGCGCGCCTGGTTGCCCGATACACCCGGCAGCGTGTGTGACGTCCGGTTCTCGCACTCGCCCGGCCGCTTCGACTGGTCGTACCTGGGCAGCCTCCGCTCGTTCGACGCCGCGATCGTCCTTGACCTCGGCGACGGGACCCGCGGCATGGTCGCGTTCGACGTCAAGTATCACGAGCACGCCAAGTCCGCGATCGCGAAGTCGATCGGGCGACCCCGCCAGCGCGACGTCGCCGCGAACGCCGGCATCTTTCAGCTCGGCGCCGTCGAGGCGGTCGACAGAACCGATCTGCTCGTGACGTGCCTCGAGCACCTCCTGCTCCTCTCGATGCTCCAACACGAAAGCGGTCAGTGGAGCTGGGGGCGCTACGTTGTCATCCACCCTGCTGGCAATAGCGACATCGCCGACGTCTGCGCCCGCTACGGCGAGCTGCTCACCGACCGGTTGACCTTCTCGTCGATCACCATCGAGCAGCCCCTGAACTCGGCGGCCTACCCGCGAGGGATCGCGGCGGCGCTCCGCACGCGATACATCGCGAGCTGATCCGCTTCGGCAACCCTTCGAGCTGATGGTTCCCGAGTCGAAATTGGAGAAGACAGAGCATGGGCTCGTCCCGACCGGCGCGGGCTGGTACGTCCTCAACCTGCGTGACGCCGAGTGGCGTCACGCCGACGGCCGCGGAGCCGTGTCCGTCGTGGCCGACGACTTCGAAGGCTGGCGGCGTGAGTCTGCGCAGCTCGGCGTCAATCCGTTCGTGCTGCAGGCGGGCGAGCCGATGGCGATGTATCACTGGGAGGCCGATCAGGAGGACTTCCTCGTGGTCGCGGGCGAAGCCCTTCTGATCGTCGAAGGCGAGGAGCGGACGTTGCGCGCGTGGGATTTCGTGCACTGCCCGCCGCACACCACGCACGCGATCGTCGGCGCAGGAAGCGGTCCGTGTCTCGTGATCGCGGTCGGCGCTCGCGCGCACGACGGACAGCCCGGCTCGCTCGGCTTCACGGTCGACCAGGTCGCGAAGCGCCACGGGTCGAGCGTCGAGGAGGACACGCCGGACGGAGGCGTCGCCTACGCGTCGGTGCCGCCCCGCGACCCGACCGCGTACCGCGACGGCTGGCTGCCCGAACCCCCGACATGGTCGTTCACGTAACTGTGAACAGCCCCAATGAGCAGAGGTGCATTGACAGGATCAGTCGGAGCCGCCAAGCCGAATCTCGATGTGGTGAGGTGTAAATTCACGCATCAACCCCCGTCGCTCCCGCTTTTGACACCGCGCTTCTTCTCGCGGCGACGAGCCAGTTCGTCGGCCGTCTGGGGCGGGGCGAAGTCGCCGGGCAGCTCCGCTTTGTCGATGCGCGGATCAAACGGCGGCGCCGTTCGCGCCAGCTCCTCCTCAAGCACTTGGCGCCGCAGCACGTACTCGCCCGTTAGAGCCGCGCGACGCGTCGAAGACCGACCTCGTCTCCGAGGTCCAACCAACTTGACGGCGCCTACGGTCGGCGGTCTAATCGACGGAGGGTCGAAGCTTTCATGAACGCTTCCTCAATCTGCCGCCGTCTACTCGCGGTCGCCGCCGGGTTCCTGCTCGCCGCGCCGCTGCTCGGCGCGGGGCCAACGAACGCCGCCCGCCCGACGACGCTCGCCTACGAAGCCTCCGCGGCGGTCGGGTCGGTGAAGACGTTCCCGCTTCCGCGCCCGGCGACCGATGTCGCCGTCCACTGGCTCGGCCAGCGACGCGCGCACGTCCGAGTCGCCCTCAGCCGTGACCGCGTCCGATTCGGCAAACCGCGCCTTGTCCGGCTGGACGAGCTCGGCGAGGGTGTGAAGAGGGGCGAGACGTACGGCGCGGTGATGGCCGCGCGCGGCGCCCGCGCGGTTCGCGTCTGGAGCGACCGGCCGTTGCGCCGGCTCACCGTCCTCGCTCTCACTGATCGAGGTGCGCCGACGAGGCTGCCGCTTCGCGGCCTCGCCTCCACTGCGCAGCCGGTTGTCGTCTCCCGGGCGAGCTGGGGCGCGGACGAATCGTTGCGTTTCGACTCGACCGGCAAGGAGATCTGGCCGCCGGCCTTCTATCCGATCCAAAAGGTGATCGTCCACCACACGGCAACCCAGAACAACGATCCCGACCCGGCGGCGACGATCAGGTCGATCTACTACTACCACGCCGTCACTCAGGGCTGGGGCGACATCGGCTACAACTTCTTAATCGACGAGGCCGGCAACTTGTACGAGGGCCGGTACTCGCGGCAGTACGCTCCCGGCGAGTCGCCGACGGGCGAGGATCTGAACGGCAACGGCGTCACCGCCGCGCACGCGCAGGGTTACAACTCGGGGACGGTCGGGATTGCGCTCCTCGGCACCCTGACGAACCAAGATGCGACGCCGGCGGCCCGAAGCGCGCTCGAGCGGCTGATCGCCTGGATCGACTCGAGCCATGGCATCGACCCGCAGGGAAGCGGGCTCTACACCAACCCCGTCAGTGGCCTGCAAGCCATCTTCCCGAACATCGCCGGTCACCGCGACGTCGCCGCGACCGAGTGTCCCGGCGGCAGCTTCTACGCGACGCTGCAGACGATCCGCTCCGACGTGGCCGGCCTGATCGCCGCTTCGACGCCCGACTTCAGCGTCGCCGCGACCCCGGGCTCAGCGAGTACGAGTCCCGGTGGATCCGCTTCCTACAGCATCGCGATCGGCTCGGCGAACGGCTTCACAGGCAGCGTTGCGCTCACGGTCGCCGGCTTGCCGGCGGGCGCGACCGCGTCCTTCGCGCCCGCCACCGTGACGGCGCCCGGCTCGTCGCAACTGACGATCGCGACCGGCGCTTCGATCGCACCCGGCAGCTACTCGCTGACAGTCAGCGGAACGAGCTCTTCGACCACGCACACAACGGCGATAGCGTTCACCGTCAACGCGACGACAGTGCCGGACTTCGCCCTCACGGCGACACCCGGAAGCCGGACAGTCGTGCGCGGCGCCTCGACCAGCTACACGATCGTGATCACGCCCGGTGGAGGCTTCACCGGCTCCGTCACACTAGGCGCGAGCGGCTTGCCAGGAGGGACGAGCGCAACGTTCACGCCGAACCCCGTTACCGACAGTTCGACCTTGTCAGTCGCCACGACGAGCAACGCGAAGCCAGGCGGCTACACCATCACAGTGACCGGTTCCAGCGGCAACCTCGCACACAGCACGACCGTCTCGCTTCAGCTCAGGCGGAAGTAGTCTGCTGGCCGTACAGGATTCGCAAGCTCGATTCCTGCAAGCGGCATGCCGGCACCCGCACGCGCCGTTGATCGACCGGCTGTCCCGGGGGCAAGGGCGGTCCAGAACCGCGCTCGGCGCCCTCGCGCTTTCGTACCAAGAGCGGAGGTCAAGCGCTTGGGCCACCGCGCAAGCGTGGCGCGTCACGCGCGAATCTCGATGCGGTGTCTTTCGCGGGTTCGAGCCCCGTCGCTCCCGCTATCCACGCATCGCGATCAGGAACGCGCCGGTGGGTCGTCGCAGGGGTGAGGTCTGTGACACCTTCTTTCGCAGCTATCTCGCGCTGTTGTACTCGTCGTGGCGGCGCCACCACAAGCCGGTCTCGTTGCGGCCGAGTGGCGCGCGGTCGAGCCAGTGGTACATCCCCCAGAGGGCGTCGACCCCGCGCTCGTACGTCGAGTAAGTCTGGTAGACGACGCCATCCTCGAGCGCGAACGCGCTCATGCCGGGCCCTTCTCGTCTGTAGGTCGGCCAGTCCGTTCCAACGCTCGACGTGATCGCGGCGACGAAGGGATTCTCCTCGCCCTCCGGCAGCCGAAGGTCGACCGTACGGAAGTTGTATTCGACCGCACCCGACTGCCACTCCTCATTCGTATGCGACACCCGGAAGTCGTAGTTGAAGTCGCTGCCGAACGACGAAGCCCAGGGGAAGCTCCAACCCATCCGCTGCTTGTACGCCTGCAGCTTCGCGAGCGGAGCCCGCGACACGGCGGAAAACATGACGTCGTGATTCATCAGGTGCACGACGGAGCCGTCGAAGCCGTCCGCGATCGCCGAGCAGGACGGACAACCCGCCGTGTACTCGGGCCCGAACATGAAGTGGTAGACGAGCAGCTGCGAGCGGCCATCGAACAGCTGCGCCAGCGTGCGCGTGCCGTCGTCGGTCTCGAAGCGGTACTCCTTCTCGACGCGAACCCAGGGCAATTCGCGCCGCTGCCGCGCCAGCTCGTCGCCCAGTCGGGTGTGCTCCTTCTCGCGGGCGAGCAACTCCTCGCGGGCAGCTGCCCACTCTTCTCGTGTTCCGATCTTGTGCTCAGGCATTGTTGTCTCTCCTGTTCGTGTCACAACTGGCCATGCCCGCGCTACCAGAGCGGGTCGTGGCGTTGCACCGCTGGTGCTCGTCACGCATTGCCGGCCGCGGTTTGCAGGAGCGCCGCATTCTGGCGCTCGAGTGCCTTGGCCGCGCCGCCCCGCCAGCTCTCCGCCATCGACGCCGACAGCGGATCGGGGAAGATCTCCTCCTCTCCGTCTTCGACTCCGCCGAAGATGGCTCGCGCAACGGACTCGGGAGAGGACTTCGGAATGCTCCAGTCTCGGATCATGTCCGTATCCACTGGGCCCGACAGGACAGCATGGACGCCCACGCCTCGTCCGGCCAGGAGCGCTCGCAGCGATTGCGTCAGGGAGAACGCAGCCGCCTTCGAGATCGAGTAGGCCGGAGTGATCGGCACGGCGGCCCAGGCCGCCAGCGACACAACGTTGACGATCGCGCCGCGAGAGAGAGTCAGCAACGGCAGGAACGCCTGGGTCACCCCGTACGTACCGAAAAGATTGACGGCGAGGTGCTGATCGAGCGCCGTACGGTCGCTGAGGTCATCGAGTAGCGCCACGCCCGCGTTGTTGATCAGAAGATCGAGCGATTCGAGTCTCTCCACCGCTGCCTGGATCTCCGCCGCGTTCGTCACGTCCAAGGTCAACGGCGTGACGCGCTCATCCGGATAGCCCAACGGGCGCCGCGTGCCGGCGTACACCTGCCTCGCACCTCGCCTCACGGCCTCGTCAACCAGCGCCAGCCCAATGCCGCGATTCGCTCCCGTCACCAGAACAGCCCGTCCTTCGATCGCTATCGCCTTCGTGCTCATGTCCAGCCTCCTGCTCGTTTCTCGATGTAGACCCAAGAGAGCGCGCGTGCAACCATTGGTTGCTCCACGATAGCAAATGAGCAACCGTTGGTTGCACGTCAGAGAGGAAGAGGAAGCATGGTTCCCGATCGCATCGAGCGAGAGATCGTGATCGACGCGCCGCTGGAGGTCGTCTGGGCGGTTGTCACCGCGCCCGAGCACGTCGGCAGCTGGTTCAGCGACTCCGCCGAGATCGATCTCCGACCCGGTGGCAAAGCGACGCTCACTTGGAACGAGCATGGATCGTTCCCCCTCCGAATCGAGAAGGTCGACCCGCCGCACTCCGTTGCCTACCGCTGGGCCCGCCCGGCAGGTGCCGAGCCCCGCGCCGGGAACTCCACGCTCGTCGAGTTCATCCTCAGCGAGGAAGGCGAGGGTACACGCCTGCGCGTCGTCGAGAGCGGCTTCGCCGCGCTCGAGGCGGCCGAGGAGGAGAAGGCGAAGCACTTCCAGGAGAACACGCAGGGCTGGGAGCGCGAGCTCGGCGAGCTGCGTGAGTACGTGTCGAACCTGGTCAGCCCTTCCTCTCGACGATGAGCCGCCGCGGCGAGGAGGGCGACGAGCTGTGGGCGGCGGTAGCCGACCCCACCCGTCGCCGCCTGCTCGACGCCCTCCTCGCGCACGGCGAAGCGACGGCGACGACCCTCGCGGGTGAGTTGCCGGTCACGCGCCAAGCGGTGGCGAAGCACCTCGCGGTTCTCGACCGTGCAGGCCTCGTCGAGGGCCGGCGGCGGGGCCGCGAGGTGCGCTATGCCGTCCGTCCCGAGCGGCTCGACGCCGCCACACAGGGAATGGCGCGCGTCGCGGCGCAATGGGACGAGCGGCTGGCAGCGATCAAGCGACTCGCCGAGGCCTCGGCCCGCGAATGAAGGAGGACTCGACCCCGAACGAGAGCGAGATGCTGCTTCGGGGTAAGAACCCATTGACTGTAGGCGTGACTCGGCGGGCTCCGCTCACCTCCGAGCGACCCTGACACCGACGCGGCCTGGGGCGATCACCCCATCAGCGAGACGCGCGTGTCGCATCCACGCTGTCACGCTTCCGTTGTCGCGACAGGCACCCGTAGGGTTCGTAAACTCGGTCATCTAGATTTGCAGGGAAAATCGTCCAATCCGGGCGGCGGGTCAAGCTCGAAAGTGGACGCCTGTAGGGCGCGGAAACTCTGATTCGGACGGCTGGACTGGGTGATCCGTAGGATCGGCTGGTGCTTTTGTTCTTGGTGTTCTTGGCGCTTCGGAGGTTCGTTCGCGTCTTCGCGGGGAGCTCGTCTGTCGCCGCGCTGGAGGTGGAGAACGCGGTGCTCCGGCATCAGCTGGCTGTGCTTCGGCGGACGGTGAGGCGGCCGCCGCTGCGGAGGCGTGACCGGCTGCTGCTTGCCGCTGCTGGCGGGCTGTTGCCGCGGGATCGCTGGTCGGTGTTGTTGGTTTCGCCGCAGACGCTGCTGCGCTGGCATCGTGAGCTGGTGCGGAGGAAGTGGAGTTACGGGCGTCGCTGGCCGGGTCGGCCGCCGCTCGATTCCGCGCTTCGTGAGCTGGTGGTGCGTCTCGGGCGGGAGAACCCGAGCTGGGGATGTATCCGGATCCAGGGTGAGCTGCGCAAGCTCGGCATCCGGGTGGGCGCGACCACGATCAGGTCGGTTCTGCGGCGCTCCGGTTGCGGCCCGGCCCCGCGTCGGGGCGGTCCATCGTGGGGCGAGTTCCTGCGCGCCCAGGCGCAGGGGATGTTGGCCTGCGATTTCTTCACGGTGGAGACGGCCTGGCTGCGGACGCTGTACGTGTTGTTTTTCATCGAGCACGGGCCGCGGCGGGTTCGGCTGGCGGGCGTGACCGCTAACCCGGATGGCGTCTGGATGCGCCAGCAGGCGCGCAACCTCGCGGTCGAGGAGCGGCTGGACGGGGTGCGGTTCCTGGTGCATGACCGCGACCGGAAGTTCTCCGGGCCGTTCGACGAGATCATGCGCGGAGAGGGTGTGCGCGTGGTCAAGACGCCGGTGCGGGCGCCGCAGGCGAACGCGATCGCCGAACGCGATGGGTGCGCAGCGTTCGAAACGAATGCTTGGATCGCGTGCTGGTGTTCGGGCGCGGCCATCTCGAGCAGATTCTGCGCGGCTATGTGGCCCACTACAACGCCGAGCGCCCGCACCGCTCGCTGGCGCTTGCCGCTCCCGCCGGGGAGCCGCACCACGCGCGCGGCTCGCCCCGCGCAGGGATCCGCCGCCGCGAGGTGCTGGGCGGCCTGATCCACGAGTACTACGCGGCCGCATGAGCGGTCAGGGTCGAGCGCCCGTTTTCGTTGTGGCGCGTAACCCGCAGGAAGACAGCAAGCTGCCCTATCTGCTGCGGCTGCCGCTCGAGGGCGGGCTGGTGCTGAAGGCGCGCGAGTTGTGGCCTGCGACCGCGCGCGTCTACTGTCACCGCTTCGAGGAGCCATGGCCGGAGGACGCCGGGATCGTCGAGCAGACGCCGGTTCGGCTCTGCCGACGGCGCGGGGCCGCGATCGACCTCGTGCTCGACCGTCCCCGGCTTGCCCGCTCCCAGTTCGTCTTCACGCAGGTGAAGGGGTACGAGGCGATCTTCTGGCAGACCCAGAAGACCGCCCGCGCCGCCAACCCTGGCGGCAGGATCCCCCGCAGACGCACCCTCACCCAGCCGGTCACGATCACCGTCGATACCCGCGAGCGCTACCCCTACCGCTTCGCTCAGCAGGCGGTAGAAACGGTCCGGGCAACCGTTCCCGCCGGCGACTACGCGGTCTGCAGCCCAGACGGGACGATCCTCGCCGCGGTCGAGCGCAAGAGCCTCGACAACCTCGCGGCCACGCTCTCCGACGGAACGGTCAGCTTCCAGCTGCAACGACTCGCCGAGCTCCCGCTCGCCGCCCTCGTCGTCGAGGCCAGATACTCGGCCCTCTACAAGTTGGAGCACGTCAACGGCAACTGGCTCGCCGACCAGCTCGCCCGGCTCGAGGTCCGCTACCCCGAAGTCCACCTCGTCTTCGCCGACTCCCGCCGCTACGCCGAAGAGTGGACCTACCGCTTCCTCACCACCGCACTCGCCGACGCCACCGACCCAAGCCCGAGCGGCGGCTGAGGCAACCTTCACCTGCGGCGGCGCCAGCAGTCGAACCCAATCACGCAAATCGGGATTTTCGACCCCTACAGCGCACCGCTCGCCGAGCGCGCGCATCCAGTCGTCGTCCGGCCGATTCCTTCAGAAGGGACCATTCGGCGCGGGACTTCGGACGCCGCCGCTACGCAGCATCGTGATGGCAGATCTACGGCAGCCGTCGTCGTACCGGACACGCCGACTGAACGCATCAGAGGTTCGTCAGAAAGCGCCGCAACGTTCTCTCGACGCCAGAGAGATCGGTTCGTTTCTCCAACGATGCGTAGATGTCGCCACCGAGATCTGCTGGCATCTTAGTCCCGCTCTCTCGAATGATCAGTACGCGCGGCTTGCCCTTTGCGCTCGCGAAATAACCCGCCTCGAAGACGACGTTGTCCCTGGGGGAGGCCTCGTTACCGAACGTCGGATCGGTCAGGGCGTCGTCCCTAGTGAACAGGAACACCCCGGTGGTACATCGAAGCCGCGCCTCTTCAATCTCCTCGAGGATCGAGCGGCCCGGCATGAAATCGCGTTGCCAGTCGAGGACGGTCGCACCGACGTCTTCCTCAAGAAATGTAAGGAGTTCGCGGGCCAGATCCGACGCGGCACCGCAGTACCCAAGGAAGACGTCGCGACGTCGTTCGAGCTGTCTCCGCCAGTAGCCGAACGGAACGTGGAACTCCTTGGTCTGAAGCCAGGATCTGTCGGCGTCTTCCGGGAACTCTCCGATATACGGCCCGAAGGAGCTGTCGAATACGACGCGTCTCATCAGGTTCTGTTCCGCGAGAACCAGCAGCGGAAGGCCAACCGTTCGGGCAATCGCGCCTTCGTAGTGACAGAACTCTGTCGGGAGGTGCACAGTCCGGTCTTCCGTTCTGAATACCCAACGCGGCAATCCGATGATCGCTGCGCCTGTGCAGTGCTTGACGATCTCGTCGGCTGCGTCTGCGCTCCACGCTCTACCGGCGGAGAGCGATTGGCGACCGGTGGGGTCGAAAAAGATCTCGGGTGTAAAGCCGAGGTTCTCGATGCTCTCGACGACGCCCCATTTGAGATCGTTTTGCGTATCGGTGAGCCAGACGTCCGCCGGCATGCTCACGAAGACTCGCCGAGTGACCGCCATCGATCGGGCCAGTCTATGCGCCGTCGATAGCGCGCGAGTGCGCCGGAACCGAAGGCAGCCATTCTCGGACGCGGCCCGAATCTCCGCTCGTGCGAGAACGCTGTATTTTCGGCAATCGGCGCACTCCGCTCGATCCATCAAGCGTCGCCACGAAGCGAACATAGTCGTCTCGTAGGACAACTAAAATTCCAGATTGCAGGTATTTTAATGGGCGGAACTTGTCAGTGCGCAAACCAGCTCACCGTAGTAGGAGAGCCGTTGGCTGTTCGCTGATACGGCCGATGATTTAGGTCGCCGGCCTCGGTGCGCGTCAGTCGAGCATCTCGGCTTCGGGCTTCCGGTAAAGCGAGCACCCTCAGCGCACCAGCACATCAACTGCGTACGTGAGACTGACATCGCGCACGCGCGCTGTCACCCGCCAGCAGCCCGGAGTCGGAAAGACAACCGGGGTCGCCCAAGACGGGTTGATCGCGCTCGAGAAGGATCCCATGTTTGCGCCGAGCATTCGCAACGGTGGCGCGGATGCGTCCACTCGCTGGCCGGAAATGGTAGGCGCGCGCTGAGGCGGGGACGTCGCCCAGTACAGCTTGGTCGCGATTGAGCCGTCTGGATTCACGTGCTCTGGAGGCACTGCATAGATGCCGTCGGGATTGAGCCAGGCCGCCCAAAGCAGGCCGTTGCCATGCCAGGTCACGTTCCGCGGCTGCCGTGGCGGCTTGCTCCCGTTCGGCACCGTGACCGGGCAGGAGTCCGTCGTCTCAACGCGCAGGAGCGCCTGCGAGCGGTACGGCTCGACGAACTGCTCAGGGTCCTGAACGTAGAACGTGCGGCCGCGGCTGTAGCGCGCGCAGCCGGGACACCAGTACGCGATCGTGTACGTACCCGGATCGAGCGGCGGAACGCTGAACTTCAACAGCCCGCGGCCGTTCCTGCCGAGCACGACCGATCCGACGAAGCTCAGGCGCGAGTCGAAGCGAGAGCGCACCTGCGCCGCTACTTCTGTCCGGACGAGGTAGAGCCGCACGGCTCGCTGAAATGGCTTCTTTCGCTGGTTCAATTTGAAGTTGCGCGGTGTCCCGCCTGCCCGCACCGTCAGGCGGTCGTTCGGCGCAGCGCTCGGCTGGTCAAACAGAAAGAAGAGCGCTGCCTCCGCGTTCGCCGGCACCGCAAGTGCGGCCAAGGCGAGCGCAATCACGGCGAGCCGCTTCATCACTCGGTGCCTGTATTACACCAGCGTCGCGCACCAAGATCCCCACGACTTCGAACCCCATCCCGACGACCGCCTAGGCGTGGCCGCGGCACGCTTGTCCTACCCTAGGGTTCAGTGGTAGCGGGATCCTCTGATGTTGGCCTGGTCCTTCACCGGCTCGCGATGGTCATTCTCACGCCTGCGCCTGGAACCGCAGGTTCGATCGAATCGACGTACGCCGAGGTAACTGTCAGAACGCTCCGAACCACGGTGGCAGGTAGCGACCTAAAGGTTCTCGTGGCCGCTTCGTGTGCGCTCGAGTATTGGCCGAAACGGACCGCTGCTGGCTACGTTGTTGTCCCAGATCGGGCTCGAAGGCGCTGCGAGCAGGCGATCGAGGCAACGGCCGACCTCATTTCGATCGCTCGCCTTTGTCGGCGCGCGATCGCGTCTCCGTTTCCGTGGGTGGCATTCGAGGCGACGACGGATGCAGCCCGTGATTGGCTTGGGCAGAGCGCTGGGATCCACGATTTCGATCGGGTCGTCGACGTGCCGAGCGCGAGCTCCGAGCTGGTTCTTGATGCCAAGTTCATCGATGGGCTTCGCGACCGCTCAGACGGAACCCTGCTGATGGCGGAATCTCTCGCGCAAGCTCATCCGACAGGGCAGTTTCGGGTGAAGGGTGCCAAAACTCGGATTCCGCGCTGCACCGGGTTTGACAGCCCCTCCGCGCATTGCCCCGGGTTCGGTGGCGCCGCGTTTCTTGACTCAGGCGGCCGTTGGTGTGGTGTTGAGTAGTTCATATTCGATCGGTGTTCGCATGCCGAGTGCGGAGTGGCGTCGGTGGCGGTTATGGAAGATCTCGATGTACTCGAAGATCGCGTTGGCGAGCTCGACCCGGGTCTTCCAGCGGCGGGTGTCCAGCAGCTCGACCTGCATTCGCGACCAGAACGCTTCGATCATCGCCTTGTCGTAGCAGTCGCCGATCGAGCCCATCGACGGCACGAGCCCAGATCGTCGAGCGCGATCAGTGAACGCCCAGGAGGTGAACTGCGTGTGGGGTAAAGAAATTGGATTCGGCCGGGAACGGGTGCTGGTGATCGCGGCCCGAGCCGGTTCAGACTGTGCGTCGTGCTGATGTCTTTGCTGTACCGGCTTCTGTGTGGCCTTCTTGGCGCTTGTCCGCCGCGGCGGTGCGCGCGAGCTCGAGATCGTCGTGCTGCGCCACCAGCTGGCGATCTTCAGGCGCGGCGGGAAGCGGCCGCAGTACACGAGCGCCGACCGGGCCTTGCTCGCTGCGGCCAGCCGCCTGCTGCCGCCCGAGCGCTGGTCCTGCTTGACGGTCAGTCAGCAGACGCTTCGTCGCTGGCACCGGACGCTGCTGCAGGGAAATCGGCGACCTGGTCGTCACAGGCTCGGTCGTCCGCCGCTTGCCGCCGAGACACGCAGTCTGATCAAGCGGCTGGCCCGGGAGAACCCCAGGTGGGGCTACATGCGTATTCAGGGTGAGCTGAAAGGGCTCGGGATCAGCGTCTCGGCCACCACGGTCGCGAATGTGTTGCGCAGTGCGGGTCTGGGGCCGGCGCCGCGGCAGATCGGCCCCAGTTGGTCTGAGTTCCTGCGCGCCCAAGCGCACAGCCTGTTCGGCGGCGGCCTGCGCCCGTCAGTGGCAGACATCTTCGAGGCGGACGCGTCCCAACGGGCCGATCAAGCTCAGGATGGGCAGGGTTGCGAGGTCGCCGCTGACGCCAAGCTTGCCTCCGACGCCGCCGAGGAGCCTCCGCTCATCTCTCACCCGTTGCCCGTACGCCGCCGCCGCTTGTCACAGCCCTCGGTTCTCGCTCCGAGTCGACGACCGGGGTGCCGGCCGCAATCACACCGATCGCATGCTCGCGACGGACCCCGAGAGCCGGCTGGCGCTCATTTCCGATGCCATTGCGCAGACGCGACGTCAAAGCCACCGCCGCTCGCCCCGCGTCGACATGACCGCACGCGCCGGATTGCTCGAGAGCCACCCAAGATATTCAGCCCCTCGGCGTCCGCCCTGCGCCGTCCGCACAGCCGAATCGCCGCGCGCTGGCGGCACGAGCCGAATTTCTTTATCCCACAGCAGGAACTCCCGCCAGCTGACGCTTGCTCGTCTCGGCGCGGGCTCGATGCCGTGGCGGTGGAGAACGCTCCAAACGCTGCTCGCAGACAGCTGGATCCCGAGCGCGACCAGCTCGCCCTGGATGCGCTTGTATCCCCAGCTTGGGTTCTCCGCCGCCAGACGCAGAATCAGCTCTCGCATCTGCGAGGCCAGCGGCGGCCGGCTCTGCCGACGCCGATCGTAGGTCCAGCGGCGACGGACAAGGTCACGATGCCAGCGCAGCAGCGTCGCTGGCTGGACCAAGAACACCCGCCTCCGCTTCCGCGGCAACACCTGGCCGAGCGCGGCTAGTGACCTGAGTCGTTAGTTCGCAGGGACCCGGTGGTTGGCGGCGAACGTCGTCCTCATCGACGACGATTGGGGGCGGTCATGCCGCAGCGTGCAGAAGTGGTGCTGAGCGACGAGGCGGGAGACGCTCGAGCGGTGGGCTCGGCGTCCGAAGAGCTCGCGGGCGTTGGCGTTTCGTTGCCGGATCGTGCTGGCGGCGGCTGGGGGGCGGTCGAGCACGGAGATCGCGGCCGAGCTGGGCTGTAACGGCTCGACGGTCGGCAGGTGGCGAGGCCGGTTTGCGCGCCGCGGTATCGACGGGCTGCATGACGAGCCGCGGCCGGGCAAGCCGCGCTCGATCAGCGACGAAGACGTTGAGCGGGTGATCGTGAAGACGCTCGAGGAGCAGCCGGTCAATGCCACGCATTGGTCGACGCGTTCGATGGCGGCCGCGGCGGGAATGAGTCAGACCGCGATCAGCCGCATCTGGCGGGCCTTCGGGCTGAAGCCTGATCAGACGGAGGCCTTCAAGCTCTCGCCCGATCCGCAGTTCATCGACAAGGTCCGCGACATCGTCGGGCTCTACCTCAATCCCCCAGAAGCCGCGGTTGTGCTGTGCGTCGACGAGAAGTCCCAGATCCAAGCGCTCGACCGCTCAGCGCCGGTGCTGCCGCTGCTGCCGGGCGTGCCCGCGCGCCAGACCCACGACTACGTCCGGAACGGCATCACCAACCTCTACGCCGCGCTCGACGTCGCCTCCGGCCAGGTGATCGCCGAGATGTCGCCGCGGCATCGCGCCGAGGAGTTTCGCCGCTTCCTGAATCTGATCGAGGCCTCGGTGCCGGCACACCTCGACGTGCATGTCGTGCTCGACAACTCCTCCACCCACAAGACGCCCTCGATCCAACGCTGGCTCGTCCGCCACCCGCGCTTCACGCTCCATTTCACGCCGACCTACAGCTCCTGGCTCAACCTCGTCGAGCGCTGGTTCGCGGAGCTGACGACGAAGTGGATCAAGCGCGCGGCCCATCGCTCTGTCCGTGACCTCGTCGCCTCGATCCGCACCTGGATCACCAGCTGGAACGACAACCCCAAACCGTTCGTCTGGCACAAGACCGCAGACCAGATCCTCGACAGCCTCGCCTCCTACTGCCAGCGGATCAACGACTCAGGTCACTAGTAAGACACGATCGGCGGAGCGCAGGCGCGGCCGCCCGACTTGCCGCCGCAGCACCTGCACCTCATGCCGCAGCACCAAGATCTCAAGCTCCTTCGCCCGCTCCGAACGACCCAAAGAGAATCAGCAGCTCGAACAGACGGCGAACGACCCAGTAAGCGAAGGACAAACCCTCAAGCAGCAGATGTCGAGTACGCATCTGCCAACGCTACCCCTTGAACCTACGCGCCGACTTGCCCCTCCGTCGCCACCGCGCGCCGCCGGGCCGGCGGCTGACGAACTCGAGGGGCTCGCCGAAGTGGGCACGCGCGGACATGACGATTCGCCCCGCGTACGCGGGTCCCCAGCAGCTCAACGCAGCTCGTTGTGTCTCATCGCAAGCCACGCGGCGATTCGAGTGCAAGCGAGACCGCCTCGTCGAGCGACAGCGCGCGGCCCCGCTCGCGGGCACGCTCGAACTTGGGCCCGGCGTCGGCGACAACCGCTGTCTCCCATCCTGTGCGGTCGAGCGCCCAGCCCCGCGGCCACGAGAACGCGATTTCCGCGCGCGCCGCTTCCGCCGCCTCGACGGCTCCCCAGAGGCGCCCGGCGTCTTCGACGCGCCCGCTCTCGCGCGCGACACGAGCGAGCGAGGCGAGTGAGCCAGTTGTTCCACTGCGGTCGCCGAGCTCTCGGAAGAGTGCGAGCGCGTCCAGGTGTCGGAGCTCGGCGTCGTCCAGCCGGCCGAGCGCGCGCCAGCGAGCCAAGGTGGTTGAGCGCATGCGCCTCCCACCACCGAGCACGCGTCTCGTGCGCGATCGAAGCGCTCTGCTCGAGCAGCTCGCGCGCGCCTCGCAGGTCGCCTTGCGAGTGCGCGACCCTCCCGAGGACGCTCAGGCATTGAGCCTCGGCGTTCCGGCTCCCGACGCGGCGGTTCAGCTCGAGCGCCTCAGTCCCGAGCTTGCGCGCCTCGTCGAGCTCTTCGCCTTGGAAGCCGCTGTCAGCTCCTCGTTCCCAGGCAAGGTTCGCGAGCACGAGAAGAAGCGACACTACGGCGCGCTCTTCGCGGAGCTCGCGTGCGGCCGCCAGGCCGTCTTCCCACGCCCTCTGCGCCGCCTCTTGATCGACGAACGAGAGCGAGGTTCCGTACGCCCTAAGCGCACGCATGCGAAGCGGGGGCTGGATATCAGCGTTCGCACCGAACAGCGCCTCGAACCATCGGATCCCCTCGCGGGGATCGTGCGTCACCCAAAAAGCTTCGAGCGCGACGGCGAGCTCGAGGCCGAGCTCGATCTCGCCCGCGCCGAGCGCCCACGCGAGCGCCGCACGTGCGTTGTCCTGCTCGGCGATCGCGACGTCGTAGCCCTGCTCGCCTTCGGACTGAAACGTCAGATTCGCGGATTCTGCGACCGCGAGTACGTAGTCAGCGTGCCGCTTGCGAGTCGTCTCTGCGTCGGCCGAACGCTCGAGTAGCTCGGCCGCGTATTCGCGGATCGTTTCCAGCATCGAGTAGCGCGAGCCTTGCGCTGTGGCGGTGCGGCGGAGGAGATTGTGGTCGACGAGCGTGGAAAGCCGCTCGAGCGTCGTGCCGGCGACCGCCTCGGCCGCCTCGAGCGTGCAGCCGCCGGCGAAGACGGACAGCCGGCACAGAACGCCGCGTTCCTCCTCCGTGAGCAGCTCGGAGCTCCACTCCAGCGTCGCCCGCAGGGTCTGTTGGCGCGCCGGGAGGTCGCGCGGGCCTCCGGTGAGAAGCGGCAGGCGCGGCTCGACCCGGGCGAGCAGCTCGGCGGGAGTAAGCGCACGAACACGGCTCGCTGCGAGCTCGATCGCGAGCGGCAGCCCGTCGATCCGCGCGCAGATCCCGTCGATTGCCTGCTCGTCGGCTGCGGTTGGCTGGAAGTGGGCCGCGCTCTCTCGCGCGCGCTGATGGAAGAGCGCGATCGCAGCCGCCCGTGGCAGCGGTTCGACCGGATAGACGTGCTCGCCGGTGAGGTGGAGCACGGCGCGGCTGGTGACGAGCAGGGTCAAGCGGGGCGCGCGCGCGAGCAACTCGACGAAGACAGGCGCGGCCGCGCGCACGTGCTCGGCGTCGTCGAGAAAGAGCAACAACTCCCGGGAACGAAGCGCGGTGGCGAGCGAGTCGACGGGGTCGCGGCGCTGCTCCGCGACCCCGAGGGCGCGCGAGATCGCGCCGAGCACGAGGCCCGCGTCTCGCAGCAGGGCGAGTCCGACGAAGGCGGCTCCGTTGGCGAAAGAGGGCGCCGCCTCACGCGCTGCCTCGAGCGCAAGTCGCGTCTTCCCCGAACCGCCCGATCCGGTCAGCACGAGTAGGCGCACGTCGTCGCGGAGAAGGAGCCCGCGCAGCTCGTCGAGCTCGCGCTCTCGGCCCAAGAGCGCGTTCGGCGGTGCCGGCAGCACGGTCGACCCTTGCGTCGCGGCGCGTCCGATTCCGAGGCTCGGGTCGTGCCGCAGGATGCGCTGCTGCAGCTCGTTCAGCTCCGGCCCCGGTTCCAGCGCGAGCTCCTCGCGCAGCCGCGCCCGCGAGTCGGCGTAGAGCTCCAGTGCCTCCGTTTGCCGGCCGCAGCGGTAGAGACCGAGCATCATCTGTGCCTGCAGCCGCTCGCGCATCGGATGGGCGGTGGCCAGGCTTTGCAGCTCCGGCAGGAGCTCCGCGTGTCGGCCGAGCGCGAGCTCCGCCTCCAGCCGCTCCTCGAGCGCGACGAGGCGTAGCTCGTCCAGGCGCTCCGCCTCTGCGTGCGCGAACTGCTCGTAGGCGAACTCGCTGTAGGCCTGGCCGCGCCAGAGCGCGAGCGCACGGCGCAACAACGACGCCGCGAGCGCCGGGTTGCCGTCGCTCGCGGCTTCTCTACCTTCTTGAAGCAGACGCTCGAAACGGGCCGCGTCGAGCGACTCCTCCGGGACGTCGAGCGCATAGCCGGAGCCGGAGGTGGCGATCCGCGCGGGCGCCGGCAGCGTCTTGCGCAGCTGAGACACGTACACCTGGAGCAGGTTCGATGCCGAGACCGGCGGTGCCTCCCCCCAGACCGCGTCGATCAGAAGGTCGGGGGAGCGCGTCTCGCCGACGCAGATCGCGAGCGCCGCCAGCAGCCGACGCTGCTTCGTCGGCAGCGGTACCGGCCCCGCATCAGCGACAAGCTCAAGCGGCCCTAGGACACGAATTTCCAAAGCGGAGCCTCCTCCTGGCTCCCATTCTCGCCTCGCCGGCTAAAGCGGAACTAAAGCGGCCTGCTTCAGCCTCCAGGCCAAGCAGCACCTCGTGAGCATCTTCGACAGGAAGAGCCAATGAGGCGTCAGAGGTTACATCGAAAGGGAGGCTCCTATGTCCAGCACAGCTCGAGCTCGTCCACTCCTCGTCTTGGTGGTGGCGGTTCTCGGCCTGGCCGGCGTCACCAGTGCCGTCGCGGCGCCGCCGACCCCGGCGAGCGGCACCTTCACCTATACATCGTCCAGCTTCAACAGCATCCGGTCGGCCGGAGACAACACGATCATCGACACCACCGGCACGGTTTCCTACACCGGCACGTTCACCGGCACGTCGACCCTGCAAGGCACCTTGATCATCCATGCCGACGGAAGCGCGAATTTCCACGACGTCGAGACCTTCACGGGAACGGTGAACGGCGTGCCCGGCACCGTGACCTTCAATCTCGCCGGTCGGAATGATTCCGCAGGAAGTCGTCCGGGCCAGAGAGACCATCGTCAGCGCGACGGGCGCGCTCGCCGGGCTCCAGGGCGTGCTCGAAGAAGTCGGAACGGTGCCAAGCTTCAATGGCCCCGAGGGCACCTACACCGGGCAGATCCAGTAGAGCAAAGCCGCTAGAGATCCGCGACCGCTGTGATCACGCCCGCCGTGATCCAGCGGGCGCGAGGCAAAGTGTCGAGGATCGACGCCGTCACTGCACTGTCGAATTGAGGCGCGCCGGCCTCGACACCCTGCGGTCGCGCGAAACAGCGCGGCCCGACAGAAAGGACGAGCGATGGCCTACGCCTTCGTACAGGACGTCGCCTCAAGCTGGGAACAATACGAGCGCATCGCCGCGGCGATCGCGGAACCGGCGCCGCGCGGCCTCGTCGTGCACGTCGCCGGCCCCACGGACGAGGGCTTCCGGATGATCGACATCTGGGAGAGCGCGGAGGCATGGCAACGCTTCCAAGCCGAGCGCCTCGCACCTGCGATCGCCGCCCTCGGTGGGCCAGCCCGACCGCAGCCCACGTTCCGCGACCTCCACCCCGCGCACGTTGTCGTGGGCGGCGCCCGCCGCGGCCTGCTCGAGGGTGATCAACTACGGAAGGAACAAAAGCAATGAGAATGCAGAGAGGTCCTCGATGGCGCCGGCATAGGTCACGTGCCATAGCCGTGGTGAAGGAACATGACGGACGGAGCCTGTGGGGTGCCAAGACTCGCGTCCTCGTGGGGTGCACAAACTCAGTCGCGTGCAGGATCCCTCAATTTGCAGGTAGATCGAATAAGCGCACCCCACGGGCGCTCATGTTGAGTCCAATCCGACTTGCCTGTGCTCGCGGGATTGCGCTCGGCAGCTTGCCACTTGTGTTCGCCACACTCCCGCTTGCGGCGGCCGGATGTGGCGGTGAACGAGGAACGGCCGCGGACAAGACCGCGGATGTCGTTCGGGCAACTGAGCGAGAGCGCCTTCGGGCCTTGGTCGCCGGCGACCTGGAAATAGCGCGCAAGCTCCATGCGAACGACTTCCAGCTCATAAATCCGGCAGGGGATACGGTCTCGAAGGAGCAGTACCTGGTTGGTATCGAGCTCGGCTCGCCGCGCTACAACGCCTTCAAGCCCGTCTCGCCGATGAACGTCCGTGTGTACGACGGCGCGGCGGTGATCCGATACCGGGCACACATCGAATGCTGCGGCCGAGACGGGGTCTACTGGTACACGGACGTCTACGAGAAACGCGACGGGCGTTGGCAGATCGTCTGGGCGCAGGTAACCAGCGCAGCGGAACAGTAAGGCCGAATAGCGGGCGCCGCTCGCCACGGCTAGGCGTCGAGGACAGCCGAACGAAATCGTCATGCCCGCGCAGCGGGCGGATTTCGTTCGGCGACGATGGGCGGGATCTACTCGAGCCTGTGACCCCGTGGGGTGCACAAATACGATCCAGCTGCAAATCAGGCCATTCGAGCGCGCGACTGAGTTTGTGCACCCCACGCGTTGGTTGAGGGAGGCCGTCCTTGCTGTGGTCGTTTCTGTATCTGGTCGTGCGGAACCTGTTCGCGCTGGTGTGGTTGCTCGCGCGGCCGCGTCGCTCGAAGGAGCTGGAGATGTTGGTGCTCCGCCACGAGTTAGCGATCCTGCGGCGACAGGCAGCGCGGCCGATGCTGACGCGGACTGATCGTGCGCTCTTCGCGGCGCTGAGTCGCTCGTTGCCGCGAGCGGCCTGGGCGAGCTTCCCGGTCAAGCCGGAGACGCTGCTCGGCTGGCATCGCCAGCTTGTCGCCCGCCGCTGGACGTATCCGCACAAGACCCCCGGCCGGCCACCGCTCGAGCCGTCGCTGCGCACGCTGATCCTTCGCCTAGCGCGCGAGAATCCACAATGGGGGTACCGCCGCATCGTCAGCGAGCTCAAGGGTCTCGGCGTCAGCGTTTCCGCGACTTCGGTACGCAAGGTGTTGACGCAAGCCGATCTGCCGCCGGCGCCGGAACGAGCACGCTCCACCTGGCGGGCGTTTCTGCGCCAGCAGGCGGCGCGCGTGCTCGCCTGCGACTTCCTGACCGTCGAGACCGTGTTCCTGCAGCGTATCTACGTGCTCTTCTTCATCTCACTGGCGACGCGGAGGATCGAGTACGTGGCCTGCACGTCGAACCCCGATGCACCCTGGGTCAGCCAGCAGGCGCGCAACCTGATCATGCAGCTCGGAGACAACCG
>WNGB01007269.1_pt1 | contig 20816 bp, 19 predicted proteins | sample 5400681 | NCBI WGS metagenome assembly WNGB01 (sample SAMN13153367, study PRJNA577476) | soil metagenome | isolation source: 115 cm soil or saprolite under grassland replicate 2 | place: USA:California | collected 2016-06-15
ATGGGCCGGAGCTGAAATTCCGTTTCGGCCGCGCGATCGAGAAGCTCACCGGCCGCAAGATCTTCACTGCATAACACGAGGGACGGAAACGCGACATCCACCATTCGGAGATCCGCAATGTTGACGATGACTCGCGTCATGCTGTTGGTACTGCTCGCGATGCCCGCGTCGGCGCCCTCGCCCGCCTCCGCGCAGCCCGCGGAAGAGTTCTATCGCGGCAAGTCGATCAAGGTGATCCTGCCGACCGGCCCGGGCGGCACCTATGCGCTCTACGGCTCGATCATCAATGACCGGCTTACCCGGCACATCCCGGGCAATCCAAGCCTGGTCATGCAGTTCATGCCGAGCGGCATCCAGGCGACGAACTTCCTCTATAACGTGCCAGCCAGAGACGGGCTGACGATCGGCATGCTCTCGCAGACCGCCGGCATCATTCAGGTGCTCACGCCCGAGCACGTCAGGTACGACCTACGCAAGCTCAACGCGCTCGGCCTGTACGCGCAGCTCAACGCCGTGCTGACCGTGTCGGAACGGACGACGGTCCGCACCGCCGATGAGCTGAAACGCACCGAATTGACACTCGGCGCCACCGACACCTCCTCGTACCAATATGTCATTCCCCAGATGATGAACCGCTATCTCGGCACGCGGCTCAAGGTCATCACCGGCTACAAGGGCATCGCGGAGACCACGCTGGCGATGGAGCGCGGCGAAGTCGACGGGGTGTTCACGTCATGGCTGGCCATCAAGGAGCAACGAACGAAGGCGGCGCTCCAGAACGACAAGGGCCGCATCCTGCTGCAGGTCGGTTACAACAGTGAGCCCGATCTCGACGCGCCGCTGTTGCAAAATCTCGCGCCCGACGACAAGGCGCGGCAGGCCTTTGCGTTCGTCGCCTCGTTCAGCGCGTTGTCGCGTTGCCTCATCGCGCCGCCCGACATTCCGGAGGATCGCCTCGCCGCGTTGCGCAAAGCGGTCGCCGCCACGATCTCCGATCCCGAACTCGCGGCGGCGCTCGAACAACGGAATCTGCCCTTTCGGCCGCTGTCGTGGGAGATCCAGCAGCGGATCATGGACCAGGCTGCGGCTACTCCACGTTCCCTGGTGGAGTAGAGCGGTGAATTCGGCTAGGCACCCGATTCTCGACCGAACTCGCGTGAGCGAGCATGGTCAGCCGGCGCAACCGCGCTTTGAGAGAGTTCGCCAGCCCGGCCAGCAAGCGCGAGACGAACGCGGCTCGCTCATCCTTGGCCCGCTCCATCAGTCCTTCGTAAGAGGGCTTGCTCATCGTCATGCTCCGCATCATTTGATCCGGCGAAACAAGATGGAATCGGATGTCAGGGCCTGAGCGATCGTGTCGTAGATCGCAAGCGCATCCACGACTTGCCCTTGATGACAGATCATGCGTGCATGCGTCATCGTGAGCATCGCATCGTTCAATTTCTGTGTGGAGACGGCGTCGGCACTCTGGTGCGCCTCGATCAACATGAGGATCTGCAGGTCACGTGCCGCACAGGTCCGCGTGAACGAGGCGGCCGTGCCGTCGCCGATGGTCGCGATCAGACAGGCCGCCGCAACGGCGAATCGGGCAAAGTGTTTGGACAGATAGATGGGCATGTCGGTCCTCCGTGATCACCACAATGAGTAACCCGGTGAAACGGCCGGTCGCAGGACCGGCCGCCACCCAGGGCTTCATCGTCGGGCTTAGTGGCCGACGTCCCGCTGCAGCATGGAGCGGACGGTCGGGTCCGGATCCGAGCCGATGTAGCGGCCGCGGGTGTCGTACACGTCATGGGCGGGGTTGGTGCTGTACGCCCTGGGCGCCGCCAGTACGGCCGAAGCGGTGCCGGCGAGCAGAGCGAGGACAATTGCGGTCTTCGTGAACATGGTCGCGTCTCCGATTGGCGCTCACACCTTGCCGGTGTGCGCCTGCATCTAGTTCGCCGCAGTTCGCCAGGTAAATCAGCCGGATGTCCTGCCACCCCTGGTAGTGGAGGCGTCGCCGTGACACAGGAAATGGCCGTCAAAGAAGGGCTTCCGGCCCGCAAACACGGTGTGAAGAGGGTGATGCTTTGGTCTCGGGACTCAAGTATTCTTGCCCCGAGGCTGAGGCGTGAGAGACTTTTATGAAAATCCTCGTGGTCGATGATCACGTGCTGATACGGGAGGCATTGCGCGGCGTCCTGACGGAGCTGAAGCGCGACGCGACCGTGTTCGAGGCTTCCGACAGCCGCCAGGCCATGGCGGTCATCGCGGAGCATGCCGACCTTGGCCTCATCCTGCTGGATTTGAACCTGCCGGATCGAGACGGCTTTTCGGTCCTCGCCGAGCTGCGCGCGCACTACCCCGCGATTTCAGTTGTGGTCCTGTCGGGCCAACAGGATCGAGGGAGCGTGGTCAAGGCTCTCGACCTCGGGGCTCTCGGCTACATCCCGAAGTCCGGCCAGCGCGAGGTGATGGTGAGCGCACTGCAGCTGGTATTCGCCGGCGGCATCTACATTCCGCCAGAAATTCTCATGCGCACAGATCAGCCGTCACAGCCGGCGCCGGGACGGCTACGCAAGGGGACGACACCCGCCGACCTCGGCCTCACCGGGCGCCAACTCGACGTGCTCGCGCTGATGATGCAGGGAAAGAGCAACAAGGCGATCTGTCGCGTGCTTGATCTGGCCGAACCGACGGTGAAGAACCACGTCACCGCCATCCTCAAGGCGCTGAAGGTGACCAACCGGACCGAGGCCGTGATCGCCGCCGGCGAACTGGGATGGGAGCTGCCGACCGTTACCAAGTGAATGCCGCAGCGGCGACTAGGGCCCCGGGACACCAGTCCCCGGTGCAATCCCGGCTCAGCATGCCTGAACGCTATCGATCCCCGCGTCCTTCAGGAGTTTGGCCATCCGCTGGCGCCCCCGCAGCATACGGGTCTTGACGGTCCCTTCCGGAATTCCGACGATCCGAGCGGTCTCGATCACCGTCTTCTCGTGATAATAGACCAGATCGATAATCTCGCGGTGGGACTGCGGGAGCCGCTGGAGGCACTTCCGGATCATGGCGCTGCGGCTCGCCTGATAAGCCGTGACCTCGGGATCATCGGCATCATCCGCAATGGCCGCGGCATGTTCATCATCCAGGTGCTCGTCCTTTTTTCGCCTGAGCGCCGCAATAGCCTTGTGGCGGGCAATCGCCAAGAGCCAGGTCGAGACTCGCGATTGCTCCCTGAAGCATTCCGCGCAGTGCCAGACGGCGAGAAACACGTCACTGACGATCTCCTCGGCCAGCCAGGGATTGCCGGTCAAGCGGCGGACGAAGCGGTAGACCCGCTGGTTGTGCCGCGCGAACAGCAGCTCCACGGCTCGCCTGTCGCCCTTCGCGATGGAGACAATCAGAGCCTCATCCGGCACCTTCTGGGCCGACGAGATGAGGTGCCTTCCGCAGGCGCTGGATAGGCTCAGGATGGATTGCATGACGGCCCCCGTTTTCTGAGCAGGCTGCCGAGCCTGCGTTATGGCCGCCAATCTGTTGCTGATTGAGCGCGCGATAAATCAGCCTCAGGTACTGCCGCCGCATTGAGCGGGGGTTAGCGCAAGGGCGCTAATCGCTTGAAATACCGCGATTTCCAGCCGCGGGCGCCATTCCTCCAGACAAGACCTGAGTCTCAGGACAGAAGGATGACTTCACGCGCGCGCGTCCCTTGAGTGAAGGAGCGCGGGGACGTCCCCACCGCTACGGTTTGACTCGTTTAGATTGAATCATGCGCGGCTCGCCGTCTTGGCATTCGAGCATGATCCCTCAGGGTCAAGCCCGAGGACATGCCCTGCGGAAGACCCGTTTCCGCTTTGCCAGATCATGCTCTAATGGCGGACTTCGAAGGCCTTGTTCTTGAGCATCTGGGTGATCATCGCGCGCAACATCATCGGGTCCAGAGGCTTGTGCAGCAAATGGTACCCGCTGGCGCGGGCTTCACGCTGCGGTTCGGGATTAGTATCGCCGCTGATGAGAAAGGCCGAGATCGGCGCTCCGAACCTGCTGCGCAGCTGTTCGATGGCTGCAATGCCCGTTTGTCCTTCGGCAAGACGGTAGTCGGAAATGATGAGATCGGGCGGCTGGTCTTGTCCGTCGAGGTTGGCCAGTGTCGCGGCAATCGAGCCGCCGCTGACAACACGACAGCCCCAGCTTCGGAGCAGGCCCCCCATCCCCTCCAGCACCAGCGGATCGTCGTCGATCACCACGACGAGCTTGCCATTCGACGCGTCGAGCGCGGTCTGGATCGGAGCCGCGGATTCGGGCGCCGTGGCTTGTCGGGGAACGAGCGGCGCGCCGACTGTGAACCGGGATCCCTTGCCGACAACCGAAGCCAGTTCGATCGAATGGCCGAGCAGCCGGCAGAGCCGATCGACAATCGCAAGGCCCAGGCCAAGGCCCGCGTTCTGATCGCCTTGCGTATCGCCCAATCGGTAAAACTCGCTGAACACAATCTCGCGCTGTTCCTCCGGGATTCCGATGCCGGTGTCCCATACCTCGATCAGCAATTGATCCCTCCGCCTCCGGCAGCCGACCAACACGCCGCCTTCGCGCGTGTAACGGATCGCATTGGACACGAGGTTGAGCATGATCCTTTCGAGCAAGACTGGATCGCTGCGCACCCAAGCGTCGGTCGGCACGATCCGCAACGACAGATGCTTTTCGTGAGCCGCTTCGGCAAACGTAGACTCGATCCTGTCGAGTACATGCGCTATCGGAAAGTTGGCGATGGACGGGGCCAGCGCGCCGGCATCGAGCTTCGAGATGTCGAGGAGTGCCTTGAAAAGATCATTCATGGCGGCAACGGCCGCATTGATGCGCTCGACGACCCGGTGGCGCTGCTCGGCGTTCATGGGTTGACGCAGCTGTGCGGCGAACAGACCCAGGGCGTGCACCGGTTGCCGCAAATCGTGGCTTGCCGTTGCGAGAAAACGCGACTTTGCAAGGTTGGCGTGTTCGAGCTGGCGCGTGCGTTCCTCGACCTTGCGTTCGAGGGTCGCGTATGACTCCTGAAGCTCGGCCGCCATTCGGTTGAACTGATTGCCCAGCGCCTCGAGCTCGTCGCCGGTCCTGATCGAGATGCGTTGACTGAGATCACCGCCGCCGACGCGTGCCGCACCATCACGCAACGCCCGAATCGGAATCACCATCCTGCGGGCCAGAAACAGGCCGGCAAAAACCGCGACGATCAAGGCGCCCGCGAGGAACGCGCTTGATCGCACGATCGACGTGTAGAGGGGGGCGTAGGCTTCGTTGACCGGCAGTTCAACGAAGACCAGCCAGTTGAGAGGCGCGACCGGCGCATGCGCGGACAAGACCTTGACGCCCTGGAGATTCTCAGTCGGCTCGTACTTTGGCGGCGCCCCAGATCGAGCCGTCCGCACCTGCGCAAGGTGTGACATGTCGGTGTTGCGCAGCACAAGGCTGATGTCCGGATGCGCAATCAGGTAAGCCCGATCATCGACGACGTAGGCTTGGCCGCGCTCGCCGACCTTGATCTCGGATACGGTGTCCCAAATGAACTTGAGGTTCACCTGTGCGACGATGACGCCATACTCTCGGCGTGCGCCCGCCACCGCCAGGGTCATATACGGTTCGGATTCACGACGAAAATAGACCGCCCCATAATGGATCTTGTTCGCCATGGCGCCGATGAAGCTCGGATCGTTCGAAAAGTCCTGCTGGCTACCGACGACGTCCATGGCGAGCCGAGACATCCGAATGAGTTCGCGGCCCGAGTCGTCGAGTTGAGCAAGCTCGGTGATCGCCGGCACCTGACGCATGACGCGGACCGCATCGAACCGCCACTCATCGATATTGTCTTTGTTGTAGGGAAGCTGAATCGCCCAACCCAAGTGTCCTTCGATCCCTTTGACGAACTGGACGATTCGTGACGCCGCCGCTTCGGCCTGCTCACGCTGAATACGAATGAGCAATTCCTGTTGTTCTCGAAACGAAAACCAGATGTCCGTCAGTCCATTGGTGATGAGGGCCGCGCACACCACGGCGACAAACAAAGCGACATACTTGCGAAACAGCCGGCCCCGAGGGGTCGGGGGCGCGCGTACTTGCTCCGCCGCCCCGGGTTGCTGTCCCGGAATACTCATTCGATCACCTCGTCAGCCCGGACAAGCAGAATACGGGAAATCGTCAAGCCCAACTGCCTGGCTACCTTCAGGTTGATCACCAAATCAAACTTGGCGGGCGCTTGCACGGGCAGTTCACCTGGTTTGACACCTCTCAGGATGTGGTCAACATAGGTACCGGTCCGACGGTAAAGATCTACCAAATCCGCACCATAGGACATCAGGCCACCCTCTGTCGCGAAGTAACGAAATGGGTAGACCGCGGGCAGGCGATGTTGGGCCGCCTGCGCAATGATCACGCTGCGGTGGTTGGTCGTGAAGTGGTCCGGCATGACGATGAAGCTGCCGCCCGGCTCCCGGACAATGTCCCTGAGCGCACTTTCGATCTGTGCCGGCTCGCGCACCGGCGTTGCGAGCGCTCGCAATCCTACCGATACGGCAACGCCCTCGATCGCCTGCAGGAAATAGGCGCCGCCGGCCGGCGCTGTCTCCGGGTTGAACATGACGCCAACCCGTGTGACGTCAGGCGCAATCTCCCTGATCATTTCCAACCACTTGCCGCCCATTGTTGCGGTGCTGTTCGTGAAGCCGGTTGCGTTGCCTGCAGGCCGCGCCAGGCTTGCAACGAAACCGTCGCCCACAGGATCGGAGGCTGTGACGAACACGATCGGCGTGGTGCGGGTTTCCCGCAAGAGCGCGGACGCGACCAGCGAGCTACCGGCGACGATGAGATCCGGCCGGAGCGCGACCAGTTCCTGTGCGGACGATCTGATCCGCTGCTCGTCAGGAGCCCAGCGGTAGGTGATTTGGATATTGCGCCGGTCGATCCAACCCAGCGCCTCGAGGCCTTGTTGAAATGCGGCGACGCGGGATGGAGCTTCCGGGTCGCTCTCCGAAAGACCGATCAGCACGCCGATTTGCCGGACCTGTTCGGCCTGCTGAGCAAAAGCGGCAAGTGGCGGCTGGACCGCGCCGCAAGCGAAAAGCGCCAAGAGGTCACGGCGCCTCATTGCACGACCGCATCGGGGGCGAGAAGGACCAGGGCCGAGCCTAATACTGGCCGCTTTGCGACTTGATCGTCAGCGCGGTGCTCTTTTGATCGCGATGGAGGCTCGCTCCGATCCGGATCGCGACAATACCATTCAATAATAACATGACGTCCGGTAAGGAACGAGTGTTCGACTGTTGGCATCAAAGCAAAGGCGCCTAGGTCCCCCTCCCTAGCGGCCGCAGGATGTTGGTTATTTTGACGCGGCCACTCCGATTAGCTGGCAGAACGTCGACAGGCGAATAACGATTCTTCATTCGTTTCGGGATGGCCGGGTAGATTCCGGGCAACCCAGTGGTAGTCCTGACAAGCCAGGCTGAACCAGCCTTCCTCGCAGTTTCTGAGGGCGCGCCGCATGCGAAAGATCGCATCATTGACCTGTCGCAGATCGGAATCGCGCGTGCTCTCTACCAATCGCGCCACGGCCGCGCTCGCAGCCTGATGCCACCGCACGCACGACGGTGCGAGCGTCTGGCCGCCCATTCCGGCCGTTTGCGCCTTCGACTCGGACTGTTGAGAGAAAATCGAGTACAGCAACAGGGCGCCGGCGACAAAAACACAACCCGCGACCAGGCGCCGCGACCAAGTGGAAACTGCAGCGCGATCAGCGGGCGTGAGTAAAGCATGAAGTCGAGGTCGCATGGTGAAATCTCCGCTGATCAGCTCTGGATGCGATGATGCAGATGTGACGCTGTCGTCGCGTCGCGGGGGCCTACAATCGGGCAAGCGCATCTCGCTCATTGCATGGGCTCCGATGAGAAGGAATTTTGTGTCTCGCCAGACACTCCTGATGCGCCCTATCGGCGCGGAGAACCTGGCGGCCAGGAATCGAACCCCGGCACACCGCCCGGCCGCCTGGGATCGATGTCGAATTCCACGTAGCCGAAGGCAAAGGGCCCAAGGTCGCCGGAGTCAGTCAGTGCCGGATACGCAATCGGCACTCCCGTCGACACGGCGGCTTCCTGTAGCGCCGCCAAATCATCCTTCGGCGGAGAATTCGCCATCGTCGCAACGACCGCGATCGGCCCCGCGAGCAGTGCGGCCAAGAACAATCCGGCCGCGGCCACGCGCCAACCGGCTTGCTTGTCAACCACAAGACTTCCCATCGACGCCTCCTTGGAATCGAAAGTCCGATCGATGATCGACCGCCTCTCGGTTCGTCGAGATGGATTGTGCGCGAGCAAGTCCGCGCGGAGAATCATCCGGATGTCTGGAGACGGGCACGGGGATTCGATTGACCGATGGCTTTGAAATCCTTGAGATTTTGAAGCTTTTACCGTCTTTCCGGGCGGCATCGATCCAGTCCCTTGGTCCCAGGACTGAAGTACCGGCCGGGAGCGTGGCGCAGATCCTTGCCGGAGAACCAGGACCCACTTCTCCGGAATATGCGCTAGCGCCGTGAACCGAATGGGCGGGTTGGAGCGACAAACCCTGCGCGCGGGCCTCGGGGCTCGCGTTCCTCCCAGTGACTGCCCCCGTCGAAAACGACGGGGGCTTTTTTAGCCGAAGAACTCTTCTAAACTGGTGACCTCGCGATCATCGCGACGGTCGCGCTAACGGAGGCCATTGTGGGCGCCGGATTCAAGGTTTGTGTGGCAGCGATGCGCCGCATTCGGTTGGGTTGCGGCGCGCGCGTGGCCAGCGGCCAAGCGGCCGCCCCGCCGCAGACGGCAGCGATGAAATCCCATCGCCCGCGGGGCGCAGCTCTCCCTCGGTTGAAAGGCACTGAGACCGGTTCGAGGTCGTATTAAGAGGTAATTCAGGTGTGAAAATCTTGTGCGGCAATGATCGTCCGGTGCAACGCAGACGTAAGCTTGAGCAGAACGAAAGCCACCTTTTCACTCTAAGCGAACGCCCGCACCCCTCGGTTTGCATCTGAGCGCGGTGGAGACAGGCTTCATCGCGCCTAGACCTGCCACGTGAAAGCCGGCCTATTCGACAAGCTCGTCGGCGCGTGCGCGCACAATCCTGGGCACTCTCAGGCCTAGCGCCTTCGCGGTCGTGAGATTAACGGCGAACACGAACGTGGTCGGGTTCTGTACAGGCAAGTCTGACGGGTTTGCGCCTTTAAGGATCCGCGCGACGTACTGCCCGATCTGGCGGTACATTCCCGGAAGGGAAGTCCCGTAACTCATCAGGCCGCCGCTCTGCACATATTCGCGCCACGCATAGCCAGCGGGCATCTTGTGGCGAGCCGCGAGCGCAACGATCTGAGCGCGCCGACTGGTGAAGAATGGATCAGAGCTGACGAGGAGCGCCTGTGCGCCCTGATTGACGGCCTCCGTGAACGCCGATTCGAACTCGCTCTCGGCTTTGGCTTTCAGCTCAACCATCTGCAGCTTATAGGTGTTTACCGCCGCTGCTATGTCCTGCAAGTCGTTCCCGGTCCGGTTTTCCGGATTCGTCAAAACCGCGATCTTACCAACATTGGGCAACAGGTCGCGCAATAGCTGGACGCGTTTCGCCGCCACTTCAGACGTGTAGGTACTTACGCCGGTGACGTTGCCGCCAGGCCGACTGAAGCTGCTCACGAGGCCTTCGCCTACCGGCTCTGTACCGCCGAGGAATACTACCGGGATCGTCGAAGTGGCGGCTCTCGCAGCCCGGGCGGAAACGACGCCCCCTGTGGCGGTGATCACTGACACCTTACGGCGAACGAGATCGTCCGCCAGCGCTGGAAGGCGATCATATTGGCCTTCCGCCCAACGGTATTCGATGGTGACGTTCTGCCCTTCGACATAACCACCTTCCTTTAGACCCGCGTGGAACGCGGCCACGAGCGGCGAAAATGGGCCAGGCGACGCGCTATTGAGGAAGCCGATGACGGGCTTCGGCGTCGGCGCTTGCGCGTTGGCGGCAAGCGGGCACGCAACCATACTGACAAAGAGCGCTATGAAAAATCGCTCCTGCATTGTCCCAATCATCTTAGGTACCGAGTTAGCATCATCGGCCAAACAGGTCGCATACATTAACATGAACAAGAGTGACCGAGAAGCCCAAGTCCTGACATCGCTCTACACGAGCATTTTCAAGTCTCGATTGAGCGACTGCATCTCGGAAAACTTCAGTCCGTGGTCGGCGATCCTCATCCGTCTGTTGAGTGCCGGAAGCCGGAACGCCCAGATAATAGCATTCCGAACAAATCCCAAAGTCTCTGGCCACTGGCGCGACAAAAAGTCGTATCGCAAGGCCCAACGCTGAGTCTTGTCGCTCATGAAGCGGACCGAGGATTCCCAAGCCCGGAGGGCCTCTTGGACCGACGGGTTACGATCGAGCGCAATCGCGAGCGCATAAGCGTTCATAAACGTGAGTCCGGCCCCCTGTCCAAGCGTCGGAGGCAGGCCGTGCGCAGCGTCCCCGATGATCGCGACGCGCCCTTTATGCCAATGAGGACATCGCACAATGACAAAGTTGTGGCGGATGGCTTTCCCCTGCGAGAACAATTCGATCTCTCGTCCCAGGCGGGGATATGCCCTCGACCAGTACTCAACGTCGATCGGCAGCCGTGTGGCGGCTCTATCCCATTCAGGCGAGACATGAAAAAGAAATGACATGTTGTCGCCGCACGGCATGATGCCTATGCGACAGCGGCCGGACCAGTGCTCGGTCGAGACCAGCTCGGGCGTTACTTCTCGCGACGGTACCAGATAGCGATTGACGACCGTTGGCAACCAGCGATAGCTGCCGCCGATATCGAGCGACGCCCGCAGCTTCGATTGCGCTCCATCCGCGGCGACCACGACATCGGCCCGCATCCGCCGACCATTTTCCAGCACAAGTTCGCCGGCGGGATCGGCTGCCACCGCCATCGAGCTCGTGAGGATTTCAACGCCGGCTTCCAAAGCCGCGTCACACAGGACTTCGATCACCGACTGACGAAGGAACACGTGCACGCGCGACTTGCCGGTGAGGATTCGTTCCTGCTTGATGCGCCCTTGCGGATCGCGGATACGCCCGCGTTCGAGCTGAATTCCAAGTGGAGCGAGACGATTGAAAATTCCGATTTCCTCGAGAACCTCGATGGCGTTGTTCTTGAGCTGAATCCCCGCACCGATTTCTCGGATTTCCGGCGACCGCTCATGCACGCGAACGGTCCACCCGCGCCGGGCCAGCATGATGGCGCAGCTCAACCCGGCGATGCCCGCTCCGCCTATCTCTGCATGGCCTTTCATCATGCCACTCGGTTACAGGCCATTCACAGTCGACCTCGCCTCGCTGGCCAGCGGCGTGCTCCCCACCAGCGAATGCAGCCTGCCGTCGCTCATTCGCGGATTCCTCGCCGCAATTTAAGGTTCAGCAGCGGCTGGTGGCACCAGCAGCGAAATCAATCCAGAACGTAGTCCGCCCTTGCGAGCAGCTCGCGGGACACCTTGATATCGAGTGCTGCCGCGGCCTTCACATTGATTGCAAGCTCGTAGTTACTTTGCTTCAGCGCCGCCGGTTGATAGCTGGCATCGCCGAGAATCTGCCCCACATACACGCCGGCTTGACGATAGGCGTTCGAAAGATTGGAGCCGAAACTCATCAGCCCGCCGGCATCGACGTATTCGCGCCATGCGTAGATCGCCGGCACTTTATTTTCTTTTGCCAATCTCACAATCTTCTTGCGTCTGCTGGTAAAGAACGGATCTGAACTGACCAGAAGCGCCTGCCCCTTGTTCTTGGCCTCGCGGAACCTCGCCTCGAGCTGATCATCCGAATCCGCCGCGACCGTAGAAAAGCTCTTATCAAGCTTCTTCAATTCTGAAAGTTCTAAATTGCCCACCTTCGTGTTGGGCCTGACAAGAATGACGATCTGTTTGTTACTGCCCAGTAATTCCCTGGCGCGCTCCAGACGTTCTGGAAGGTGTTCGGTAGTCGCAGTGATCACGCCAGTGGTATTGCCGCTCGATGCCAACATCCTGTTCGCGGCCGGGTCATCGCCACTGATGTAGACAATTCGAATGGGCATGTTGGCTGCTTGGACCGCCGCCACCGCTGCTTCTGCCGATGCGATGCCGCCGGTCGCGGCGAGTACCTCGACATCGGCCTTTACCAATCTTTTCGCCAGATCAGGCAGGTCACCCAGCCTGTGTTTTGCAAATTTGTAGGTGACCTCGACGTCTTTTTTTTCTAAGCCGGCCTGCTTCATCCCGCGAAGGAACGCAGCGACCGGGACCGCCAGCTCGGTAGAGGTGGCGCTGTTAAGAAATCCGACTTTTCTCTTCGTTCGTTTCGCCATGGCAACGTCTCCTTTTCGTAATAACCCACGACATTCACCCAGCTCGTGAGAGCATGATCTCTGCTACGAATCCGTCTTACGCTGAGTCTCGCTTGCGGTATTGTCTGCGATTATTCCGCCTTGATGCCCGCTAACTTGATCACTTTCGCCCATTTCACCGTCTCGTTAGCAACGAACTTGCCGAATTCCATTGGAGTCATCGGCATCGGCACGCCACCCAAATCCGCAATCCGCGCCGTGAGCTTTGGATCGGCAAGGCCTGCATTGATCTCCTTGTTGAGCTTCTCCACGATGTCTGCCGGCGTATTCCTAGGCGTACCGAGCCCATGCCACGAGCTTGCCTCGTAGCCTGGCATGAACTCGCCCACGGTCGGAATGTCCGGTAGCGCCGGCGAGCGGGTCGCGGTAGTAACCGCGAGCGCGCGCAGCTTGCCAGCCCTCGCATATTCGATAGTTGTTGCCATGGCATCAAAACTGACCTGCATTTGACCGGTCAGCAGGTCGGTGAGCGCAGTCGGCCCGCCGCGATAGGGCACATGAACTATATCGACTCCGGCCATCAACTTGAACAGCTCGGCGGAAAGAAGAGTCGTTCCGGCGGTCGGCGCTCCAAAGTTAAGCTTTCCCGGATTGGCTTTAGCATAAGCAATAAGCTGCGGGATCGTCTCGACTGGGACTGATAGACTTACCGAAACGAGGTTGGGCACCCGGATAATGCCCGCAACCGGCGCAATGTCGCGGACGAAATCGAAATTGAGGTTGCTGAAAAGCGTCGCACTAATTGCGTTCGCAGTAACAACATAAAGTAGCGTATATCCGTCTGGGAGTGCCCGTACGACCGCCTCGGTGCCGATAATGCCACCGGCGCCGGGTCGATTCTCGATGATGATCGGCTGGCCGAGCCGCTCCGATACCCATTGACCCAGTAGGCGTCCGACAATGTCAGGGGAGGTAGCAGGGGCATATGGGACAATGATGCGGACTGGCCGAGCCGGATAGCCTTGTGCCCTCGCGATGCGCAAGAGGGCCGGCAGTGCTGCGGCGCCTGCGGACAGACGTAGTAATTGTCTGCGTGGAAGTTTCATGCGATCTATACGAAATGAGCCAAAGGTTTCGTCTCAGCGCTACTTCACGTGCCTCCAGGTGACCTTGGGCATCACCTGGTCGACGCCACCTCAACATTGTACTTCAGCTCTTCCCAATGACCTTGCCCATTGAGTGTACATCACCTTCGCAATTCTTTGGAAGGGGGCAAGGTTCGCTCATGGCCCTTTTCGGAAGTGTTCCGGCCAGCAATCTGAAGATCAGATTACCGAGAGTCTGGAAGAACCACCTCAATAACCTGATATCCGCAAATTTTGGCGAGAGACCGGCCTGTAACTGATTGCCCGGCACCCTGCGGCGGCCTGACTGCAACAATACTTCAGTCCTAGGATTCATGCATCGCCATGCCGTGCTGCGCGAAGCAAAGGAAGGCCCTTGCCATTGGACTTTTCGCGTCATCCGCTCCTTTCAATTGCGAAATCGCCAGGACGTCCGGCTGATTTACCCGCCCACGTGGGGTCAACAGGATGGCATCGCGCACCAACACGGTGCGAGCAACAAGCAGGAGGCGATGATGTTCACCAAGTGCATGATTGCGCTCGGCGCCGCTGTCGTTCTGACCGCGACGTTCGGGTCGACGGCGATCGCGCAGACCAACTCCCGGGATTGGTGGCGCGCCCACCAGCCGAACGTCGAGAACGGCCAAGTCGCCGCCCCGAATCGCTGCATCCGCGGCGAGGAAAGTGCGTCGAGCGCGTATCCGAGCCGGATGCACTGCTGATCACGCGTGGATGCAAGCAATGCGCCCTCCAAGGGCGGGCGACGGCGCACGGCCAGTGTGCATGAGTTTGGCCGCCAGCCGTTGCCCCCCTTACTCACAGAACCTTGCTCACGGAACATTGCTCACGTAACATTGCTCACGGAACATTTTACAAAATCCAGCGCTCACGGGCGTCTTTGATGAGCCAAGTGCGCGAACTACTTCAATTGCTTACGGCCAAATTTCCTTCCGCACCGGAGCAGGGAGCTCTCACGCTGGTATCTGCAAAATATATATCGAACGTTCCTGAGTCGCGATTGGCACCTGCGCGGCCGCTCCTATGGCCCGGCTCGAAACAGCCAAACCTTTTCGTCCGAACGGGGCTCCCACCAGTCCAGCTTGCCTGACGTGCCGTAAATGGCGCCCATTTGGAGAACATAGGCGACCGGAAAAATCTGTCGCTGGTAGTCCTGCAGGTCGTGGATCAGTTGCCTGCGTTTGTCGCGATCCATCTCAACGTCGATCGCATTGATCAAAGCATCGAGCTTGCCGTCGCTGAACTGCGACCAGGAACCGCCGCTCTTGATCACGAAGCGATTGTGGGACTCCGGGTCGCCCTTCGAATCGGCCCATCCGTAAAGAATGAGCGGGCTGGTCTGGTGGCTGAAGATGCGCCTGGTGTGCAGTCCCCACTCGTAGTTCTTGACGGTCGTCCGGATGCCGACCGACGAAAGCTGTCCCGCCATGGCCTCCGCAAGCTCCCGGTCTTTGAGGTATCTGCCGTCCGGCGCATCGAGGACGACGTCGAACCCGTGCGGATACCCGGCCTGCGCCAGCAGGCGCTTCGCCCGTTCGGGGTCGTGCGGGATCGGCTTGAGCGCCGGGTTGGCGCCGAAGGTTCCGGGATTCATCCAGGCGGCCGGCGGCGATGTGCCGCCGAACAACGTTTTGTTCAGGCCCTCACGATCGATGGCATAGTTGATGGCCGCCCGTACCGGCGCCTTGGCGGTCGGCAGCGACGGATCGAGATTGCTCATCCCGAGAACGAAGACTCGCGTGCTGGAAATGCTCTTGATCTTCGCCCGGCCGCTGCGCATCACCATCGCGGTCAGCTCCGGCGGAATGTCGAGCGCAAGATCGACCTCGCCGGCCAGCAGCGCGCCGGCACGTGTGGCGTCTTCCTTGATCGGCCGGTAGACGATCGTCTTGATCCGCTGCGGACCGAGCCAATGCCCGTCGACGCGCTCCAACACGATGCGGGTGTCGGGGACATGTTCGACGAACCGGTAAGGACCCGTGCCGATCGGCCTGCGGCGATAGCCGTCGATGCCGACCTCGGCAAAATACTTCGGCGGCAGCATGTGCAGAAAGGTGAGCTGGGCCGGCGTGGTCGGGAATGGCTCGCGCGTGATGATGCGAACGGTGTAGTCGTCGATGATCTCGACGCTCCGCACAAACGTGTGATTGGTCTTCGACGGCGATTTCACCCCCGGGTCGAGCATCGTCTCGAAGGAGAACTTCACCACCGATGCGTTGAACGGCTCGCCGTTGTGGAACCTGACATCCTTGCGGAGCGTGATTTCCCACGTAAACGTGTCGATGTTTTTCCAGCCTGTCGCGAGATTGGGGCCAAGTTGCCCAGTCTTTTCCCACCGCAACAGCGTGTCGCCGATATGGTCCATCAGGAAGCGATCAGGCGAAAGGATGATGACATCGACGCCATTGAGCCCGACGGCGTCAGCGCCACCCGCAATGACCACGCGATCCTGCGCGCGCAGCGGCGTGCAGACGGCCAGCATCAGACCGACTATGCCGAGCAGGTTGAGCAGGGACTTTCGCATCGCCTGATCGCACAGGTGCCATGGGCCCGCTCCATTGACGGCCGGCGCGCGGCCGGCGCAAGCTCGCGAGCTGCGCTGTGCTGGTTCTGGGCGGGCATCGGGAGGGCGAAATGGGCGCATATCTCGCCAGCCGGCTGGCCCAGTCGCTGATCGTGATCGCAGCCGTCGTTCTCATCGTCTTCATGATGATGTTTCTGAGCGGCAACCCGGCTCTGCTGCTGCTGCCGCCGGACGCGTCGCGCGAGGATATCCTGGAATTCAGCCGTCAGATGGGCTTCGACCGGCCGCTCTGGGAGCAGTTCTTCAGCTTCGCCGGCAACCTGTTGCAAGGGGATTTCGGCCGGTCGTGGCGGTTTCAGGCGCCTGTCCTGCCGCTGGTGCTGGAGCGGCTGCCGGCCACGATCGAGCTCGCAGTGGCATCGCTCGCGCTCTCGCTCGCGATCGCCGTTCCGATCGGCGTGATCTCGGCGGTGAAGCGCAACACATTCGTCGACGGCGCCGCCATGGTGTTCGCGCTGATCGGGCAATCGACGCCGGCATTCTGGCTCGGGATCATGCTGATCCTGGTCTTTGCGGTTCAGCTCGGGCTGGTGCCGACTTCAGGGCGCGAGCAGTGGAATTCGCTGATTCTGCCGGCCGTGACGCTCGGGCTCTCGCTGGCCGGCCGCAATGCGCGTCTGGTGCGATCGAGCGTGCTCGAAGTGCTCAACGAGGATTACATCAGGACGGCGCGCGCCAAAGGACTGCCGGAGTGGCGGGTCGTCACCATGCATGGGCTGCGGAATGCGCTGCTTCCGGTCGTGACCGTCGTGGGTCTTGAGCTGGGCCACCTCCTGGGCGGCGCCGTGGTGGTGGAGACCGTGTTCGCCTGGCCGGGCATCGGGCTGCTGGCGGTGCAAGGCGTGCTTGGCCGCGACTATCCCATTGTTCAGGCGGTGATCATCGTCAGCGCGCTCATCTTCGTCATCACCAATCTGCTGATCGACCTCCTCTATACCTGGCTCGATCCACGCGTCTCGTTGCAACGGCAATGACAACGATCGAGATTCCAAACCAGCCGAACGGCGGCACGCGTGCGCCCGGCTTGCTCCCTGCACTCGTCCGCAGCCCGAAGGCGCTGTTCGCAGTTGCCATCATTGCCGTGATTGTCGCCTGCGCGTTGTTTTCGCCGCTGCTTGCTCCCTACGATCCCGGCTTGCAAAGCCTCACCGGCCGGCTGCTGCCGCCACTGTCGACCGCCGCGGACGGCCGATTCCATCTGTTTGGCACCGATCATCTCGGGCGCGATATTCTGAGCCGGCTGATCTACGGCGCGCGCATCTCGCTCGTGGTGGGCATCGGGGCGTCGCTGGTCGCCGGCACAATCGGGGTTCTGTTCGGTCTGGTCTCGGGATATCTCAGCGGCTGGATCGACGATATCATCATGCGGCTGTGCGATATCCAGCTTGCTCTCCCCTTTATCCTGCTCGCAATCGCGCTGCTGGCGGTCGTCGGCTCCGGGCTAGTGAACATCATCGTGGTGCTGTCGCTCACCCAATGGGTGACCTACGCGCGCGTCGTGCGCAGCAGCGTGCTGGCGGAGAAAGCCAAGCCCTACATCATGGCCGCTCAGGCGCTCGGCCTCGGCAAGGGGCGGATCATGTTCCGCCACATCCTGCCCAATGTTTTCGCGCCGGTGATCGTCATTGGCACGTTCTCGGTGGCGCAGACCATTATTGCCGAAGCCGCGCTGAGCTTCCTCGGCCTCGGCATGCCGGCGTCGGTCCCGAGCTGGGGCAAGATGCTGGCGGACGGCCGCAGCTATCTGGTGATCGCCTGGTGGCTGACCGGAATCCCGGGACTCGTCATCACCGTCACCGTGATCGGCGTGAACCTCTTCGGCGACTGGCTCCGCGACCACCTCGATCCCAAGCTGCGGCTGCGGCTGTAGCGCCGAGGACCCGTATCCGATCTCTCCGCCGTCATGCCCGGCCTTGTGCCGGGCATCCACGTCTTCCTTTCTCGCTTCAGCAAGCAAGACGTGGATGGCCGGGACAAGCCCGGCCATGACGAACGAGAGATTCACGAGACGCCCTCGTGCTGCAGGCACCATTCCGCGATGTCGCGCCGGCGGGCAAACCAGATGCCGTCATGCTGCTTGGCGTATTCAAAGCACTGGCGGATGACCGGCTGCAGCGTCGGCCGGCCGCCGATGTGGCAGTGGAGCGTGATCTCCATCCACTTCGGGGCGCCGGCCTCCCCTTCCGCATAGAGCGTGTCGAACGTGTTGCGGAATCCTTCCCACAGGATGCTCGGCGGATTGCGCGGCGCGAGCCACATGGTCAGATCGTTCTGCGGCATGTTGGTGCGCGGCATGATGACCATCGGGCCATGATCGGTGTCGCGCAGGAACGGCAGATCGTCGCTCGCGTCGTCGCCGTTCCAGAGATAGCCTTCGGCCTTGAGAATCGAGAGCGTGTTCTTCGAGCCGGTGCTGCCGGGGCCGGTCCACCCGACCGGGCGGATGCCGGACGCCTCGGTGATCACCTTGGTGCAGCGCTTGATCTCTGCTCGCTCGGCTTCGTCGTCGTCATCGCTGGCGGTATGGTCGTTGACCCAGCCGTGGCCGTTGAGCTCGTGCCCGGCCTTCGCCACCGCCTCGACGACCTTGGGGTGCCGTTCGGCCACCAGCCCGCTCGTAGACATGTTGGCCTTCAGCCCATAGCGGTCGAGCAAATCCAAGAACCGCCACACGCCGGCCTTCCAGCCGTAATCGGCGTAGGACAACGAGAAGTGGTTGACCTTGTTGCGCGCGGCCGCGCTCGTCGACGTGCTGAACTGGCTGTGGCGCTCGAACGCCTCGAGTGCAAGCCCGACCGACATCGCCATCTTCTGGCCGCCGGGCCAGCGCCATTTTCGCGGATAGCTGACTTCACGCATGTTCAGTTCACTTCCCGGTTCTGGAAAAAATAGTACTTCTCGTCCGCGCGCAGCTTCCACCAATCGAGCTTGCGCGAGACGCCGGCGATGACGCCCATGCGCAAGAGGTAGGCCACCGGGTGCATTTGGCGCAAATAGTCCTGCTCTTCGAAGATCAGCGCCTTGCGCTTCTCCGGATCCATCTCGGTCGCGATCTGGTCGAGCAGCGCATCGAGCTTCGGATCGACCGACTGCGACCAGGTGGAGCCTGACCTGAGCGTCAACCGATTGTGCGACTCGGGATCGAAATTGGCGTCACCCCATCCGATCAAGGCCATCGGGCTGGCCTGGTGGCTGAAGATGCGCTTGGTCAGGACGCCCCACTCGTAGCTCTTCACGGTCGTGCGGATGCCGACACTTGTGAGCTGCCCGGCGATCGCCTCCGCGATCTCCTTGTCCTTGGGATACTTCCCATGGGACGCGTCGAGCGTCACATTGATCCCGTTGCGATAGCCGGCCTCGGCCAACAGGCGCTTGGCGCGCGCCGGGTCGTAAGGGATCGGCTTGAGGGCCGGGTTGAATCCGAAAGTCGTCGGGCTGATGAAGGAGGCCGGCTCGCCCAGGCCGCCCATGATGTTCGTGATCAGGCTTTCGCGGTCGATCGCGTAACTGATGGCCTCGCGCACCTCGCGCTTGACCGTGGGGTAGTCGGGAAGGAGGTTGCTCATCAGCAGAACGTAAGTGCGGATGCTGAGCACCTTCTGCACCGTGACGTTGCGCGCGCGCTCGACCAGGGGCAACAGCTCGGGCGGCAGATCCATCGCCAGATCGACTTCGCCGGCAACCAGCGCGGCCGCCCGCGCCGCATCCTCCTTGATCGGCCGGTAGATCAAGGTCCTCACCCGTTGCGGCCCGCCCCACCACTCGTCGTTGGCCTGCATCACGATGCGCGTATCCGGCACGTGCTCCACGAATTTGAACGGGCCGGTGCCGATCGGCCGGCGGCGATAGCCGTCGAGGCCGACCTGCTTCACGTAGGCGGGCGGCATCATGTGGGCGAGCGCGAGCTGTGCGGGCAGGATCGGATAGGGCTGCCGGGTGATCAGGCGGACCTTGTAATCGTCGACGACCTCAACCCGCGTCACCCAGGTGTGGTTGGTCTTGGAGGGAGACACCACGGCCGGGTCGTTCATGGTGTCGTAGAAGAACTTGACGGTCTGTGCGTTGAAGCGCTCGCCGTTGTGGAATTTGACTCCCTGGCGCAGCGTCAGCTCCCAGGTCAGGTTGTCGATGTTCCTGAAGCTCGTCGCCAGCCAGGGGCCGATCTGGCCCGGCGCCTTCCATCGCAGCAGCGTGTCGGAAAGATGGTCCATCAGCGATCGATCCGGCACGATGATGAGCACGTCGAGCGCGTTCATGCCGGTGACGTCGGCGCCGCCGGCGACGACCACCCGGTCTTGCGCATGGGCCGGCCCGCCCAGCCCAACCCAAGCACAGGCGGCCGCAAGGCCAATGGCTCTCAGCAACCCCCGCAACATGTCGTGCTCCTTCACTCCCCAACCAGGGCGCGTTGGACCAACGCTATCGTAAAATCGGGCGCAGCGCACAACGGCACCATCAGGCCAGGGACAAACATCGCCGTTATCGGCACGCCGCAAAACCACGGTCGCGCTGGTTCGCGCCCTTTGGCCGCGCGCCCGATAAGGAAAGCCTTCGGCATGACTTCGGATCGCTCATCTCACCTATTCACAATTGTCAAACAGCCCAACGCAAAAAAGCCAACGCTCTGCTGGTCCCTCACTTGGGTCGGGCGGGGGAGAGCCCGTCTCTTTTCCATCCCCTCAATGCGAGGGGTGTGGCGCGCCGAGCAGGCGCTGAACTTGTAGTACGCGCCAGT
>WNGB01009867.1_pt1 | contig 20815 bp, 14 predicted proteins | sample 5400681 | NCBI WGS metagenome assembly WNGB01 (sample SAMN13153367, study PRJNA577476) | soil metagenome | isolation source: 115 cm soil or saprolite under grassland replicate 2 | place: USA:California | collected 2016-06-15
GCGCCAGCTCGCCCGACCGCAGCTACTACCTCCAGGTCGCCGACCGGATCGATCACAATCGCGCCTGCCTCTCGGTTGCCCGCAAGCTCTGCCGGCGCGCCTACCACATCCTCCGCGAGCTCGGCGAGGACGCGCTCGCCCCGATCGAGCCGGCAGTGGCGGAAGAGGAGGCGATCGCTGCTGCCGCCTAAACACACCAGCACCCGCGCGCGCCCGCCCGTCGTCACGCAGATACTCTGCGGCCGGCTCCCCCAGACCCCCCGCCGCCAGCGCCCACCAGCCGGGCGGCCTTGAGAGACCGAGCGGCCGCAAGCAACCTCTCGCGGGGATCGCACCCGATCGATCATCTTGTCGCCGGACCATCAGTGTCCGCGCACCCAGGTAAGGCTGGGCACCCCGCGCGCCGGAATCCGACACGCCATCACAGACAGGAGGTGACGCCAATCGCCTGAGCTACGAAGCGTGGCTGCCCCGCCGGCCCGACCCGCGCCCGGCTTGCGCGGGGGTCTCACTACAGGTAAGGGGGTCGCGACCTCTCTGGCTCGCCCGCCGCGCGTCTATTTCATGCTGCGGTCCCGGCACGGACGTTGGAGCCGCCGCGCCGTTTCGTGCAGAATCGGCGTCAGCAACGGGCGTCGCCGCGCGACGGCGCCGAGAAAGGGGGTCGTGATGTCTTCCGCCCTGGCCCCGGAGGCCCCTTCGGTCGAGAGGGCCTTCCGGACCGAGCTCTCTCCGGTCAGCTTCCTCCGCCGCAGCGCCGCCGTGTATCCCGAAAAGGTTGCGATCGTGCACGGCCAACGGCGCTATACGTACCGTGACTTCGACGAGCGCGTCAATCGGCTTGCGTCGGCGCTTGCAGCAACCGGTGTCGCGCGGGGCGACCGCGTCGCCTTCCTCGCACCCAACGTCCCGGCGCTGCTCGAGGCGCATTACGGCGTCCCGGCAGCCGGCGCCGTGCTCGTTGCAATCAACACCCGCCTCAGCCGGGAGGAGATCATGTACATCCTCGAGCACTCCGGCGCACGGATCGTCTTCGCCGACCACGAACTCGAGCCCTTGGTCACTGGCGCGTCGGTCGAGGTGGTTCGCATCGACGACAGCGGGCTGCGCGGTGACCCATACGAGGACTTCATCGGCATCGGCTCGCCGGAGCGCTGGGAGCAACCACTCGCCGATGAGGAAGCGACTATTTCCATCAACTACACCTCAGGCACGACGGGTCGTCCAAAGGGCGTCATGTACACGTACCGGGGCGCATACCTGAACGCGTTGATGGAGGCGCTCGAGTCGCACCTGCGGCCGGAGTCGGTCCAGCTCTGGGTCGTGCCGATGTTCCACTGCAACGGCTGGTGCTTCACCTGGGCGGTCACCGCGATGGGCGGTCGCCATGTCTGCCTGCGCAAGGTGGATCCCGCCGCGGTCTGGGAGCTGATCGACGGCGAGGGGATCACGCACTACAACGCAGCTCCGACAGTGCACCTAGGCGTCGTCACGCATCCCGCGGCGCATCGGCTCGAGCGCGAGCTTACGGCGACGATCGGCGGCGCCCCGCCCTCGCCGACACTGCTTGCCCGGATGGTCGCGCTCAACTTCCGGCCGGTGCACGTCTACGGCATGACAGAGACCTACGCTCCCTATACCGTCTGCGAGCCGCAGGAGAGCTGGGCGCAACTGGCAGACGACGAGCACGCGGCGCGTCTCGGGCGCCAGGGCGTGCACAACATCGTCTCCGACCCAATCCGCGTCGTGGACTCGGAGATGAAGGATGTGCCGCGCGACGGCGAGACGATGGGCGAGGTGGTGATGCGTGGCAACAACGTGATGAAGGGGTACTTCGAAGCGCCGGAGGCGACCGAGGTCGCCTTCGAGGGCGGCTGGTTCCACTCCGGCGACATCGGCGTCATGCACGCCGACGGCTACATCGAGATCCGCGACCGCAAGAAGGACATCATCATCTCCGGCGGCGAGAACATTTCGACCATCGAGGTTGAGAACACCATCTGCCGTCACCCCGCCGTGCTCGAGTGCGCTGTGGTCGCGATTCCCGACGAGAAATGGGGCGAGCGGCCGAAAGCGTTCGTCACGGTCCGCCGAGACGCGCAGGTGACGGGGCGCGAGATCATCGACTTCTGCCGCGATCACCTCGCTCACTTCAAAGCGCCTGCGGCGGTCGAATTCGGAGACCTGCCGAAGACCTCGACCGGCAAGGTACAGAAGTACGTGCTTCGCGAGCGCGAGTGGCGGGGCCGCGACAAGCGCGTCAACTGACTCAGGCGGCGCCGCGATCGCCGCCGCGAGGCACGAGCGTGGCCGAATTCAGCTCCGGGGCCGACCCGCACACCCGAAGTCCGGCAGGGACAGATGCTGGCGTGGCGCAGTCTCCGATAACCGCCGATCGTTAACGGCCGCGGCGGTTCGCAGATTCTGTTCCACCTTCCGTCTGGCAATCCGATCGAGTTCATCCGGCCGGCCGACCACTCCAGGACTCGGGTGACGGCAGAACATCGAAATGAGACGTCGGCGTACAGGCCCGCCCGGTGAACGTTCGGCGGTATTGGCGGTCTGCCAAGCCTACGAGAAGAGCGGGACCAGCTTCCGCCGCGAGGCGAGCTCCGCCATCGCTTCGTCCGGCGGCCGCGCCTGGAACCGGCTCGCCGCATCGAGCATTTTCGGGAGCAGCGACACGTCGCCTGCGGTGTTCAGGAACACCCTCGGTTGACCGAGCACCCAATGCACGGCGAGGTCGATGTCGGCCTGCTCGCGAAGCGGCTCGTACCAAGTGGACGCGGTCCACTCGCGCCCGTCCCACGGCGCGAGACTGATGCTCTTGATCGTCTGAACGGCCACGCCTCGCTCGTCGCAGAGCGCCATGAGCGCCTCGAAGTCGGCCGCATAGCATTCGTCTTGCATCTGAACGTAGCTGTAGGGCAGGAGCACCGAGTCGAAGGGGAAGCGCTCGAGGCTGCGGAGGTGCATGTTCGCGACCGTGTGCCCGTGCCCGGTGACGCCGATGAAGCGCACGAGCCCCTCATCCCGCGCCTCGACCGCGGCCTCGAGCGCGCCTCCCTCTCGCAGCGCGAGCTCCCAGTCGATCACATCGACGAGGTTGTGCAGCTGGAGCAAGTCGATCCGGTCGACGCCGAGGCGGTCGAGGGAGCGGCGAGTCTCCTCCCGCGCACCCGCGTGGTCGCGCTTTCCCGTCTTGGTCGCGAGAAAGAAGCCGTCGCGGTGGCGGGCCAGCCACGAGGCGATCCTGAGCTCTGAGTCACCGTACGAGGCGGCGGTGTCGATGTGGTTCACGCCGTACTCGAGAAGCGCCTCCAGCGCACACTCTGCCTCGGCCTCCGAGACAGCCCCGAGCGCGGCGGCACCGAAGATAGTGCGCGTGCTCTCGTGACCGGTCTTCCCGAACGGCATTGTCGCGAGCACAGCCCCGAGACTAACCGATCGGGTGCATGCAATCCTCTCGCGCATGCTCCAGGACTTGATCGCCGTCGGCGCGGGTTGTTGCAACGGGCTACTTGACAGAGGAACAGCAGCTCGAGGTTGGCGATCGCATCGCCATCGGTGGTAGATGGGAATCGTCCGAACGATCGAACCGCTGCTGGGACGCAGCGGCGGCGGGCGTTCGTGGCCTGCGCCCGAAGCAACGCCGTGACCGTTGTGGATCTCGCCGCGAGAGTTGTCGTCGCCCCCGGACAAGACGATCGTGCTCGGGGTGATCGACCTCGCCGACGACGCGTCCGTCGAGACGCCTGAGGTGGTCGCCGACCGCCGTTCCCGGTGCCGCCGGTTCCCCCGTTCATGCGGGAGATGACCGCGGCTGGCGGCCTCGTCGAGTGGGTGCGGAGCCGCCTGAAGGCTCCGCCTACGCGGGGATCGCCGGCTCGACCGTGAGCTGAACCCGGGCGGGGGACGCGTTCTGGCCCCGCAGCTCGAGCGCTTCGACCTCGTCGGGCGTGGCCGTGGTCTCGAAGCGAAGGAGCGCCTCCTCGCCGGGCAGCAGGTCGACAAAGCCGTCGCGGAAGCGCCAGTCGGAGCCCGGGCCGCGCACCGACCCGCGCACCAGCCGCGCGACGACCGGCCCCGCGTTCCGAACCCGCACCGCACCGGCCGTCTGCGCGGTCTCCTCGTCCCACTCGGCCCGTTCGACGGACACTTCGAGGCTCGTCGGCGCCAGCTCGGCCAGCTGCTCGAACAGCGGACGCTGCAGCTCCTCGACCAGGGCCTGGGGCCCGGCGCGGAACGGGATCCCGCTCGCGTGCCGAAGCAGCCCGAGCGCGAGCTGCAACGTGCCACGCCAGTACGGGCCGTAGGCCTTGATGTCCGCCCGCGTCCAGTGCGGCTCGACCTGGAGCGGCTCCTCCCAGCCCGCTTCCTCCATCGCGTCGCCGACCGGCAGCAGGCGGAGCGGGGGCGTCAGCGAGGCGGTGAAGACGGCCGTGCGGCCGTCGCCGTACCCGCCCGTGACGAGCAGTGGGTAGCCGCCGATCGTCGCGTGGACGACCCCGCCCTCGCGTAGCTCGGTGCGGCTGAGCCCCCGGTACGGAAATCCGTCCAGCTCGACCTCGAGTTCCGCCGGAGCCGTCCCCGCGTCAGGTCGATCAGCGCGCCGCGGCCGTCGCCGCCGTGGAAGCTGCCCTGCCCGCCGGTGTGGACGAAGCCGAGGCCCGACCGGACGGCGGCGGCGACGTTCGCCCACTCCTGGCCGCTGAAGACGTGGGCGCCATAGTCCCAGCCGGCATACCAGAGGACGTCGAACCGCTCGCCGAGGCCCTCGCTCCAGGCCGGATCCTGCGGATCGCGGTTCGTTTCGTCGAGAGCGGTCAGCTCGACGCCCGGAACCCCGGCGAGCGCCTCGACGAACGGCGCGTTGTAGCGGCTCTGGCCGAGCAGCAGCACCCGCACGGTGCACTCCGCGACCGGTTCGACCACCTGCAGCCACCGTTCCGTCTTGACGGCGGTCGTCTCTCCGTCGCGCCCGCTCAGCCGCAGCAGGTAGGCGCCACTCTCGCTCGGGAGCTCGACCGCGAGGGGCCGTGTGACCGCGCTGTCGGGCCCGACCGCCGCCGCGAACGTGTGCTTGTGCAGCCGGTGTCCGTGCACGTCGAAGAGCTCGACGGCGACCGTCGGCTTCAGTGGGCGCGGCAGGTCGTTGATCAGCCACAGCTCGCGCTCGAACCGCGAGCCGGCAGTGAGCACGCGCAGAGGCGCGGGCTCGTCGAGGGACAGGAGCAGCGGCTCGTAGCCGGCCTTCAGCCCAAAGTAGCCGATCTTCGGCCGTTGGTGCGTGTCGACGACGGTGAAGAAGAGGCCGGGCAGGTTGTCCCGGTACGACCACGTCCGGCAGCCGCCGATGTCGGCGAAGCGCTTCCGCCGGTACGTCTCGGCGCAGTACTGGAGCCCGAAGGCCTGGTACCACTGCATCGCGTCGACGAGCCGCTCCAGCGTCGGCGGCTCCCGGTCGGCCCAGCGGAACATCCGCGCGACGGTCGTGGTCAGGCCCGGGTAGTCGAAGGCACACCGATACGTCCACTCCCGGGCGTCGATCGGCAGCTGCAGACGCCCGTCGCGGCCGGCCTCGTCGCTCCAGGCCGCCTCTCCCGGAATCAGCTCCCGGATCGACTCCACCACCGGCGGCGAGATCGCGCCGAACTCCGAGATGTAGTGGGCGTTCCGCTCGTAGTGGTCCCAGAACTCGCCGTACGGGAAGCCCCCCTCCCAGATGTGCGTCTCCTTGAAGTCGCAGAAGCTGGCGTGGTAGATCGCGTCGGGGTCGACCCGGGTAACGACCTCCTCGATCGCCGCGCTGTAGTCGGTGTAGTCGGCCCAGACCCACTTGTTGTCCTTGCGCGTCTCGGCAAAGGCGCCCCAGAGGACGACCGAGGCATGGCCGCGCAGCTGCTTGACGATGTTCTCGACCTGGTCGAGCGACCACTCCCAGTACTCCCGGAGGCGCGGATAGGCGGGGTCGACCGCCCGCACCGGGCCGCCCTGGTAGTAGGGCAGCTCCTGGAAGACGAGGATCCCCAGCCGGTCGCAGGCCTCGTAGAAGGCCGGCTTCTCGACGAACGTGAACGAGACAAGATGGTTCGAGTTCCCCTCCCGCAGCATCTCCACGTCCCGCCGGTGCTCCTGAGCGGTGGGGACGGCGCTGAAGATGTTCGCGAACGGATACCAGACCCCGCGCAGGAAGAGCCGTCGGCCGTTCAGGTAGTAGGCGAGCGTCTCCGGGTCGCGGCGCAGCTCCCGGATCCCGAACGCCGTCTCCGTCTGCCCGCCCTCGTACGTCGCGGTCGCGCGGTACAGGTTCTGCTCACCCTGGTCCCATGTCCACCACAGCCGCGGGTGCGGGATCGTCACTGTCTCGCTGGTCTCGCTCGTGCCCGCGGCGACCTTGAACGTCGTCGTGAACGACGCGGACCCCTCGTCGCCGCCCTCTGGGACGACCGAGACGGCGACCTCGACCTGCTCGGCCTGCTCGGAGCCGTTCCACCACTCGAAGTGCAGCTCCACCTCCGCCGCGTCGGCGCTGATCCCGCGAGTCGACGCCGAGAGCCGCCGCAGTACCACACCCGCCCGCGTCTCCAGCCACACGTCCCGCCACGGTCCGAACGGCAGCACCGCCCGCCACCACTCGAAATGGAGCAGGTCGCCCTTCATGTACTCGCTGTCCTTCATCACGAAGCCGAACGCGGACGAAGGGTTCAGGTAGAACTCGCGGCCCTCGACGCGCCACGGGCACGAGAGCGCCACCGTGACCGAGTTCGTCTTCCCTGCCGGCCGCAGGAGCTCCGTCACCTCGAGCTCCCACTCCGAGAACGCGCCCTCGTGGCGACCGGCCCAGCGCCCGTTCACCCAGACGTCGCAGAAGTAGTCGATCCCGTCGAAGACGAGGAAGTGCCGCCCCTCCTCCGCCGGCGACGCGAACGTCCGCGAGTACAGCCACTCGGACTGGTTCAGGTTCGTCAGCTCTGGAGTATCCAGCCAGAGGTCTTCGAAGCCGAGCTGCACCTGCAGATTCCCGGGCACCTGAACGCTCTCCGGCAGGTCGTCGGTCGAGCCCGCCGGCAACGGCGACTCGACCCCGCGCGGATCCTTCGCCAGCGGCGCCCGCGCCAGCGCCCACGCACCGCTCAGCTTGGTCCGCGTCACCGCACTCATCTCGCTCAATCTCCTCTCCTCACGCCGGCATCGCCGGCTCGAACGTCGCCGGAACGCTGGTGGTGGCCGTATTCTGGCCGCGCGCCTCGAGTGCCTCGATGTCCTCGGGCCGGCAGCCAGCCTCGAACCGGAACGTGCGCTCCTCGCCCGGCAGCAGGTCGACGAACCCGTCCCGGAACCGCCAGTCGAGCGTCGCCGTCGTGATCGCCCCGCGCACGAGCCGCGCCACGACCGGCCCGGCGTTGCGGACGACCAGCCGGCCGCTCGTCTGACCGCGGGCGTCGTCCCACTCGAGCCCGGACACCTCGCACGCGAGCGTGGTCTCGCCCAACTCGGCCAAGTGTTCGAAGAGCGGCCGGCGATACTCGTCGGCGAGCTCGCCCGCGGGAGCAGCGGGGGACACGGTCGGCCGCGTAGGCGAGGAGGCCGAGGGCGAGCTGGAGCGTGCCGGTCCAGTACCGCTCCGGGGACGCCTTCAGGCTGCGGCGCGTCCAGTAGGGTTCGACCTGCTCCAGCGCCTCGTCCACGAACACGCCGGGATCCTCCATCGGCAGCACGCGAAACGGCTCGGTCAGGGACGCCGTGAAGACGGCCGTCCGCCCGGCGCCGAAGCTGCCGGTAACGACGAGTGGGTGCTCGCCGATCCGCCAGTGCACCGTCGCCTCCGGCCTCGCCTGCGTCCGGCTGAAGCCGACGAACGGCAACGTCTCGAGCGGTGCGGAGAAGAGCCCGTCGCAGCCCTCGGCTCGCTCCGCCGCCCGCGGGCGGTCCCAGACGGCGTCGTGCGGCCGCAGCGCGACGGGCAGCGTCGCGCCGAGCGGGGTGTAGTTGAGCATCGCGCCCCGGCCGTCGCCGCCGTGGAACGAAGCCTGGCCGCCGCTGTGGACGAGGCCCACGCCGCGCTCGACGGCGTCGGCGAGGTTCCGCCACTCCTGCGCGCTGAACTGGCGAGCGGCGGTGTCCCAGCCGGTGAACCAGACGACGTCGACCCGCTCCTCGAGGCGCTCACTCCAGGCGGGATCGCGGCTTCGCCGAGTCGTCTCGTCGACGACGTCGAGCTCGATCCCGACGGCGCGGTGAAGAGCCTGGACGATCGGTGCGCTGTACCGGGACTGGCCCAGCAGCAGCACCCGCAAGGGCGGGTCGAAGGCGGCCCGGACGACGGGAATCCAGACGTCTGCGGTCGCAGCCGCACTCCCGTCGGAGCGTATCGCCTCGAGGCGCAGGAGGCAGGGGGCGGGATCGGCTGGAAGCGGCAGCGCGAGTCTGGACACCGCCCGGCCGGAGTCGGCCTCCGCCTGCACCGCTCCCTCCCAGCGGGCGTGCTCCTCGCCGCCCGTGCCGAGCAGGCGGGCGGTGATGACGACCGGTTCGTCCGCGAAGCCGTCGTTGACGATCCAGAGGTCGTGCTCGTAGGAGGAGCCGGCACCTCGTGGCCGGAGGGGCTCGCGGTCGTCGACCGAGAGCAGGAGCGGCGCGTACCCCGCCTGGAGCCCGAAGTAGCCCAGTTTGGGCCGCTGGCGGTGGTCGACGACCGTGAACTTGATCCCGGGCAGGGTGTCGCGGTACGACCACGTCCGGCAGGCGGCGATCTCGCGGAAGCGCTTCTGCCTGTAGATCTCCGCGCAGTACCGGAGCCCGTACGCCTGGTACCACTGGACGGCGTCGACGAAGCGCTCCAGGGTCGGCGGCCGGCGGTCGACGTGCTGGTAGACGCGGGCGACCGAGTTGCAGAGGCCCTGGTAGTCGAACGACCAGTGGAAGGCGTACTCCTCGACGTCGATCGGCAGCCCGACCCGGCCGTCCTCGCTCTCCGCGCAGCCCCAGATCGACGCGGGCGGGATCAGGTCACGCAGCGTCTCGACCACAGGCGGGGCGATCGCCCCGAACTCGGAGATGAGCTTGTGGTTCCGCTCGTAGTGGTCGGTGAAGTCCGCCCACGGCATCCCGCCGTCCCAGATGTGCACCTCGCCGAAGTCGCAGAGGCTCGGGTGGTAGAGGGCATCGGGGTCGCCGCGCCGGACGACCTCGGCGACGGCGTCCGAGAGCTCGTCGTAGTCGCCCCAGATCCAGCGTCCCTCCGTCCGCGTCTCCGCGAACGCCGCCCAGAGGACGAGCGAGGGATGGCCGCGCAACTGCCGGACGATCGACTCCACCTGCGCGAGCGCGGTCGCCCGGTACTCGTCGCGGCGGGGGTAGCCCGGCTCCGCCACCTGCATCGGCCCGAGCTGCGTGAAGGGAAGCTCCTGGAAGACGAGGATGCCGAGCCGGTCGCAGGTCTCGTAGAGCGCAGCCTGCTCGACGAACGCGAACACGACGATGTGGTTGACGTTCGCGTCCCGCAGCATCTCCGCGTCGCGCCGGGCCTCGTCCGCCGTGGGCAGCGACGTGAAGATGCTGGCGAACGGGTACCAGACGCCGCGGAGGAAGAGGCGCCTGCCGTTGATCGAGTAGGCGAGGGTCTCCGGGTCACGCTCGATCGTGCGTACGCCGAAGATCGTCTGCGCGGCCGTCCCGTCGGCGGCCGCTCTCAGCGAGTAGAGGTCCTGCGGGCCGCTGTCCCATGTCCACCACGGCCGCGGCTCCGCGAGGCGGAAGCGGGTGCGGGTCTCGCTCTCCCCCGCCGGGACGGCGATCCGCTCCGCGATCGGGTGGGCGGACCCCGAGAACGTCTCCGGCTCGACGCGGACCTCGAGCTCGAGCTCCTGCTCGCCCGCGGGATTCCACCACTCGCAGCACAGCTCCAGCTCCGCCTCCTCGGCACGGAGCTCGAGGGTCGAGACGCTCACCCGGAGCAGGTGGACGCCCGAGCGGACGGCCAGCTCGACGTCGCCGCAAATCCCGAGCGGGAAGACCGCGTACCCACAGAGCGGCAGGCCGTCCCAGTAGTGGCTGAGGTTGCCCTTGAGGTACTCGTTCGTCGACGCGTCGAAGAAGGGCGAGAGCACCGTCGAGGGCCCGACGAAGTGCGACCGAGATTCGAGCCGCCAGGGGCAGGAGACCGCGACCGCCAGCTCGTTGTCGGCCCCCGGCGGCGCCAGCGCGTCGGTGACGTCGAGCTCGAACGGCGCGAACACGCCCTCGTGCCGTCCGACGTGCCGCCCGTTCACCCACACGTCGCAGAAGTAGTCGACGCCGGCGAAGGCGAGGAGCGCGTGGCTTCCCGCCTCCTCGAGCTCGGGCGGCGTGGTGAAGGTGGTCACGTGCAGCCACTCGTCGTCGTTCACCGCCGCCACCTCGGGCTCGTCCAGCCAGGGATCCTCGAAGCCGAGCTGGAGCTGCAGGTTCCCGGGGACATGTACGCGACCCATGGGGCGTCGGCTCCACCCGGTCGGAAGCGACGTGTCGCCCTCGGGCCTGAGCGGGCCCCGGAAGAGGTCCCACTCGCGGCCGGTCAGGAGCTCGCGCCTCGTCTCCATCTCGTCGCCCGGCCTCAGAACTTCTTCACGCGCAGGTAGCCGCCGTCGACGACGACGTCCTCCCCGGTGATGTAGCTGCCCCCGGCCGAGCAGAGGAAGACGACGACGTCCGCGATCTCCCGCGGCTCCCCCACGCGCCCGAGCGCGTTCGCCGCCCGGATGCGGTCGAAGAAGTCCTCGACCTGGTCCGGGTTCATCTCCGCGAGGTCGCGGCGGAGCATCGGCGTGTCGATCGTGCCGGGGCTGACGCTGTTCACGCGGATGCCCCGGTCGCCGACCTCGACCGCCAGCGCCCGGGCTGCGCCCATCAGGCCCGCTTTGGCAGCCGCGTACGGGACGCAACCGGGCAGGGTCAGGTACCCCTGGACGGACGACGTGAAGACGATGCTGCCGCCGCCGCTCGCGGCGAGCAGCGGGATCGCCGCGCGGGCGCAGAGCAGGGCGCCTGTGAGATCGACGGCGATCTGGCGCTGCATGACGTCGACCGCCATCTCCTCGAGCGGGAAGTACCCTTCGACTCCCGCGTTCGCGTGCAGCGCGTCCAGCCGCCCGTACTCGCGGCCGACGGTCTCGAACACGGCCGCCACCTCCTCTGGCTCGGCGACGTCGCAACGCTGGGCGCTGACGTCGAGCCCCTCCGCTCGCAGGCCGTCGGCGGTCGCCTGCGTGGCGTCGCCGTCGATGTCGACGAGGACGACGCGGTAGCCGGCCTCCGCGAACGCCCGGCCGGAGGCCGCCCCGATCCCGGCCGCGCCGCCGGTGACGACGGCGACCGGCCGGTCAGCGTCAGTCGATGCCATGATCTCCCTCCAAGATCAGTGCTTCAGCGCTCCGGCCGAGAGGCCCTTGACGTAGTACCGGCGGGCGGCGATTAGCACGACGAGCACGGGGACGATCGCGAGCACGGACGAGGCCGCGACCAGCTGCAGCGTCAGCGAGCCGACCTGCGTCGCCGTCTGCGAGATCCCGACCGTCAATGTCGACGTGACGCTGTCGCGTAAGAGGACGAGCGGGAGCAGGAACCCGTTCCAGGTCGAGATCGTTGTGAACAGCGCGACCGTGGCGACCGCGGGCTTCAGCAGCGGGAGGATCACGTACAGGAACGCCTTCCAGTCCGAGGCGCCGTCCACGAACGCCGCGTCCGTCAGTTCCTCCGGGATCGTGTCGACGTAGCCGCGCAGCAGGAGGATCCCGAGCGGGAGCGCGAACGCCGTCTCGCCGAGGATGACCGCGAAGAGGCTGTTGTAGAGGCCCATGTGCCTCATCGCGAGGAAGAAGGGGATGATGATCCCGGCGGGCGGCACCATCAGCCCGGTCAGGATGAGCAGGAAGACGCCCTCGCTCAGCTTGCTCCGGTAGCGCGAGAACCCGTACGCGGCCGTGACGGAGAGGCCGATCGCGAGCAGGACGGTGCCGACGGTGATGATCACCGTGTGCACGAAGAGCGTGCCGAGCTGGAACTGATGCCAGCCGTCGGCGTAGTTCGAGATCCGGAACGAGTGCGGCCAGACGCTCGTCGAGAAGACGTCGGAGCTCGACTTCGTCGCCTCCGTGACGACCCAGATCAGCGGGATGACGTAGACGGCGCCGATCACCAGGCAGACGAGCGACCCGGCGAAGCGCGCCGGGCTCGCACGCTCGCGAAAGGCCTCGAGCGCGCGCTGCGCGAGTCTCGGTTGAGGCAGCTCCGGCGCGAGTTCGGTCACGCGACCTCCCCGGAGATCCGGCTCCGCATCACCGCGGAGATCATCGCCAGGGCGATGATCACGACCGCGAACGTGGACGCGTAGCCGACCCTGCTGAACTCGAACGCCTGCTGGAAGAGGTACGTCGAGAGCACCTCCGTCGCCCGGTTCGGCCCGCCGCCGGTGAGGACGTAGATGAGCTCGAACACCTTCCAGCCGCCGATCAGGTTGAGGACGACGACGACCGCGATCACCGGGCGGAGATAGGGGACGACGACGTACCGGAGCCGGCTGAACCAGCCCGCGCCGTCGATCGCGGCCGCCTCGAGCCGCTCGGCCGGCAGGCTCTGCAGCCCGGCGTAGTAGAGCAGCATGTTGTACCCGCTGTACTGCCAGATGGCGATCCCGATCACGGTCGCGAACGCGAGCTGCGGGTCGCCGAGGAAGCTGATCGGCTTGTCGGTCAGGCCCAGCCCGGTCTTCCCCACGGCCAGGTTGACGAAGCCGTAGGGGCCGAGGATCTGCTGCCAGATGAGCGCGGCGATCGCCGGCGAGAGGCCGAGCGGGAGGAACATCGCCACGCGGAGGAAGTCGTGACCACGCACGCGGGTGTTGATCAGCAACGCGAGCCCGAGGCCGACGACGTTGAGCAGGATGGTCGAGAAGACGACGAACAGGACGGTGTGGACGAGCGCCTTGTCGAAGATGCTGTCGTTGCCGAGCGTGCGGAAGTTGTCCACCCCGCGCCAGGCGATCTGGTCGATGCTGAAGCCCGACCACTCTGAGAACGCGAGCGCGATCACGGAGGCGACCGGGAGCAGCAGGAAGATGGCGAAGAAGACAGCGGCCGGAGCGATGAAGATCGCTCCGGCCCTCCGCCTGGTTCCGCTACTGCTCGAGCGGGAAGCCACCTGCTCGAGCCGCCGCGCCTACTTCGCCGACTTGGCCGCCTTGGCCAGCGCGGCGACGACGCTCTTCGGCGTGCCGTCTCCCGTGACGAGCGCCTGCATCCCGTTCAGGAGGGCGGTGTAGACCTCCGGGAGGAAGATCGCGCGCGTCGCTGCGGTCGGTTGGAAGGACACCATCCGGCGATAGATCGCCGAGGGGTTCGACGAGATGTTCGCCTTCGCCGAGGGGATGAAGTCGTTCTTGACGAGCGCCTTGAACCCCGCCGGGTCGGTCGTCAAGCGCAGGTACTCGACCGCGCCCTCCGGGTTCTTCGCCTTCGCCGGGATCGCCCAGATGATCGCCGGGCCGCCCGTCGCCCTCGACTTCTGGCCTGCGCTCAGCGGCGGGAACGTGAACAGATCCCACTTGAACTTGCTCCCTACCGCCTTGGCGATGATCCCGGTGTTGAAGTTCCCGTTCGGGTACGACATCGCCACTTGCCCGGTCGCGAACGCGGCGATGCTGCCGTTGAAGTCGGTCCCCGCCGTCCCGTCGGAGAACAGGCCGGCGTCCTTCATCCGCTTGATGTTCTCCGCCGCCCGCAGGAAGGGGCCAGCGGTCCACGGGACGCCGCCGGTCTCGGCCCGCCGGATCAGCTTGTCGGTCTTGTCCGTGTACGCGACCTGCGCGAACCACAGGTCGCCGTCGGGCCAGCCGTCCTTGGCGTTCACGACCATCGGCTGAAACCCGGCGTCGCGAATCGGCTTCGCGAGCGCGATCAGCTCGTCCAGGGTCTTCGGCACCTTCAGGCCCAGCTTCGCGAAGAGGTCCTTGTTGTACGCGATCGAGAGTGTGTTCAGGTCGAGCGGAATCGCGTAGTGCTTCCCGCGGAAGAGGAGGCTGTCCATGACGGTCTTGTAGAAGGCCGGGAACCCGCTCGTCAGGTCGGCGTCGAGCGGCCGCAGGGTTTTCGCCTTGATCAGGTCGTGGTACTGACCGGTCCACGACATCTCCATCACGTCCGGCGTGTTCCCGCCGGCGACCGCGGTCTTGAACTTCGCCCAGTAGCTGTTGTACGGCACGGTCGTCTGGTGGAACTTGCCGCCGCCCTTGGCGCTCCAGCGCTTGCCCGCGTCCGCGAAGATGTCCGGATAGGCGTTCCCGGCCTGCCAGTGCCAGACCTCGAGCCCGGACCCCTTGCTCAGCGCCGCGAACGCCCGCTCCGTGCTTCCGAGGACTCCGACCGCGGTAGCGAGAATCGCGCCCCTCCGGAGCAGCTCACGACGGTCGAGGCCGTCGTTGACGTGCTCGTCGTCCACTTCGCTCTCCTTTCTCGAAGCAGAAAGCCCCTATTTCGCCTCGCGGGCGAAACTCGGCCGAGCCTACGACTTGTTAGACACAAAGTCAACGGGATAAACGCCCAGGTACTGATCCTCCCGGTAGGTAACCTTGGCCGGTCGTCCGACAGGCATCCACACGGAACCACATTGGCCGAGGTCAGATTCGAGCACGTCAGCAAGGTCTACCCCGACGGCACGCACGCCGTCGAGGACCTGAGCCTGGAGGTCCGCGACGGCGAGTTCGTCGTCCTCGTCGGGCCCTCCGGGTGCGGCAAGACGACTGCGCTGCGGATGGTCGCCGGCCTCGAGGAGATCACGGAGGGCACCGTCCGGATCGGCGACACGGTGGTGAACCGGCTGCCGCCCCAGAAACGCGATATCGCGATGGTCTTCCAGAACTACGCGCTGTACCCGCAGATGAGCGTCTTCAACAACATCGCCTTCGGCCTGAAGATGCGGAAGGTGGCGAAGGAGGAGACCCGCCAGCGGGTCGAGGACATCGCCCGGGTGCTCGGCCTGTACGACCTTCTCGACCGCAAGCCAGGCGTCCTCTCCGGCGGGCAGCGACAGCGGGTGGCGATGGGACGGGCGATCGTTCGCGACCCGCAGGTGTTCCTGATGGACGAGCCGCTCTCGAACCTGGACGCGAAGCTGCGGGTGCAGATGCGGGCCGAGATCGCCCGCATCCAGCGCGAACTCGGCGCGACGACGATCTACGTCACCCACGACCAGGTCGAGGCGATGACGATGGGGCAGCGCGTCGCCGTGCTCCGCCGCGGCCTGCTCCAGCAGGTGGACACGCCGCAGCGGATCTACGAATCGCCCGCCAACCTGTTCGTCGCCAGCTTCATCGGCAGCCCGGCGATGAACATCGTTGAGGCGCAGCTCGAGCGAGAGCAGGACCGGCTCGTCTGCCGACTCGGCGAGCACTCGATCGGGGTGCCGGAGGAGACGCTGGCCCGGCGACCCGCGCTGAAGGCGTACGTGGGCAGGAAGGTCGGGCTCGGGATCCGGCCCGAGAGCCTCGCCGACGCCGCGCTCGCCAGGGACGGCAGCGAGCGCCGCCGGCTGCCCGGTCGGGCGGTGGCGACGGAGCTGCTCGGCTCGGAGCTCCTCGCCCACGTCGAGGTCGCCGCCGTCCCGGTCGTCACCGAGGAGGTCCTCGAGGTCGCGAGCGACGTCGACCGCACCCTGCTCGAGAGCCTGAAGTCGGAGGCGAAGGAGCATCGCAGCGTGTTCGTCGCGCGCTTCGACGCCGCCTCGCGGGTGCGCGCGGAGGACACGGTCGAGCTGGTCGTCGACACGCGCAAGCTCTACTTCTTCGACCTGGACACGGAGACCGCGATTCCCGCCGAGGCCGGCGCCGAGCGCCCGGTCGAGGCCGCAGCGACGTCGGCCGGCTGATGGAGACCGCAGTCGTCGGCAGCCTCCAGGGCACCGAGGCGGGGTCGCTGCTCGTCGCCGGCGTCCCGACCGAGGGCAGCGAGACGGCATCGGTCGTCTTCCCTTACGACGGCAGCGAGATCGGCCGCGTCTGGCTCGCCGGGGAGGAGTTGCTCGCGCGCGCGCTCGCCGCCGCAGCCGCCGCGGAGGCCGAGATCGCGGCGATCCCGTCCTTCCGGCGCGCGGAGATCCTCGCCCGGGCCGCGGAGCTGATGCGCGGGCGCGAGGACGAGCTCGCCCGGCAGACGACGCTCGAGACCGGCAACCCGCTCGACCCGGAGACGGTCGTCGGCGGCCTGATCGACGAGGCCGCGGCCGAGAAGGCGATCGACTTGGTCGAGGAGGCCCGCCGGGCCGGCGCCGAGGTGCTCTGCGGCGGCACCCGCGAGGGAACCGTGGTCGCGCCGACGCTCCTCCTCGGGGCGGCCGAGCACCTGCGCGTGTACGCGGAGGAGGCCTTCGCGCCGATCATCGCGCTCGCCCCCTACTCGGACGTCGACGAGGTGCTCGCGGGGGTGAACGACTCGCGCTTCGGCCTTCAGGTCGGCCCCTCTCCACGAACGACATCCGGATCATCCAGCGCGCGTTCGAGCGCCTCGAGGTCGGCGCGCTGATCGTCAACAACGTGAACACGTTCCGGTCGACCAGATGCCCTACGGCGGCGTCCGGCAGTCGGGCTTCGGCCGCGACCGGATCCGGTACGCGATCCGCGAGATGACGGACGAGCGGCTGCTCCTGATCGACCCCCGCCGGTAGATGGCGGTGCTGCGCGTCGGCGTGATCGGCTGCGGCTTCCAGGGCCGCGTGCACCTCGACGCGTTCCGGCAGCTCCCCGGCGCCGAGGTGGTCGTGGTCTGTGACCTCGACGAGGCGCGATGCGCGGCGCTGGCGGACGAGTACGGCGTCCCCGCCCGCCACGCCGGGTACGGGGAGCTGCTCGACCGGCACGAGCTCGACCTCGTCACCGTGTGCACGATGCCGAACACGCACCGCGAGATCACGGTCCCCGCGCTTGAGCACGGCGCGCACGTCCTCTGCGAGAAGCCGTTCGCGCTCGACCTGGCCGACGCGCGCGCGATGGTCGAGGCCGCGCGGGCCGCGGACCGCCTGCTCTCGGTCGGCTTCAACATGCGCTTCACCGACAACGCGCTCGCGCTGCGGAGGCTGGTCGCCGAGGGCCGGCTCGGCACGCCGCTCTACGCCCGGGCGTGGGGCCGCGCCGGGGAGCCGCCGTGGTGGGGCCGCCACTACGAGAAGCCGGTCTCGGGCGGCGGCGCGCTCGCCTCGACCGCCGTGCACCTCGTCGACCTCGCGCTCTGGACGGCCGGCTTCCCGCAGCCGCTCTCCGTCTCTGCCTCCGCGGGCACGTTCTTCCCCCGCAAGCGCGGCCGGACGGCGCCGAGCGAGGCGGCGGCGGCCGCGTACGACGTCGAGGACATCGTCAGCGCCCACGTCAGGTTCGAGGGCGGCTTCTGGATGACGATCGAGGGCGCGTGGGTGTGGGACCGCCCCGGCTGGGACTACAGCTTCGAGCTCCAAGGCGAGTCCGCGCTGCTCGAGTTCGACCCGCTGCGCGTGACCGTCGAGGGCGGCGAGGGGCTCGTCGACGCGACCCCGGAGATCGAGCGGCCGATCGATTGGGCGCTCGACTTCCCGATCTCCGTGCGGCGGGAGATCGAGGACGTCGTCGCCTCGATCGCCGAGGGACGGCAGCCGGTCGTCCGCCCGGAGGAGGCGCTCGTCACCCAGTCGATCACGGACGCGATCTACCGGTCTGCGCAGGCAGGCGCCGAGGTCGCAGTCGAGCGCGGCGACGCCGTTCCGTCGGAGCGCTGATGGCGGCGACCGCCCCTCGCTCGCTCGACGACGCGCTGACCAGCCCGGAGCTCGTCGACGACCCGTACCCGGTGTACGCCCGCCTGAAGGACCCGGCCCGCTTCTCCAGCGAGGGGTGGGAGGCGAGCTACATGCAGAAGCTCGAGCCCTCCGTCCGCTCCGGGCTGCCGCACCTCGAACGGCACTACGCCGCCCACGTACTCTCGAACACCGACCCGCCGGCGCACACCCGGTTGCGCAAGCTGGTCGCTGGCAGCTTCACGCCGCGGGTGCTGGAGGCGATCCGGCCCGAGGTCGAGCGGCTCGTCGAGCGCCTGCTCGACCGCATCGACCGACCGGGCGTCGTCGACCTGGTCGGCGAGTTCGCGTACCCCCTGCCCGCGATCGTCATCGCCCAGCTGCTCGGGGCGCCAGAGGAGGGACGCGCGCAGTTCCAGCAGTGGTCGCACGACCTCGTCTCCTTCGTTGGCAGCGGGCGGCCGTTGCCAGACCGGGCGACGCGCGCCGACGCGAGCCTGCACAACTTCCGCACGTACCTCGAGCCGCTGATCGAGGCGGCGCACGCGGAGCCGCGCGACAACCTGATCAGCCTGCTCGCCGCGCCCGGCGACGACGGCGAGCGGCTGACCCAGGACGAGCTGGTCGCGACGTGCGTCACGCTCCTCTTCGCCGGCCACGAGACGACCGCGAACCTGATCTCGATGGGCCTGCTCGCGCTGCTCCGGAACCCCGAGGCGCTCGAGCGCCTGTGGGAGGGGCCCGACCTAGCGCCTTCCGCGACCGAGGAGCTGCTCCGCTACGACAGCCCGCTCCAGCGGCTGCGTCGTCGGGCGCGAGAAGACGTCGAGCTGCGCGGCCGGCGGATCAGGGCCGGGGATCTGGTTATGGCCTTCAACGGCGCGGCGAACCGGGACCCCGAACGCTTCCCCGACCCGGACCGCCTCGACCTCGCGCGGGGCGACAGCGGCCACCTCTCCTTCGGGCACGGCATCCACTTCTGCGTCGGCGCCGCGCTAACGCGGATCGAGGCGCCGATCGCGCTGAACGCGCTCCTGCGCCGCTTCCCGCGGCCCCGGCTCGCCCGGGACGAGCAGATCCGGTGGCGGCCGAACATCACCTTCCGCGGGCTCAAGGCCCTCCCGCTCCATTTGCGCTGACTCCGGGAGCCTGATAACCACCCCGGCAGAGAACGACGCCGCCAACGAGAAAGGAGCCTGCACCGATGGCGCATGAGCCCAACGTCCCCGACGGCTTCCTCGACGGACTTTTCCGCGTCGATGGCAAGGTCGCCATCGTCACCGGCGGCGCCAGCGGGCTCGGCGAAGCGATGGCGCACGGCCTGGCCCAGGCCGGCGCGACGGTCGTGATCGCCGACTACAACGTCGAGGCCGCCGAGGAGACCGCGGCGAGCGTCGCCGACCGCGACTACGCGCTGCATCCCTACCGGGTCGACGTGACGAAGAAGGCCGAGGTGACGACGATGGTCGAGGAGCTCGCCGCCACGCACGGCGGCGTCGACATCCTCGTCAACAGCGCCGGGACGGCCGGCCGCTACCCGGCCGAGGACTTCCCGGAGGAGGAGTACGACCGCATCATCGGGATCAACCTGAAGGGCTCCTTCCTGTGCGCCCAGGCGGCGGGGCGGCAGATGATCGCCCAGGGCAAGGGCGGCGCGATCATCAACATCGCCTCGATCGGCGCCTCGATCGTCTATCCGCAGGCGACGGCGTACAACCAGTCCAAGGGGGGCGTGCTCCAGATGACGCGCAGCCTCGCGCTCGAGTGGATCGGGCACGGGATCAGGGTGAACGCCATCGCGCCGACGCTTTTCAACACGCCGCTGGTCAAGGCGGCGGACGCCAAGCGGTCGATCACCAGCGACTTCATCATGGCCCGCCAGCTGATCGAGCGCCGCGGCGAGCCGTACGAGGTCGTCGGGCCGGTCGTCTTCCTCGCCTCGGCGGCGGCCTCGATGGTCACCGGCCACATGCTCCAGGTGGACGCCGGCTACGTCATCGCCTAGTGGCCGCAGGGACGGCAGGCACGGAGACTGCGCGGCTCAGGGAGCTTGCCCGGACGCACCTGTGGATGCCCGACTCGGCGCCCGGCACCCAGGGTGCGGCGAGGGACCTCGTGTCCATCGATCCGTGGACGACCCGCAGATCGCCCACCGGGGCCTCGAGAGCGAGGCCCCGGAGCGGTCCGCACCGGCCGGCTCGGTGCGGGAGGATTGGTCCGACGCGTGCGTAGACGAATGGAGGTGGCATGGAACCAGTCGTTCCCATCGAGCAGCTGGAGGTCTTCGCCAACGGCCTCGACCACTCAGAAGGGATCGCCGTCACCCCCGACGGCAAGCTCTACGTCGGCGGCGAGGCGGGGCAGCTGTACCGCATCGAGCCCGACGACACGTTCACCGAGCTCCTGACCACGGGCGGTTTCATGCTCGGGCTGGCCGCCGACGCGGAAGGGCGGATCTACGCCTGCGACATGGCCGCGAGGTGCGTGTGGCGGATCAATCCGGAGACGAAGGAGCGGAAGGTCTTCACGAAGGGGACGGACGATCGCGGCTTCACCGCCCCCAACTGGGGCTGCTTCGACGCGAACGGCAACTACTACCTGTCCGACTCCGGCGACTGGAAGGCGGCCGCGGGGCTGATCTGGGTCGTGCGGCCGAGCGGCCGAACGCAAGTGTGGACCGAGGAGTCGCGCAACTTCCCGAACGGCATGGCGCTCGCTCCGGACGGCAGCCAGCTGTACGTCCTCGAGAGCACGCCCGGCGCGCTCGTGTCGTTCGCGATCAACGAGGACGGCTCGGCCGGCCCGCGCGAGGTGCTCTCCGACCTCCCCGGCGCGGTCCCGGATGGGGTCGCCGTCGCCAAGGACGGCTCGCTGATCATCGCCTGCTACCGGCCGGACGTCATCTACCAGTGGCACCCGGACTACGGGGTGCGGGTGTTCGCCGAGGACCCGGAAGGCGTCGCGATCGCCGCGCCCACGAACGTTGTCTTCGTCGGCCCGGAGCTGGACACGATCGTCGTCC
>WNGB01009442.1_pt1 | contig 20813 bp, 26 predicted proteins | sample 5400681 | NCBI WGS metagenome assembly WNGB01 (sample SAMN13153367, study PRJNA577476) | soil metagenome | isolation source: 115 cm soil or saprolite under grassland replicate 2 | place: USA:California | collected 2016-06-15
TAAAGCGCTGGAAAGAAGCTAGGTCAGGCATAGGACACCCCCAATTTAAATTTGGCTCAATAGCTGTAGCGGAGATCTCCCCACGAACCAGCTATTGATTCTCTAATTTTACGGTGTGCCCCGGCTTTTTAGCAGTCTCCCTTTGCTCCCCAATACCCTCATTCCACCCTTCAGTGTACATTCCCATCCTTCAGTGCAAAATCAGTCCACCCTTCAGTTAATTTACCACTGCTACGACTCGTCGAAGCAGCGAAGGCGCCGGCGGAAATCAAAGAGGGATTAACCGAAGACATTCAAGCGATCGAGAAACTGGCGGCAAAGCAACCTGCGCCAGGATTGCTTGAACGGGCAAAGGGAAAGATTGACGCCCTCAAGATAGCCATCACCGCCACCGACGTTGCGATCAAATCCAAGCCCTTCATTGAAAAAATGTACGCGCACTTCGAGCGCTGGCTGGGCCAGTAGAACATGTCCGATCCGTCGCCTTACGGCTTTCTTTCGGCCAGCAACGCGGAGAGCACCGAGAGGAGCAAAACAGCGTCATCGCACGTCCAGTCGTCCGCCGGAGAGTGAGCGCCACGATGGGCAGCTTGCATCAAGTGCCAACGCAGATTGTCGAGCCGCTCTTTCTTCGTTCGGTCTTCCAGTTCATTTTGCTTTGGTTTGATCCATCCAAGTCCCATCTGTTCGCTTTCAATCTCGCGCCATTTTTCGAGCGCCAGCCGAACCCCCAAGACACAGCCCTTCCAACCCGTTGATCCGCCCTGCTCTAAAGCGTTCCTGGCTTCGCGAAGCCCCTTCCAAACTTCTTCCCACTCTGGCGAAGGACAGTCCGGCAAGGGAATCTCCACCAACACATTTTCGGCGACTCGCAAAGATCGGAGCATCTCCACCCAAATGTCTCTGGAGTATCTGACCGAGATATCACCAAGGTTAGGGCGACGCCATTCCGGCAAAGTGCAGGCCATATGGCCAGAATCGGCCATTGGGAATACGTGGCAAAGTCGCCACTCAAGTCGAATGATGAACTGAGCGGGGCCGCCGTCACGCAGTTTATTGTAGTAAGCAAGATCGGCTAAGGATCCGAGCCAGATCATTTGTCCAGTATTCTCGTGGACTTTGACCGACGCGTCGCGATCCCTGTAACCGGCGGTATACGAGCATGAAGACTCAGAGTAAAGATGACCGATTTCCACTCTCTCATTCGGCGTACTGGCCATAATGACGCCTCTGAAGTCGCTCACCATTGGAGCCAGATCACCCTTGACGACCGGCGCAAGGGAAAGTTTGAACGGGAGCTGTAATTTGAACCCGTTCGCCGTGCGCATGGCCTGGAGATGAACCGGACTTTCGTCAAAGTTGAAGGAACCGATCGGGTTCCCGTTGTGATTGTGTATCAGGATTGTTTCCGCCATAGAATCCCCTTTGAATACTCCCGAATCGCGCATTGCTTTCAGCGGCTTTCCAGCCGGATATAGCTCGTCAAATCAATTGAACCCCGCGCTTTTTTATCTCGGTCGATCGCGGCTCTCCAGATCTTGGCGTGACGAGGACCTAGCTGAAAGTTTCCCGGGTTTACCGTGTCCATCACTTCATCAGGGCCAAGAAAACACAGAAGGTCGCAAGGATCATCGGGCGCGTAAGTCGAAGCCAACCACACCTCGTCAATATTCAGGATGGGAACCCTCTCCGACGCCTGCAGGAAAGCCTTATATAACGTGATGTGATCTACCAGCGCGATGTCTGAAGACTCCAGGACAAGGATGTTGTAAGCTCCTTCATCTCGATACTTCTTCATTTGATCATTCTTGTTCTCGAGAGCTCGTGCGATATTCAGAGTCGCCTCCACATCAACATCCGCATTTGCGGGCGCCCATCTCGCCACGGTGAAGCGACTTGAGCCTTTCCCGTCCTTGTGGACTCCAATGCTAAATGGGAGTCCGCTCACCTGAACGGGTGAAAAGCCGTCGGGAAGACTACTGGCGTTCTGCAACAGCCAATCGCGGACCGTATTTCTCGCCTGCTTCCAGTTCGTTCCTTTCCGGAACGCGAACACAGGCAGATAGAGCCTTACTCTGAAATCGAAAGCATCTTTGAGATCGGTTTCAAGCTCTCCATAGTGCTGGGCAAAGCGCTTATTATCGGCAAACTGTCCGGAGAACGACTCAATGTTCGTGTGCTCGATCGCCAGTGGCCTTTCCCCGGGTGCCGTCGCGTAGGCGTCAATGTCCTTGGTGGCGCTGTTCTCCTGATCGGGATAACGGACGATTTTATATTTGCAATGTTTGCACTCGTTATACTTCTCAACGAGTGACTTGATGACTCTATTTTGATCCACGAAAGCGCCCCTTTCACAGTTACCGATCAACGCCTGGCCGATCGGCTCATCCACAAATACAAAAGCCTGCCGAACGACGCCGGCAGGCTTTTTTGTCGGCGATAAAGTGATACGGCTAACAGGTAGCGGCTATCATCTGGGATTGCGGCCGGTACGAGTAGGCTGGCGGATTCGCCGGATCAATAAGCACAGCCAGATCTTCCTCTCCGCCCTGAGCGATCGCCCTGATTCTCTCTGTGATGCGATCTGGGAGCTGCTGACCCTGGCGCTCACCAAGCACAATGAAATAGAACGCTCGCATCAAGAGGTCAGATTGCTCGCCGATCACTTGTTGGTCCCCCTCCCATCTTGAAAGAGTGGCCACATCTATGTGCAACATCTCCGCCCACTCTCTACCCTTCAAGCCGAGATGTTTTCGTAAGAACCGGGCCTCGCTTCCAGAAAGGCGCTCGGCCTTCAAAGCGATCGCGGACCCAATAGCCGCATGCAGATCGTTGATACGAGCGATGCGCGGGGTCACAGCTCCGCAGTCCTTACAAACGCGTAGCTCAACATTTACGAGGTACACATTATCCAGCCCGCTCTCAACGTACTGATAAACGCCCCTCTTGATTGTCGTCTCACCTTTGCATCGCCCACACTTCATATCTGGTCTCCTATCCAAAAACGGTTACTATGAGCAGCGTTAGCTCGGCATCAATGATGACCGTAATCGCCGTCAGGTCGTCGCCGTCTATGTCCTTTCCTTCGACCCGATATTTCCAGTTGTCATGATCGTCGTCCCATTCCGGATCGCGAACAATGACTCCAGTTTTCAACACGTGCAACAAATCGGTCATCTCGACCCCGCGACGCGGCATTGTCTCTTCTTTGCAATGCCAGGTAGGTTCGACGATGCCCCGTTCCAAAATAAACAAAATCTTTCGCTTCGCCTCGTCGGCAGAAAGCGCGGGAGGTTTAGTACTCATCTCTACAACACCTCGTTTCGTACAAACGTTTTTCTGGCTTCTACAGAGGGGCCAGAAAAACTCACACTAGACAGAGTTAAGAGACTCTCTCTAGGTCCTCCAGGGTGTGCAGGCGGTCTGCCCACTTCCACTTGCTTCCTTGCCTCGAGAACCAGCATATGCAAACTTGATAATATGTCAACTTGTTTTCACCGGCCCTTTATCGCGAGTGGTTGGTTTCTCCAGCATTCGCAATGAGATAAGGCGGCATATTAAAAATTACTCGCGCCGCAACATAACGAATTGAGAAGGGCCTTGCGTAAACTAGGTTTAAATCTACTCTCTGTCATCACTTAGTGTTCGGTCTCCACTATAGGTAATCCGCGCAGAACTTCTGGACGAATAGGAGCATCTGACGGACATGCCCATCATCGTACTTCGAGAAATGACCGTGGGCAGCGTCATTGCGGAGATTAGCCCAGGTCGTGATCTGCTTCTGAACGAGCGCTCCGTACGTGCCGGTTTTGGCGATCGCGACGTTCAACGGATCAATCGTCAGCGGCTTGCCGTTCGGAGCAACCGTCGCCACTCCGGCCGCCGTGGCGATTTTTCGAAGCGAGTCCTCCAAGACGGCTCCAAGAAGGACGGCTGCCGCATCCTTGTAGCCTTCGTCCAGAAGGTGTTCAGCCATCTCAAGGAAGTCGGCGAATATCTCGGCCTGGAGCAGACGCCTGAAGTCTACGAGCATGCCAGATTGGATGTCGTGCTGGACCCCCTTCAGGATGCCGCAGAGTTCGCTGACGTGCTCGTGATAGCCGCCGTGCATGGTGGTGAATTGTCTCGTGGCAAGCACCTGCTTCCAGCGCTGCTCGTACTGGCTCCCTTGGCCGTATAGCTTCTGAATCAGTTGTCCACCGCGAACCGCGATCGAAGAAAGTTCCTGAATCCGTTCCGGCCCCAGCTCGCTACCCGCGTTCGCAGCGTCTTGAGCGAGACGCTCTGCGGTTTTAACGAGGTCGTCGATCTCTGTGGTGATTTTTTGGGTATTAGCCATACTTGCCTAACAAATTATGCAGATTGCGCTGGTGTCTGGTATTGGCCGCTTGCCTCTGAGGCGTGAAAACAGAAACAGGAAGGCCATCCGCGCTTAGGAGGCAACCAGCCTCTCGCCCCCTCCATAGCGTTTGCCTGCGTGCGGCATTCTCTACACGCGCGATGAGCAAAGCGTATACGCGGACTAAAGAATTCCGGTGGTCGTCTTCTCTTCGAAGCCCTGCGGAAGAGAATCCTTGGCAGGGGGGGCCACCAACGATTACAGCAGACTTCGGAATCTCGAGAGTTTCGTTTATGTCAACTTCGAATGCGTGAGCCCCTAGATTTTGGGCATATGTCTGAATAGCCGGTACCCAGTTATCATACGCCGCGATGCAGTCGAAACCGGCTCTCACAAAGCCGAGCGAAAGCCCTCCGGCCCCGCAAAAGAGGTCAACGAACTGTCGGCGTTAGTGGCTATTCGAGAGGGGGAAGGCGGCGGGAGCTCCGCCGCCTCGGTCTCGGCTCTTTGAACAGATTATCCCCCCTGTGCCGCTTTTGGTGTCCGCGTACTTTCGCCCAATTCCTTCCGCGGCATTTTCACGACGTTAGGAGGATTCTTCGCTTGCTGCCGCTCTTCATACGAAGGCTCTTTAGCTTCTCTCTGCCGGTCGCGGTACGTATTCCACCAAAGGTCCGAAACCATACCCCGGTCTCTTAGGCCCTGAACGGCGGTCGTCGGGTGAATGAGCAGCGTATATTTATATTGCTTATTCCCGATCTGATGCGTCTTGATGAAACCCAACTCCTCCAGCTTACGCATCCGCTCTTGCCAGGTGCGTACGCCTCGCGAAGAACGATATCCAGCGGCAAAAGCGTGCTCTTCCGCGCTCGCCATAACGACCACTCCGCCATCGACGTGTCTTGACCAAAGATCAAGATAAACGAGCGAAGGTTTGAGATCTTCGCTCACTTCCTTTGAGTCGAGAAGATTCAGAATCAACGGAAGAGTACGAGGGGCAAAAAACCACCCTACTTCATCTTCTCCCGTCCAAGCGTCGTCTTGCGGCCAAACTTCCTTGCGTATGCGTTCTCGATCAACAGACGCTTTTGACTTCTTCCTCGGCGTCGCCATATTCACCTCTACTACGTTGATAATGCGGCTAGGCCACGAAAGCGCGCTTTCGTGGCTCAAACCTTCGCGAAACAGTCACCGATACAAAGGGTCCCTGCAATACGATGATGGGATTATATTGAATCAAAAATAACGATATCAACAACTTAGATTTGGGACGAAAGATTAAGGGAAACGCAAAGATGCGAGTTTTAGAGGGTCTTTGAAGCCGAATGATGCGCTCCCAATCAGCGAAACCGCAAAAATTCGCGTCTTTAATCGGACTAAAACGGAAAAGGGGCCGATTCTATTGACCTTAAGATTGAAGTTTTCGGGCATTTCCGTTTCCCACGTCTACGGGTATCCATCAGTGTCCACGGGTATCCCACGTTTACGAAGTCTCCCGGGTCTCCGAAAAATCGAAAACTAACTCGCTCGCTACTGTATGGCTTTCTTCGCTTTCACTCTTTCTTTCAGCCACCTATTCGTATTCGCGTCGCTATTCCTCATTCGTCTTTCTTCTCATCGTAGTGAAGGAAGTTGATTGCGTTCTCTTCGAGGTTTCCGCGCTCGTGATCGTACTTGACGACCATTCTGATGTCTTTGTGTCCGGTCATGCTCTGCACCTGGCGGTAGGTGAATCCCAAGCTTAACGCGCGGGTGACGGCCGTGCGCCTCAGATCATGGGGCGAGAGCTTCAACCTCGGCTTCGGCTTCTTCCTCGACCCCAGGCGGTCCGGGTCATCTTTGTCCGGATTCTGATTGAGTCCGGCGAAGTCCGCCCACCGGTTGACGATCTGGCAAATATGCCGGGCCGAGAGCGCCCTGTCGAATTCGAGCGTGCGGTAATTGACGATCGGCTGGAAGATGAAGGCGTCGTCGCCGTCGCTGTGAAGGTGTTGCCGACGCCCGGCGTCCAGCTTCAGGTAGTGGTCGATGGCTTGCTTGACGTCCTTCGGCAAGGGGATCGTTCTTTCGCGGCCCCCCTTGACCTTGACCCGCGCCGTCCAGCGCCCGTGACTCCAGACGATCGAGGAGACGCGCAGATTCCTCACCTCGCTCACGCGCAGGCTAGTCCGCGCCAGGGTCAATAACAGCGCGTGATCCCGCGCGCCTTCGGCCTTACTGCGATCCGGGGCGTTGATCAGGCGAATGACTTCCTCTGGCGTCAGAGCGCGGCCGGCCATATCCTCTGGCGGCGCCGGCACGCTCACGAGCTTGGTGTCGGCCGGGTTGATCTCGATGTCTCCCGCGGCCTTCAGGTATCCGAAATAAGCCCGGACCACCGAGAGCTTCAGGTTCACTGTCCGAGGCTTTTTGCGCTGCTTCTTGACCAGGTCGTCACGGTACGCGATGACGTCTTCGGTCGACACCTGCGCCAGCGACTTTCTGACGAACGAGAAGAAGTCGAGTAGCGCGCGGGTATAGGCCCGGCGGGTGTCTTCCGAGAGGGATTTCTCGATGAAGTTTCTAGCCCTCGGCAGCTCGAAGCGGCCCACGCGGGCGAGCGCCTGGCCGGGCGCGGCTGGCGTCGCGGCGGGTGTGACGATCAGATCCTTAGTCATCGGCCTTTCCTCCAACAGTTGAGAATAAAACTTTAAGAAGACAGCGGGCGCCAAAGACTCGCGAGCGGGAGCGCATCTCCCGCAACGCGTGAAGCCCCTTGAAATCGCTGCTGGTGACCGTGGCGCTCGCCTTGACCTCAACCCCGACGAGATGTCCGCCGGCGTCTTCCATAATCACGTCCACTTCCTGACCGCTCTGCGTTCGGAAATGGAAGAGCTGAGGCTTCGTCTTGCTCCACGACGACTGCTTACGCAACTCCGTCACCACGAAATTCTCCAGCGCCCGGCCGAGCACAGAACTGTCTTCCTCCAACCTCTCTCTGTCCGCGCCGAGCAGGTAGGTCAGCAATCCTGTGTCGCTCAGCGCGAGCTTGGGAGCCTTGACCAGCCGCTTGCCCAAATTCGACGACCAGGCCGGCAGAGGCGAGAGTAGAAACGTGGTTTCGAGCAGTGTGAGGTAGCGTTTGAGCGTCGTCTGCGGAATGTCGATGCTGCGCGAGATGTCCGCCAGGTTGTGCAGCGAACTCGCGCGAGTCGCGAGCAACGTCAGCGCCCGCGGCAACTCAGTCAGGCCTTCGATGTTCGCCATCTCCCGCACGTCGCGTTGTAGAATGGTCGTGATGTAGGAGCCGAACCACTCCCGCCGGCGCTCTTCAGTCTTTCGACCGAGCGCCTCCGGATAGCCGCCGCGCGTCACCCGGTCCAGAAGATCGGCGCGGGTTCCCGCGCCCTTCAACGAGGTATGGGGGAGCGCAAATTGGGCGGAGAAGAGACGATCGATGAGATTATCTTCGACCCCTTCGATCTCCCCTTGTGAGAGCGGCCAGAGCGTCAGGATCTCCATTCTGCCGGCGAGTGACTCCGACACTCGCGGCAACAGTAAGATGTTCGCCGATCCGGTCAGCAGGAAGCGGCCCGGTTGCCGGTCGCGGTCCACGGCCAATTTGAGCGCGGGAAAAATGTCGGGAACGTGTTGCACCTCGTCGATAATCACCGGCCCCTCTAAGCCCGCGACGAAGCCGGCGGGATCATGACGCGCCGCGGCCAAGACCGTCGCGTCGTCAAAAGTCAGGTAACGCGCCGGGCGCTCACCCTCGGCCAGATCTCTGACCAGGGTGCTTTTACCGGTCTGCCGCGCCCCGTTGAGGAAGACCACCGGGGTGTCGGTGAGCGCCGCCAAGAGCTGTGGGCGTAGAAAACGCTTATAGGGGTTTGTTTAGCAGGAGGACAGAAATCAACGGTTTTCCATGATTCGTATTGAAAGGAAAAGCCTCATCGAGATTACTGCTGATCGATGCCGTAGCATTTATTGAAGCCTGTAAGCCTTGTGTTCTCAATACCTGTAATCTGAAACCGTTGATTTCTGTCCTCCTGCTAAACAAACCCCATAATCGGTCTTGAGATATGACTTAGGACGAACGGCTTGTAGTAAACACCGCATTACGCTGAGATAGCCCGGCGGGTGAAAGCTGAGATAGAAGCCGGTGATCATTTTCGTACAGACGTCGATCATCGTAGTCAGCCACGGCCGGCCAAGGGGCAGTCTCGTTTCAGAGTCCATCACCATCAGGTCGAGCTTCGTGTCGTCACACTCGATGCGTTCCAGCGGCCTCACCGGCCGCGGCCCTTCCCCCCGGGCGCGGAATTTCTCATCCGCATACCTCTTTCCGTAACGCCTCAGGGCAACCTCATATGGATCGAGCCGCTGCACATCTGTATAGATGCTGCTCAGATGCGGCAGTGGCAACTTATCGGCCTCGGCTCGACATTGATTGAGAGAAACGATCCTGGCGACGGCCGATTCATGCACGGAGGTGACAGAAGGCCTCTCCAGGCGCAGGTACTTGACTCGAATCGTCTCATCAACGATCTGCGCCACCTCTTTAGCCTTCTGTTGATCTTCGGCGCTAAAGGCCTCGACGATGCGACCGGAGTATTTCGCCCGGCGGTTGCCTCTGGCCTTGATAGCTGGAACCAGAGCACGCACATCCTCTCCGGATCTTTCATAAATCCGGCTCCAGCGTTTGAGAGTGGTCCACGCCGGCCGATTTTCATCTTGGATCTGTTCGCTGATCCGCTCGATGATCGGCGAGAGCGTCTCCCGTGTGCGAACGCGCGGACGCTCATCAAAAACCGCCTGGACATAGTGAAGCCGCCTGAGCGCCTCCACTTTCAGCGGATCGCCGTCATCGAGCAATGTCAAATCGGAAACCCGCCTTTGCGCCAAAGCATCCCGCAACACCTGGCCCTCGTTGCCTTCGCCGATCAATTCGAGACGTCCAGCGAACAGATCCTCCAGCAGGTCGGCCGTCGTTCGAGCGGAACAAACGTCAGTGAACGTGTCTTTGATTTTGAGTTGATTGTCCGGCAGCGGGCCTTCGATGACGAATTCGCGGCCCTGCTGCGCAAAACGCATTCCGATACGTAGACGATAGTCTTTCATTGCGCCTCCTGATTCGCGTGATTGATGGTTTGTCTACTTGCCTGATGGATGGGGCCGGATGGCGCCGAAGAACTGCTTTTCAGAGTGACGGCCACGGGGAGGCCGAACGGAGCCTGTAGCCGCTTAATTCGTGAGCGCCGGGCGAAAGAGACTACCGTAATAATTCAATGGCGGGAAGAACGCGACAACCTCAGATCACGGATTCGTCATCCGCCTCTTCCTGCAACGGGTCGTAGAGAGGTTCGACCTCTTCGAACTGGTCGACCGCGCCGGCCTGGTCAACCTGGTCATGGCGCCGACGTCCGGTCCTCGATCCTCGGCCTGAGGAATTTTTTTCAAAAGCGAAGATTTTTGGGCTTGACTCTGTAGTTGACTACAGGGATAGAATCTCGGCCGTAAGGTTATTGCAAGGGAAAAAACGGAATGGTCCGGAAAGCGCGAAAAGGTCAAGAGCTTGTCGAAGAGGCGCCAGACACTGCCGCCACGCAGAGCCGACCGTCTCTGCTGAGGGTGGGCGACGTCGCCAGGCGTAGTGGTGTCGGCGTTGAGACGCTGCGTTTTTACGAGCGAAGCGGATTGCTCGACCGCCCTGCGCGGACCGAAAATGGCTACCGGCTCTACGGCGAAGAGGTGCTTGAACGACTGGCTTTCATCAAGCGCGCGCAGGCGCTCGGCTTCACACTCAACGAGATCGGGCGCGTGATCGCCGAAAAACGAGCCGGGCAAACGCCCTGCGCCGAGGTGCGCGAGATCGTCCGCCGCCGTCTGCAAGAACTGGATGAGCGGATGGCCCAGATGCGGCGTTATCGGCGAGAAGTAGCCGCCACGCTGGCCGAGTGGGATAAGATCGGAGAGTCTGAGGGGCATATCTGCGGGTTGATCGAAGACACCAAGATCGAGTCGATGATTCCATCGTCCCATCGCTTGCGGAAAAGAGACAATGAGACGACTTCCACCTTGCGTGCGACTAACAGACTGAAAGCGTCTTAAACTCTCTACTTGACTGGTATTGTTTGTCAGCGCGAACCTCGCGCGTGTATTTTCGAGAACGTTATGCTGAAACGTATTGCCGCGCTATTTTTAGTTCTGCTCTTCGCCGGCCAGGCGCTGGCGGGCGGAATCGTGTGCGGCGTTGACGCGATCAGCAAGAGTTTCAACCACACGGATGAAGCCGCATGCTCGTTACAAAGCATGGGCGAATGCGACGAGATGGCCTGCTGCGCGCAGGGGAAATCTCCGACCGGCGCGCTGGCGGCGATGGTCTGCTGCGAGGTGAAATGCGGCGAATCCACAGGCGGCGCGCAGTTCGATTTCGCTCCGCAGAAGCTCGTCCCCGCATCGCGCGTTATCAGCGTTCGCACAGTCTTGCTCGATACGATGTGCGAGGCTGAAACCGCCGTCGTTTCGATCAAATCAACGGCTTACAAACTTCTTCACCACGATCCACCCGATCTCTTCCTTTCCAACTCCACATTTCTGATCTAACTCTGGCCGCAGACCGTCTTGTTACCGCGCCGGAAGGCTGATGCGCAGCCTCGTCCAATGTGCGGTCATGTCTTCCATAACCGACATAACCAAAGAGGCGCCGGACGAGAACAAACTCGCGGAGCCTGAACTCGTCATTTCATCATTAAGGAGAAAAAACATGCTCGAAATTAACGGTCAGAGAAATAGCAGAACAATCACGTGGCTTGTCGCCGGGGCGTTGAGCCTGTTGTTGGCCTTTGCGGCGCCCATTGTGTCGCGCGCCCAGGAGTCGAAACAGGATCATTCCGGTCACGTCACGGGACAGGAGGTGAAGATTCCACAGACCGTCCAGGATCATATGGACATGGCGGAACGCTATCGGAAGAAAGCCGCCGAGTATCGTCAGGAGATCGATATGCACAAGAAGATGCTGTCCGAGTACGGCAAACGTGTCGCCAAAAACCCGAAAGATCCGGGCGAAAACCCGTACATCAGGAAGATGCGTCTTCATTGTGAGAAGTACATCGGCGCCGCAGAAGGTCTCGCGCGAGAGGCCGACGAGATGGCCAAGTTCCACACCTTCCGGGCGAGAGAGTTGGAGGGTAAATAAGCTCCGCAAATCGCATGCGGTGGCGGAGATGGTAGGAGGAGTCCTATGCGGCAAACACTGAAAACGATCGCGGCTGTCTTCCTCGTGGCCGTGGCGGTCAATTACCCGTGGGAGCTGGCGCAGGCGCCGCTCTACGAAGGCATGAGCGATTTCGGCCTTGCGCTGTGGCACTGCTTCGTGGCGAGCCTGGGCGACGGGTTGCTCGTCCTTCTCATCTTCGGAGCCGGCTGGGCGGCGCTCCGCCGAAGCGATTGGTTCGTAAATCCGGGGCGTCGGGGCTATTTCGTGATGTTGGCCTCCGGGCTGGTGATCGGCGTGGTTGTCGAATGGACGGCGATTCACGTCATGGGGCAGTGGGCATACGCGCCGCGGATGCCGGTGATTCCCATCCTCGACATCGGGCTTGCGCCCGTAGCGCAAATGCTCGCGCTTCCGCCTCTCATCTTTCGCGCCGTCGCGGTGTCGAATCGCGGTGGTGTGAGAGATGGGAAAGGCGGCGGCGGTTGAGCGAAGTTTGATAACTTAATCATGAATCTGAAATCAATAAGGAGAAACACTATGTACAGGAAAACAATTATCGCAACCATCACGCTGCTCGTCGCGGCCATCGCGCTGCCGGCATTGGCAATCGGGGCCGCGCAGAATTGCTGCAAGGCTAACGCGCAGAATTGTTGCAACGCGGTGAAGGATTGCTGTGGCGCCGCACAGAATTGCTGCAGCGCGATGAAGCAGCCAGGCGCCGCGCCGGAGGCGGCTACCGAGGCCACGATGCAAAACGACACGCAGACCGCGACCGTCGAGGTCACCGGCAATGGCTTCGAGCCTTCCAGCCTCAAACTAAAGGCTGGCGCGCCCGCCAAAGTGACCTTCGTGCGAAAGACCGACGAGACTTGCGCCAAAGAGGTCGTGATCAAAGAGTACAAAATTGACCGCAAGCTTCCGCTCAACGAGCCGGTCACGGTCGAGTTCACTCCGCGCAAGGGCGAATTCGCCTTCGCCTGCGGGATGGACATGATCAAAGGCAAGCTGATTGTGGAGTGAGGAGGGGCCATGGAGGGGCGGCGCTTTCGCGCCTGCCCCTCCGTTTCTTCTTGAAGTTGTCAATATCTCTCACTGATCGCAGTTGACGGCGCGGTCTTCGCGCGTGTATTTTCTGGGGCGTTATGCTGAAACGTGTCGCCGCGCTAATTATGGTTCTACTCTTCGCCGGTCAGGCGCTGGCGGGCGGGCTCGTGTGCGGCGTCGAGGCCATCAGCAACAGCCTCAACCACTCAAGCGAAGATGCCTGTCCGATGGAGAAATCGGGCGAATGCGACATGGCCTGCTGCCTGCAAGGAAAGTCGCCGACCGGCTCAATCGTGGCGATGATCTGCTGCGAAGTGAAGTGCGGCGAATCCACCGGCGGCGCGCAGTTCAATTTCGTTCCGCTGACTCTCGCTCCTGCGCCGCCAAGTATCGTCGTTCGCCTTGTTTCGCTCGACGCGCTCAGCGAAGCTGAAGCCTCCGTCGCCGCCGCTTCTCTCAGGTCGGCGGAAAATAATTTTCTTCATCACGATCCTCCGGATCTCTTCCTCCAAAACTCCGCCTTTCTGATCTAACCCACTCGTAGTGTGCCTTGTTGACGCCCTGGCAGGCTTTTGAGAACGCCTGTTCCGGGGATAGGGCTGTCCTCCTGCTAAACAAACCCCGTCATCAATTTGCGCAACATCACCATGCCCTCGAAAATTGATTCCCCCCGCGCGCCTCGTCGCGCAGTCTGGAATCAACGCCTGCCCGCAACTCCAGCGTTCGACCGAACAACCACAGCAAATCCGAAAGGCGATTGAGATAGCGGATGACTTCATCGCCGACCTCTTCGCCCGCTTCCCGCAGGCGAACTACACCTCGTTCCGCGCGCCGACAGACGGAGCGCGCCAGATCGTAGGCCGCCGCCGGGGTATGATCGCCGGGTAGCGCCCAGTCGGAGAGAATTCCCTCTAACCTTTCGAGACGATGAACTTCCCGCGTCAGACGCTCGGCCATTGCCGGTGTCACATCGGGAGGCTGTTTTTGTAGCGCTCGGGGGTTGGCGACCGAACCGGCGACGAGGAAAAGCTCTCGCTGAATCTCCTTCGTCAGTTGATCGATCTCCTCGTCGCCGCAGATGGAGCGCGCGAACCCTAGCCCCGCGCCGAGTTCGTCTATCGCGCCGTAAGCCTCGACGCGAAGATCGGATTTGGAGACCTGCGCGCCCCCGATCAGCCGCGTCTGTCCGCCGTCGCCATGTTGCGTGGCAATGCTTTTCATAATGGCCCTCCTATAGGTTGAGTTGAATGTTCAAGCCATGATAGTCCCCGGTTTCAACAGCAGAGGCAATCCCGCGACGATGAAGACTACGTTGTCGGCGGCCTGCGCCAAACGTTGATTGGCAAAGCCCTGCAGATCACGGAACGCGCGTGCGACGGGGTGCTCCGGCACAAGGCCGCCACCGACCTCATTGCTGACGATGACGACCTCGCCTGCGGCCCACGCGGCTATGGATTTCTCGGCGCGCTGTCGTACGGCGTCGATCAGGTTATCAATCTCTGCAAAGATCAGCCTGTGCTGTTCCGCAGCCGGCTCCTCCTTGAATTCCCACATCAGGTTGGAGATCCAGAGAGTGGCGCAGTCAATCAGCAGGGCTGCCTCGACCGGCGCTTCGCTGACCGCCCGCGAAAGGTCAAGCGGCTCTTCGACGGTTTGCCATTCGGCCGGCCGATCCGCGCGATGGCGCGCGATGCGTTCGCGCATTTCATAGTCGTCCGCACCGGCGCCCGCAGGCGCGGTGGCGATGTAGATCACACGAGATGAAGAGTCGCACAGCGATTGCGCGTAGCGGCTCTTACCGCTGCGCGCTCCGCCCAGAACTAGGGTCAACATCATTCGCTCCGCCTGAGCCAGGTTTCAACCAGGGAAACCAGGCGCAAATTGTCCTCACTCGACCTGACGGCGATCCGTATGTAAGCGTCTCCTAGCCCGGAAAACGAGTCGCACCGCCGGATCAATATCCGCGATGATTCGAGCCACTGAGCCAGCTCAGCGCCGGAGCCGCGTGACAGCCTGACCAGCAGGAAATTAGCGTCGGATGGAAAAACCGATAGCCCGATTTCGCGCAACGCGGCGGCGAATTCTTCTCGGGTTTGCGCGTTAATGCGGCGGGTCTCCCTCTCGTACTCTTCCTCGGCCAAGGCCGCGCGCCCAGCTTCCAACGCGATGGTCGAAACAGTCCAGGCGTCGAACTGCGCTCTGATCGCCGCCGCCATTCCTGCCGCGCAGACGGCGTACCCGACGCGCAGCCCGGGGATGGCATAAAACTTGGTCAGCGAGCGCAACACAACGAACCGGGATTTCGTCGCTGCCACCGGGAGCAGGCTGGCCTGCGGCGCGTAATCAATAAACGCTTCATCCAGCAACACCACAATGTCATTCGCTTCGGCCAGGTCGATCAGCGCCAGCAAGTCTTCTCTCGCATACAAACGCCCCGTCGGATTGTGCGGCGAGTTCAAAATTAGCAGATCGCATTGTCGCGCTTCGATGATATGGGCGAGGGCGGCAAAGTCGGGTTCAAAACCGTTCTTTTCCGTCAACCGTGGGCGTAACGCTTCCGCTTCGACGACGGCGCAGGCGCGAAAATATTCGTCGAAGCCCGGCTCCATCACGAGCGCAGTCGCGGGCAGCACGGCGCGCAGCACGGCAAAAATCAGGGCAGCCGAACCGGGGCTTACAATGATCTCATCGGGCGCAACGCCATGTTTGTCCACCAGCGCCGAGATGAAAGCGTGCGAATCGGGGTAAGTTCGAAGGTTGACCGGAGCAAGACAATTTTCGAGGGCGGCGAGTACTCCCGGCGGCGGCCCGAGCGGATTGATGTTTGCGCTGAAGTCGATCACCTCCTCGGGCGCAATCCCCCAGCGCCGCGCGGTTTCGTAAACCCTACCTCCGTGGGCGGCTTGGCGCGACCCCCGATTATTCGACGCTTTTTTTACTGCCATGCATTTCACTTCGCGGGCCGGACAACTTCCTGACAAATTCGGCGTAACACGCTTTTCCAAAATGAAACCTCTTTCACTGTTCCTTCCTCATAGGGCTGAACTCAAACGCCCCTATGCGCTACCAGCGCGAGAGTAGAAACCGCGCTGACAGACATATCGCAAGCATCAACAAAGATGTGCAGGCGGTCATCAGTAGCGCATTTCGCAACGCCCGATCATCAAGCGGGCGCTTTGCGTCGCCCAAACGCTGCCCGTAATGCGGCTCACCATCGTAGTAATTCGTTCCGCCAAGCCGCACGCTGAGCGCGCCCGCCATCGCCGCTTCGGGACGACCGGCGTTTGGGCTTTTGTGTTTCGCTCCGTCGCGGCACAGCACGCGCCATGCGCGGCGCCAATCCAAACGTAATGCCCACGCGGCCACTACAAATAGCAAAGCCGTCAATCGGGCCGGGATGAAGTTCACCGCGTCATCCAGTCGCGCCGCGAACTTACCGAAAAACTCGTATCGTTCATCTCGGTGCCCGATCATCGAATCGAGCGTGTTGACCGCCTTATACGCCAATGCCGCGGGCGCGCCGCCGATCGCCAGATAGAACAACGGAGCGACGACGCCGTCCGACGCGCTTTCGGCGAGCGTCTCGATTACGGCCCTTGTCACCTCCGATTCGTCCAGATCATGCGTATCCCGCCCAACGATGCGCGCAACCTGCCGCCGCGCCGCAAGGAGATCTGAATTCAGGAGTAAACGTCGCACGGCTCGCGCTTCATCCAGCAACGACCGGGTGGCGAGCGTCGTGACGGCGAAATATAGCGCCACGACAAACGCCAGGGTCTGATTCCAGCCGTCCAGCCATCTCAACAGGAGCCAGTTCCCAAGGCCGAAAGCCCCGACCACGAGCAAACTCAGCGACAAGCCGCCGATAAATTCGCCGCAAGGCGTACGAATGAATTTACGGAGTGAGTTTTCACCGCCATGAATCAGCCGCCCCATCCACCGCACTGGATGCGGCGCCCATTCCGGGTCGCCGATTATCCAATCCAGCGCGTACGCCAGCGTAAACAATAGGAGGGCGTCATTTTTTTCCATCGATCATTCGGCGAATAATGTCCATCCTCAGGTTGCGCCGAAAATGTTCGGCAAGGGCGTCATAACGTCTTTCCCGTTCGGCGAGCGGGTCAACGACCGGCGGCGCCGAAATTATCTTTCCGCGGAGCTTCCTCCAGTGAGCCAGCAACAACGCGAGCCCCTCAGCCGAATCAAAGAGTCCGTGCAGGTAAGTCCCGAAGACAATGCCGTCGTCATTGACTGCGCCATCGTTCTGGCTTTCGGCATCGCCCAATCGAGTGAGTTGAAACAGCGGTCGTGTCCCGCTTCCCAGACTCGTTTCGCCCAGGTGAATCTCATAACCGATAAACACAGGGTCAGAGTCGTTTTGGGCGAAGCGCGCCGGGGCAAATAACCGCGCCATAGCCTGGCGCGTGATCTTTTCATCGGCCAGCACGGTGGTCACATCCAGCAGCCCTAACCCCGGCACGAATTCGATGTCGCTCTCCGCGCGGTGCGGGTCTCGGATCTCGCGCCCCAACATTTGGAACCCGCCGCAGATTCCCACCAGTGGCTTGCCTGCAGCGACATGGGCATGGACCATCTCCTCCCAACCGTTTTCCCTGAGCCAGAGCAAATCGGGAATGGTGTTCTTGCTTCCGGGCAGGACGAGCACGTCCGCGGCGCGCGCCTCCACCGGCTTGCGCGTGTAATAGACGACTACGTCGGGAACGCTCTCCAACGCGGTAAAGTCAGTGAAGTTGGAAAGGTACGGCAGGCCGACCACGCATACGCGCAATTCATTTTCGGCGCCAAGCGACGGCCTCGCAGCGCGGCGTTCGAGCGACACGCTGTCTTCATCGTCAATGCCATGATCACGAAGATAGGGAATCACGCCCAGACACGGCTGCGACAAACGGTTTTCCAGATAATCAACGCCGGGCGTAAACAGGCTCACGTCGCCGCGAAACTTGTTGATCAGGAAGCCGCCGAAACGCGCGCGTTCGTGCGGTTCGAGCAGCGCGCAAGTGCCGACCAGCGAGGCGAAGACGCCGCCGCGATCGATATCTGTCACCAGCAAGCATGCCGCGTCGGCGATCTCGGCCATTTTCATGTTTACCACGTCGCGGTCTTTGAGGTTCATCTCTACCGGCGACCCCGCGCCTTCCAGCACAATGATTTCGTGTCGCGACGCCAGACGCCGGTACGCCTCGCTGACAGCATCGAGCAGATGCGGTTTGAGACGGTAATAATCCGCCCCGCGATAGGCGCCAAAGACTTTACCGTTGATGATGACCTGTGAACCGACCTCTGAAGTCGGTTTGAGCAAAATAGGATTCATGTCAACGTGCGGCTCGATCCCCGCAGCCTGCGCCTGCATGGCCTGCGCGCGCCCGATCTCGTGGCCTTCGCGCGTGGCAAAGGAGTTGAGCGCCATGTTCTGGGCCTTGAACGGCGCGACGTTGAAGCCGTCCTGCCGCAAAATCCTGCACAGGGCCGCCACCGTCAGCGACTTTCCCGCATGTGACGCTGTTCCTAAAACCATCAGCGCAACTTTGGCCATAGTTCCTTATTCCGTATTTCCCGCCATCGCAGAGTCGGCGAGCCTGACCGCGCGATCAGAGTCTCTTCCCCCGTAGCTGTCAAAGTGAATCAGTTCAGCGAGCGAAACAGATTGTTCCCATCCTTTGATTTCAAGTTCCGGCCGGCTGAGGAATTCATTGACATAGCCGAGACAGAGATACGCCACCGGGTCGACCTCTGGTGGGATCGCCAGCGCCTGTCGCAACTCCACCGGATCGAGAATACTTACCCAACCCACGCCGATGCCTTCGGCTCGCGCTGCCAGCCACAGGTTCTGCACCGCGCACACTGAGGAGTAGTGCGCTGTCTCCGGCATTGTCTGACGGCCCAGACCGGAACCTCGCGAAACCGTAGGATGACATGTGACGCAGAGGTTGATCGGGGCCTCAAGGATGCCAGCTAGTTTTAGTGAGTCGTAAAGCACGCGCTGTTCTCTCTCGTAAACGTCTGCGGCCTTTCGATTGGCGCATTCAAACAGGTCACCGACTCTCTGCTTGACCACCGCGTCACGGATGACGATGAATTCCCAGGGCTGCATTAGTCCGACAGACGGAGCGCAATGCGCCGCCCAAAGCAGGCGAGCGAGCGCCGCGTCGGGAATCGGCACAGGTAAAAATTGCGAGCGCACATCGCGCCGCTCAGCAATCGCCCGATAGACTCCGCGTTTCTCCTCTTCCAAGAAACTGTGCCGCATGATCCTCAGCTCTCAATCTCAATTCTTTGTGGTCCCATACTCGTTTGCTGCCGAAAAGACGCCCGGTGTACGAATCACCCAGACATTGAAGAACGTCCTTCAGGTTTTACTTTTCTTCCAACCGTCATCGTTGAGCCATTCGTCGCCGGCGGCTGTGTCAAAAATGAAGCGGTTGAAATGACAATCGGCGAGAATTCCTTCCGGCGGCATGTATGTTTCCGCATACAGCATCGCTTCCAGATAGTCGTAAATCGCGGTGACGTGTTCAGGCGTGTTGATCGAATGCAGCCACACAGACTCACCCGCAAACAGAATCAGCACGACGTTCGCAAGCGGGCAAGGGCCTAAACAACCGGTGACAGTCAGATGAACGCGCAACCGAATACCGCGCTCTTTCCACTGTTGTTTGAAATCATCCAGCGGCAGCGCAGGCATCCCACGCTCCGTCTTCCCGCAACAACACCCCTGGCAAACAAGCAACTGGCCCTCCAGTACGCGAGTCTTTTTTACCTCTTCGTCCGCGCGCTTCACGAATACGAAGCGATTCGGGATCCCTTCGGGCAATGGTTTCTCAACGCTCTTCGTGTCGGTATCCGCCATCAGTACTCGATTCCTTTTTGCGCCTTGATCCCGCTCTTGTACGGGTGCTTGATGAGCCTCATCTCGGTCACGAGGTCTGCCAGTTCGATCAATTCGTCCTTCGCGTTGCGCCCCGTGATGATGACGTGCAGGTCTTCTCGCTTGCCGCGCAGCGTCTCCAATACTTCACCCAACGGCACGTAGTCGTACTTGAGAACGATGTTGAGTTCGTCCAAGACGACGATCTGGTAACGCGGATCTTCGATTAAGTCGCGCGCTTGTACCCAGGCTTTGCGCGCCACGGCGGCGTCGCGCTGGCGGTCCTGCGTCTCCCAAGTGTAGCCTTCGCCGAGCGTGTAAAAATCGATGCGCCCTTCCAGGCGCTTGGCAAACGCCGCTTCGCCGGTTTCGATTGCGCCCTTGGTGAACTGCACCACGCCGACGCTCATCCCATGCCCGAGCGCGCGGAAGACCATCCCCAAAGCGGCGCTGGTTTTCCCCTTGCCCGTACCCGTGTGGACGATGATCAGGCCCTTTTCCCGGGTCGCCGCCGCCTTGCGGGCGTCGTACGAGGCTTTACGCCGTCGCATTTGTTCGGCGTGGCGCTCGTCCAACTTCTCTCCTGCGGATTGCTCGACGTTTACCTGTTGATCAGCTTCCATAGTTCCTCCCGCGAACTCATCCGATGCCGACCGCGCGATAGTGGCGCAGCAGCAGATAAAGAAAGAAAGGCGCGCCCAGGATAGCGGTCACGATTCCCAGTCTGATCTCTTCCGGTCGGCTCACTGTCCTTGCCAAAATGTCCGTCAGAATCAGGAACGCGGCCCCGGTCAATGCGCTGGCCGGCAATAAATACCGGTGCTTTGGCCCGATGATCAGGCGCACGATGTGCGGCACAACCAGTCCGACAAAGCCTATGAGGCCGCTGACGGCGACAGCAGTACCCGTGAGCAGCGCCGCGCTCGTCAGGATGATCCGCTTCACTTTCTCTATGTCCGCGCCCACGGCGAGCGCCGTCTCTTCGCCGAGCAGCAAGACGTCCAGATCGCGCGAATAGACGAGCGCGACGATCAAACCGGCCACGACGCATGGCAGCGCCAGCCGACGCATGGCAGCGCCAGCCAGACGTGTTTCCAGGTGCGGCTATCCAGGCCGCCCATCATCCAGAAGAGAATCTCTTGCGCCACCTCCCACCGCACCCATTGCAGGCTGATCACGAACGACGTAAGCGCGCCGATCAACGTGTTGAACGCGACGCCGGCCAACAGCAGCGTGGAGACGGGCGTGCGCCCGCGCCGCGTGGCGATGGAGTAGACCAGAAACAGCGCGAGCAATGCCCCGACGAAAGACATCACTGGCAGGTAGAAGATCGAGCGCATCGCCAG
>WNGB01004650.1_pt1 | contig 20809 bp, 23 predicted proteins | sample 5400681 | NCBI WGS metagenome assembly WNGB01 (sample SAMN13153367, study PRJNA577476) | soil metagenome | isolation source: 115 cm soil or saprolite under grassland replicate 2 | place: USA:California | collected 2016-06-15
TGTTCCTCTCGACCGCGGCGGCCAACAACCACCCGCAGCTTTCGGTGCTGCACCGCTGGTTCCACGGCAACCTGTGGCTGGTGACCCCAGAGAGCGACCGAGCCGAGCGCGAGCGCTTCACCAGCAGACAACTGCTCACTGAGGACCGCATGCGGATATTGGAGCTGCTGCGCGTCGCCGATCTTGGCATCGACGAGGTCGAGGTCATCAAGGAGGATCCCAATCCGCCGCGCATCCGGCTGGTCCGCACGAGCGGGCGCCGACGGACGGCCTTCGACTTCGATGACGAGTCGTACGGCACGCGTAACTGGTTCGCGCTGCTCGGGCCGCTGCTGCTCGCCCTGAAGGACGGAGCGGTGCTACTCGTCGATGAGCTGGACGCGAGCCTGCATCCCACGCTGGTCGCCGAGTTCATCCGCCTCTTCCAGGATCCGGCGGCCAACCCGAACAGCGCTCAGCTCATCTTCACCTCGCATGACACGACACCGCTGGGTACCGCGACCGGTGACCGGCCACTCGGCCGTGAGCAGGTCTGGCTGACCGAAAAGCGCGCCGACGGCGCGACCGAGCTTTACCCGCTCACGGACGCCCATCCCCGCAAGGACGAGAACCTGGAGCGTGGCTATCGCGCCGGCCGCTACGGTGGCGTCCCACAGGTGGGCCCTGGCCAGATCGTCCGCACCGTCCGTCACCTCGAGGAGATCGAAGCCCGCACTGGAGCGAGCGGTTGAGCCCTCGTCGGGAGGTACGCGACCATGTCCGTCCGCTACAACGCCCGTCAGGACCAGACCGCAGGCGGCGGGTGCTGCACCTGTTCGTCGAGGGCCGGGTCACCGAGGCGAGCGACGCCGACCGGATCAACGACCTAGGCAGGGAGGGGCGTTTCCACCTGCAGGTGCACGAGCGCAGAACCGCTGGCCAGCCGCGCAACTTGGTCGACGCCGCGGTCTTGCTGCGTACCGAGGAACTGCCGCGTGCCAGAGAGCGCCGCGACCCACGGCGGGAGCCGGAGGTCTGGTGCCTGTTCGACCGTGACGAGCATGGTGAGGTCGACACTGCCATCGCTGAGGGAATCAGGAACGGGGTTCGGGTTGCGTTCTCCCACCCGTGCTTTGAGCTGTGGCTGCTGCTTCACTTCCAGGCCTTTGCGACACCTCTGGGCGGTCGGTGCGCGGACCTAATGCTACGTTCCTCAAATTCTATGTCGGAGCATAGGATCTCCTGATGGTGTTGCGTCCGTTGTGACGCAAAAGGGGGGAGCCATGCTGCCGCCGCTGTACGCCCGGCCACCCGCCGACACCGCCGAAGAGCACTGGATCCGCCGCCTCGCCAACGCCCGCCACGCCCCGGCGAGCTGGCTGCAACGCGCTCGCATCATCACCGCAAGCTGGGACGGTGCCCAGGTCAACCAGATCGCCGCGCAACTTGGCTGCCATCCCGCGACGGTCTATCGCTGGCTGCACCGCTTCAACCAGGGCGGCATCGACGCCCTCGGCGACCAGGCACGCTCGGGCCGCCCGCGGCGGCTTTCGGAGCTGGAGCGCGGGCGGATCATCGCCCTGGTCGCCACCGACCCGCCCGGGCGGCTTCGCCGCCAGCCCGACGGCACCCTCGGCCTGGATCGGCCCGAGCAGGCCGACCAGCCGGCGCAGTGGACCCTGGACGCGCTTGCCGCCGCCGCGCAGGCCGAGGGCATCCAGGCCGGCCGCAGCCAAGTCCGCCGCATCCTCAAAGCCGAAGGGGTGCGCTGGCGGACGGTCCGCTCCTGGAGCCGGAGCGGCGACCCGGAGTTCGCCCCAAAAGAGCCGCGATCATCGCCCTCTACACCACCCCACCGGAGGCGACGATCGTGATCTGCGCCGACGAGCTGGGCCCGGTCACCCCACGGACGTTTCCGCCCCCGCCCGGCTGGACGACCGACGGCCAGCGGGTCAAGGTCCCGCTGGTCTATGACCGCAGCCCCGACAAGACCTGGGTCTACGGCGGGCTGCGCGTCGCCGACGGCCAGGCCGTGACGCTGACGGCGCCAGCTCGCAACAGCACCGGCTACCAGCACTTCCTCGCCCTCGTCGAGCAAGCCAACCCGGCCGGCGAGCTGGTGGTGATCACCGACAACCTCTCCAGCCACACCAGCGTCTCGACCTGCACCTGGCTGGTCGACCACCCCCGCATCCGGCAGGTGTTCATCCCCAAAGGTGCCTGCTGGCTCAACCTCCAGGAGGCATGGTGGCGCCTGTTTCGCCGCGCGGCCTTGGCTGGTCAGTCGTTTACGACCGCCGCCGAGGTCGCCTTGGCGACCAAGGTCGCGACCTGCCAGCTCAACGCCCGCGCCCGCCCGTGGGTGTGGGGCCGCCCACCGCCCCCAGCACGACGCCTGAGACGAGTCTTCACCTACAGAATTTAAGGAACGTAGCACAAAGCAGACGACCAGAAGTGCTGCTCGTAACCACGGGTGAACAGCCGGAGCGGGCTGGTTGTGGTCAGGCTCTTCGTGCGGCGACGATAACGAAGTTGGGGACGTGGACGGCCGCCTGGGTGTCTTCGGAGGCCAACAGTGGGTCCAGCCCGGGCTCGGCAAGCTCGGTCAGGCAGCATCCCAGCCCGATCATGGTGTTCAGATAGGTCGATAAGGGACGGTGGATGTCCACACCGTACGGGCCAGGCCGCTCATACTCTCGCAAGTACTCCTGCACCTGAACACACTCGCTCTCGCGCCAGGACCTTCGCGGCGTCCTCAAAGCAGGGATGCTCCAGGGAGAACACCAGCAACCACCCGGGCGCAACGCCTGGACGCAGTTGCGCATCGCCGGGACCCACTGCGGGATGGCCTCGAAGACCACGTTGGCGACCACCGCATCGAACGTCTCGCCGAGGTCGGGCAGTTGCGCCAGGTCCGCCTGAACATAGTGGATGCCTTGGCGGCGCTGGTGCTCCTTGGCGACGGCATAGTCGTAGAGCGCCTGGGCTGGCTCCACGCCCACGACGCTGGCGCCGCGGTCGGCCAGCAGCCGACACAGATAGCCCTGGCCACAGCCAGCGTCCAGAACACGAGCGCCACCGATGTCGCCGAGCAGACGGAAGATTGCGGGGTTGAGCATCGTGCGACGCCCAAAATCACCTTCAGGATCAAAGGCGGCAAGGGCCCGGTGCGGCATCGCGCTCCACGAGGCGATCGCCGCCGCGTTGGTGAGCTCGGTCATGGCGTGTCCTGGAGTGTTGCTGGACCACGACGGACAGATAGCCTCGCGGGTCGTTGGAGCTTGCGACCACAACGACCCCACGAGGCCGCCGCCAGTATGCGTCGTGGTGGCCGGCGACGCTCCCGACTGCTACGTGGCGCTCGGCGCGGTGCACGGCCGCTGGAAGCCGCTGCCCGCGCGCTTCAAGGACTTCATCGCGATGCCCAAGTTCAACCTCTACCAGCCGCTGCACACCACCGTGATCGGGCCACGCGACGAGCTGCTCCAGGTGCTGATCCGCACAGAGGACATGCACCGTATCGCCGAGCACGGCATCGTCGCCTACCTGCGCGAAACCAGCGGCAGGCACGCCAGGCGCACGGGCGGGCGGGAGGGCGAGCCCGGCGGCCGGCCCGGCGAGCTGGACTGGCTGCAACGACTGCTGGACTGGCAGCGCGACGCGCCCGACCCGAGCGAGTTCCTGGAGTCGTTGCGCCACGACCTGAGCGATCGGGAGGTGGTGCTGTTCACTCCCAAGGGGGACGCGCTCACGCTGCCGCACGGGTCCACTCCGGTGGACTTCGCCTACGCCCTCGGCGGCGACCAGGGACACCGCTGCGTCGGGACGCGGGTCAACGGGCAGCTCGTGCCGCTGGTCAGCACGCTCTCGGACGGGGACGTCGTCGAGGTGCTCACGGCGACGTCGGAGGGCACCGGCCCCTCCAGAGACTGGCTCGGCGTGGTCAAGACCCCGCAGGCGCAGATCAAGATCCGCCAGTGGTTCACCGAGCAGCGCCGCGGGCGCGCCATCAAGGCCGGCAGGCAGGCGATCGGCGAGGCGTTGCGCGAGACGGGCCGCTCGCTCGACGTGGTGCTGGAGGACGGCTCGCTCGCCAAGCTCGCCGCCGATCTGCGCTACCCCGACCTGGGTGCGCTGTTCGAGGCCGTGGGCGAGACGTTCGCCTCCCCCGCCTGGGTGATCCAGCGGCTCGTTGAGCGCTCTGAGCGATGATCGCCGGCGGCCTGACCTTCCCGGCGCCGACCATGGGCTGCCGGTCATGGGGCCCGCGGGTGATGGCGAGCCCCTCGGCAGGGGGTCAGGGCGGCGACGGGGTCTCGGTCAGCTCGTCGGTCTCGTCCAGCGGCACGACGCTCTGGAGGCTGCTGATCATCTTGGCCAGCGCGCGCTCGAGGTGACGCCGTTCCTCGTCGTCGAGCGCCGCTAGGGCTCGCGCCTCCAGCTGCCGATGCTCCCGCTCGATGACGCCCCGCAGGGAGCGACCGCGGTCGGTCAGGTAGAGGCGGACCAGCCGCGCGTCCCTGCTGTCGCGCCGGCGCGACAGCAGGCCGGCGGCCTCCATGCGGGTCGCCATCTTCACCACCGTCGGGGTGGTCACGTGCAGGCGGTGGGCCATCTCGCCAGGGGTGAGGCCGTCGTCGGCCCACAGCGCCTCCAGGACGAGGTTCTGGCCGACGCGCACGCCGTGGCGGCTCATGGCGACGTCGGCGGCGGCGCGCATGAGCTTGGAGGCCCGCGTGAACAGCGGGATGAAATCGCTCACTGCAGCCCAGTCTAGCCGGCAGGCAGGTCACTTGCCGGCTAGCAATCGCGCGCCTATGGTGGTCGGTAGACGGCTATCGATCATCGCCGGCGCGGCCGCGGACCGGCCGAGCCGCCAAAGGAGGCCAGCAGCCATGACGACGCTCGTGACCGGAGCTACCGGACGTGTCGGCAGCCGCCTGGTGCCGCGGCTGCTGCGGCAGGGCGAGGAGATCCGCGTCCTGGCGCGCGACGACGGCCGCGCGGCACTGCTGCGGGAGGCTGGTGCGCGGGTCGTCATCGGCGACCTCCGCGACGGCGACGCCCGCAGCCGCGCCGTCGACGGCGTCGGCGCCGTCGTCCATCTCGGCGCGTCCTTCCGTGGCGTCGCCGACGAGGAGGCGGTCTCCGTCAACCAGGCCGCCACGATCGAGCTCGCCCGTGCGGCCGTCAAGGCCGGGGTGGGACGGTTCGTGTTCGCCAGCACCAACCTTGTGTACGGGCCCGGCGTCGGCCGGCCCGCCGTCGAGGCGGACGAGCCGGCGCCCACCGGCGCCTACCCGGCCAGCAAGGCGGCGGCCGAGCGCGCGCTGCGGGAGCTGCACGATGCGCACGGCCTCGGGCTGCGCGTGGTGCGGCTGGCGTTCGTGTACGGCGAGGGCGACCCGCACCTGGCGGAGTCATTGCTGTGGGCGCGGAACTGGCCGGCGCACAAGCGGCTGCACCTGGTGCACCACGCCGACGTCGGCCAGGCGATGCTGCGGGCGCTGCGCGCCGGCGGCGTGGACGGCGCCACCTTCAACGCCGCCGACGACGCCCCGGTCACCGCGCTCGAGCTGCTGCGCCTGAACGGCGAGCCGGTCCCGGCCGATGCCGCCAGCCGCCCACTCGACAACCCGTGGGAGGGCATCGTCGACACCACCAGCATCCGTCGCGTGCTCGGTTTCCGCCCGATCTATCCGTCGGTGTACACCGCCGAGGACGCCGGGGCTCTGTGACCCTCAGGACGCCTTGCGGTACACCGAGACGTGGCGCTGGCTCTGCGCGGTGAAGGGCTCGCCGCGCCAGCCCGACCAGCGCTCCGCACGCCGCAGCCCGGCCAGTCGCGCCATCAGGTCCAGCTCGCTGGGCCAGGCGTAGCGGAGCTGCACCGGGAACAGGCGGATCCCCCGCTCGTCCAGGACGACGTGCTGGGACCGCACCCGCTGCTCGACAGCGTCGTGCACGCTCGCCTCCAGGTGCACCCGGTCCAGGTCCACGGCCCGGGTGCCGGTGCGCTGGCCGTCCTGGAACCGGCCGAGGTCGGGAACGAACGCCTCGACCACGAACGCGCCGCCCGGCGCCAGTCGCGCGGCCACCGCCGTAAAGCAACGGATCTGGTCGTCCTGGCTCAGCAGGGCGAAGAACGTGTTGAACACCACCAGGACGAGCGCGAAGCTGCGCGGGTGGGAGGGGGGCAGGTCGAGGCCGGCGAAGTCGCCGATCGCCACGGGAATGCCCGCTCCGCCGGGCTTGGCCCGCAGGCGCTCGACCATCCGGGCGGAGGCGTCGATCCCGTGGACCTTCAGCCCGCGCTCGGCGAGCGGGAGCGCGATCCGCCCCGTGCCGATGCCGAGCTCCAGCACCGGGCCGTCGCCCGCGCGCTCAGCCAGGAAGGCGACCGCGTCGTCGCTGTCGGTCGGCACGCCCTCCCAGTCGTCGTAGACCTCCGCGATGTGGTCGCCGTAGGTGGCGCTGCCGTACTGTTCCATGCCTCCTACTGAAGCACCTGGCTGTGACAGGCGCACCTGGTTTTCAGTCCTTCTCCTCCGTCTCCCGCGGCGGCAAGAGCTCGGTGTCGGCGTCCCCGTCGACCTTCGGGAGGACCTCCGTTGGGCTCCCCTCAGGCTCGGCGGCGGCTGGCTCGGGCTGGGCGGCCGGGCGCGCTCCCGGGCGCAGCGTGAACAGCGAGCGGCTGTCCACGAGCAGATCGCTGTCGATGGTCGTCATCGGCGAGTGGAGCAGCTCGTCCTCGAGCGCGGGATCGACTTTGGCGCCCGGCTCGAACGCCGGCCGCGTGGCGCGCGCCCCCCCACGCCCCCGTGCCCCGACCAGGACCGCGAGGCCCAGCAGGACGAGCAGCCCTGGCCACAGCCAGTGCGCGTGGTTCAGCACCTCCACCCTGCCGATCATGAACAGCACCCCGAGCCCGGTGAAGACCACGCCGAAGAGGAAGGCGATCGGATCGAAGTCGTGACGTTGCATCGTTCTTGCCACCTCCGTGGACATGGAGCTCCGCTACGGACCGCGCCGGACCGTGATCGAGCCGACGCCCACCCCGAGGTCCAGGGTGAGCGGAGCGCCTCGTCCTGACGGCGGGTCGGTGACGTCGGAGCGGACCTGCAGCCCGCTCTGTTCGCGGCCGAGCGCCTGGATATCACCGGCTCCCACCCGAGCGTGGACGACCACCAGCTGCTCGCGGGGCACGATGACGGTCATATCGCCGGCGCTGAGCCTGCCGTTCACGGTGCGCGGCCGGGGGCCGAACGCGACGGCCGAGAGATCGATGGTGAAGTCTCCCGCGCCCAGCCGGTACTCGGATTGGACCTCGTCCAGGGTGAGCGGTTGCTCCACCAGGTCACCGGCCCGGCCGCCAACCGACACGTCCTTGAGCACACTGCTCACCGCGACCGCCGGCAGGAGCAGGCAGCCGACGACGATCAGCCACCCGGCGCGGCCCCACAGGCTCCCAACCAGCGCGCCGACGCCGATCACCGTGAGCATCAGGGCCAGGGTCCTGGCCGGGGTCATGTGGACCACGCCGAAGTTGTCGAGCGCGCCGGCCACACCGGCGGCGAGCAGCGCGAGCGCCATGGTGACGTAGCCGACGATCGGGCGGGGCCGTCGCCGGGCCGGCTCCATGACGGCCGTGGGGCTCGAGCCCCAGCCGGTCGGCGCGGTGGCGGAGGAGGCGGCACCCGCTGGCTGCCCCCAGCCGCCTGGCTGGCCCCACGCCGGCGTGGAGGTCCAGGTGCCGTACGGGTCCTGGGCGCCGGGCTGGCCGCCGGCGCCGGGCGGGCCCTGGCCGGCCGATGGCCGCGGCGACGCCGCGGGCGCCGTCCCTGCCGGAGCCGTGGCCGCCGGCGCGCCTCCCGCCGTGGCCGTGGGCCCCCCCTGCCCCTGCCCCGCCGACTGGCCCGGCTGGACGCCGCCACCAGGAGCCGGCACCGCGCCGGGAGGCACCGCGCCGCCGGGACCGGGCTGCTCAGGCGACCGGCCCCCGCCGGGCTGGTCCTGCACCATCAGCATGACGCCGAGGGCGATGAGCAGCAGCGCGAAGACCACCGTCGGCCGGGTGAACGGGCTGAACAGCAGGACCAGGGCAAGGAGCACCGCGCCGATGGCCAGATGGGTCTTCCAGCCACCCTGGCGCAGGGCCGCGGGCATGACCGCCTGCCCCTGCGGCGGTCCGTTGGGGCCGAAGGCCGGCGGGAGCAGGACCCAGCACAGCAGGTAGATCAGCACGCCGACGCCGCCGGCCAGCGTCAGGGCGACGAAGCCGACCCGGAACACCACCGGGTCGATGTTGAAGTAGGCGCCGAGGCCGCTGGCGACGCCCGCGATCAGGCGGTCGTCCATGCGGCGGGTCACGCGCCTCGGGAACTGCCCGGGATAGCCGCCAGGGGCCCCCGGCGCCCCGGGATAGCCGGCGCCGGCTCCCGGCGCCCCGGGGTACCCGCCGTGCGGCGGCGGTGCGTACTGCGGCCCGGGCGTGGGGTGGCCGTGCTGGCCGGCGCCCGTCGGGAGCGGGGAGGGCTCCTCGCGGTCCTTGGGCCCCTTTGGCTCGACGTTCTCGTCAGGCATTGGGTCGACGCCTCCTCATCACGGCGATGCTGGCCCTCCCGGCGAGCGCCGGTGTGGACCATCGCAAGCGTTCACCCACGAGGCCCGCGCCACCATCCGGGATCGCCCTGGAACATCCCTGACCCGCTGGTGAGACCATCAGGGTCCTACCCCGTAGCGCGCGGCCCGGCGCCGATGCCACCATATCCGAGCAGGTAGGCGGCCACGGCGCCGGATCAGGTCCGAGCGGCGCGCCGGCCGCGGCGATCAGGAGACGACCGACGAGCCAGACCAGGGCACCACGGCCGGACGCCACGCCGACGCCGGCTACGCCGACCAGGCCGCCGGCGCGCCGGCGTGGCTTCGAGGCGTGGGGCATCGCCCGCAGCCGCAGCAACCAGGTCATCGTCGGCGTGGCGGGCGGCCTGGCCGAGCGGCTCGGCGTCGACCCCGTGGTCGTCCGCATCGCCTTCGTGCTCCTCACCATCGCCGGCGGCATCGGTCTGATCGCCTATCTGCTGCTCGCCTTCGCCACCGATCGCGCCGGCGCCGCAGGCCCGACCCGGTGGCGCGAGCCGACCCGTCGGCGGACCTTCTCGTTCGTCCTGATCGTGGCCGGCATCATGCTGCTTCTGCGGGAGCTGGGCCTGTGGTTCGGGGACCGGGTGGTGTGGCCGGTGGCGCTGGCCGCCATCGGCTCCGCGGTGATCTGGGCCAGAGGCGACGACGAGGACCGCGCCCCCTGGCTCCAGTTCAGCGCCGTCATGCGGCGCAACCCGGCCGAGTCCCTGCTGGGCGACCGCGCCTCCCTGCCCCGGGTGGTGGTCGGCGCGCTGCTGGTGGCCAGCGGCATGGGCTACGTGCTCGCCACCAGCGACGCGCTCGCGACGGTCGGCAGCGCCCTGCTGGCCATCGCCGTGACCGCCGCGGGCCTCGGGCTCATCCTGGGACCCTGGATCCTGCGGCTGTACCGCCAGCTCACCGAGGAGCGGCGCGAGCGCATCCGCTCCGAGGAGCGCGCTGAGATGGCCGCCCACCTGCACGACTCGGTGCTGCACACGCTGGCGCTGATCCAGCGCGCCGACGCCCCCATGGAGATGGTGACGCTCGCCCGCCGTCAGGAGCGGGAGCTGCGGCAGTGGCTGTACGCCAAGCCGGCCCCGCTTGCGGAGGAGCGCCTGAAGACGACGGTCGAGGCGCTCGCCGGCCGCGTCGAGGAGCTGCACGCCGTCGCCGTCGACGTGGTCGTGGTCGGCGACGAGCGGCTCGACGAGCGCTCGCGCGCCGTGGTGCTCGCCTGCCAGGAGGCGGCCATCAACGCGGCCAGGCACTCCGGCGTGCCGCGCGTCTCGGTGTACGTTGAGGCGGAGCCGGAGGCCATCACCGCCTACGTGCGCGACGAGGGCAAGGGGTTCGACCCCGAGACGATCCCTCCTGACCGGCACGGCATCCGCGACTCGATCCGAGGGCGCATCGAGCGGCATGGCGGCACGGTCACCATCAACAGCGAGCCGGGGGGCGGCACGGAGATCTCCGTGTACATGCCCCGCGAGAGGAGATGAGCAGCGTGAGCGCTGGCGTGGAAGGCGCCCCGGCGGCCGGAGGGGGCGGCCGGATCCGGGTGTTCCTGGTCGACGACCACCGCTTCTTCCTCTCCGGCCTGCGTGCCGAGCTGGGCGAGCAGTTCGAGATCGTGGGCGACGCGGGTGACGCCGACACCGCCATCGAGGGGATCCGCCGCGCCCGCCCGGACGTGGTCCTGCTCGACGTGCACCTGCCGGGCGGCGGGGGGCGGGCGGTGCTCGAGACCGTGCGGCAGACGCATCCTGAGGTGCGCTTCCTGGCACTGTCGGTCTCCGACGCCGCCGAGGACGTGATCGGCGTGATCCGCGCCGGCGCGCGCGGCTACGTCACCAAGTCGATCGCGCCCGCCGACCTGGCCAGGGCGATCCGCCGGGTCCGGGACGGCGATGCGGTGTTCTCACCGCGCCTGGCCGGCTTCGTGCTCGACGCCTTCCACGGCGAGCTGACCGGTCCGATCGACCCGGAGCTGGACCAGCTCACGGTGCGCGAGCGCGAGGTCCTGCGCCACATCGCCCGCGGCTTCACCTACAAGGAGGTCGCCAAGCGCCTGCACCTGTCGGTCAAGACGGTCGAGACGCACGTCTCCTCGGTGCTGCGCAAGCTCCAGCTCTCCAACCGCCACGAGCTCACGCGCTGGGCCAGCGACCGCCGCCTGGTCTGAGCCCTGGGTGTGGAGCGCAACGTCATACCCCCGTGGTCGATCCGGGGCGGAGAACCATCAGGACGGTGACGGTGACCCACAGCAGGTTGAACGTTCCCGTGTGCATGGCAAGCCGTGCTGTTGCGCGTTGTATCGGCTCGGTTGCTGGTGATGAGGTACTGCTGATGGTGTCCAGGATGGCCCGCTGTCGGGGTAGGACCAGCAGGGCCAGGATGGCCGCTGCGATCGCGGTCAGGGTGATCGAGACGATCAGCCAGGTGTCGCCGAGCACGTGCAGGCTGCTGGCGGTTGCGAGCCCGAAGACGGGCACCACAACCGCGACGGCGGCGTAGACCCTGCTGATGCGGTGCAGGGTCCGCACCGCGGCCATGGGTTGGTCGTCGTCGGGCTGGGACCTGGCGCGGCGTGCAGCAACCTACATTATGGTCATGCACACCGTGGCTGTTCTCGCCCTGGACGGGGTCGTTGCCTTCGACCTGTCCACTCCTATCGAGGTGTTCAGCCGCACCCGGCTGCCCGACGGCCGCGCCGCTTACCGGGTCCGTGTCTGTGCCGTGACCGAGCAGGTCGACGCCGGCGTGTTCACGCTGCGCGCGCCATGGGGACTGGACGCCCTGGCCGAGGCGGACACGATCATCCTGCCCGGTTGCGCCGATCCCACCGCCCCGGTCCCCGCCGAGGTGCTGCACGCGCTGCGCCAAGCGGCCGACAACGGTACCCGGATCGCGTCGATTTGTGCGGGAGCCTTTGTTCTTGCCGCCACGGGGCTCCTGGATGGGCGGCGGGCCACCACTCACTGGCTCGCCGCTGCCCTCCTCGCCGCGCGGCATCCCGCGGTGGAGGTGGACCCCGATGTGCTCTACGTGGACCAGGGTCAGTTTCTGACCTCGGCCGGCGCCGCGGCAGGGCTGGATCTCTGCCTGCACCTGATCCGGCGTGACCATGGCTCGGCCGTGGCCGCCGACGCAGCCCGGCTGTCGGTGATGCCCTGGAACGCGAGGGCGGCCAAGCCCAGTTCATCGTCCACGAGCAGCCTCCCACCCCTCGGGGCTCGGTCATGGAGCCTCTGTTGCGATGGATCCAGGACCATGCCGGCAGTGACCTCACTCTCGACGACATCGCTGCCCAAGCCGGCATGAGCATCCGAACCCTCAACCGCCGCTTCCGCGAGCAGACCGGCACCACACCGCTGCAGTGGCTGCACCGCGCCCGCATCCGCCAAGCGCAGTACCTGCTCGAGACGACCGCACACCCGGTCGACCGCATCGCCACGCAGGTCGGCTTCGGCTCACCCACCGCCTTCCGTGACCGATTCAAACGCCTTGTCGGAGCGAGCCCTCACGCCTACCGCCGCGCCTTCCAACGACCCCCAGCGCACCGGCATTGCGACTAGTGGCCCGTCAGCCTTGAGTTGCAGGGTAGAGGTGCTTGAGCTTGGGGGTCGGGATAATGGACATAGACCAGGTCCTTGACGCAGTGCGTCCAGCCGACGCGGGTGCGCCGTGCCTCGACGACCTCCAGTTGGACTAGCCGCTGTGCCAGCAGCCGCGGCCGCGGCGTCCGGCGCTTGCGACCCTCGGGCGAGGCGCTACACGCCAGCGCGACCAGATGGGCCTCCTGCTCCCCGTCGAGCTTGCGGCGGTACTCGTGCTCTGGCGCCTTGCGGTCCACGGCGGCCTGCAGCCCACCGGCGGCGCACTTCTGGCGCACCCGCGCCACTTTGGTGTGGTGGATTTCCAGTGCGGTGGCCATCACCCGGTCGGTCCAGCCGGGGCCGGCCTCACCCTGGTTGGGATTGAGCAGGATGTGGGCGTGTTCAGGGCGCGGGCCGGAGCGGCCCCGGCCGATCAGAGTATCGAGCCGGGCACGCGCTTCCTCAGACAGGACGACGACGTGCTGCTTGAGCATGCTTGGCTCCTCCAGCGACCGGATCCTCGACCGCAGGAGCATGAGGCCGCATCGAATACCATGCAGACCACGGTTGGCCAGGCCCCCTACCCCACCGGTGCCCGACGCAGCCCCTCACGGGTGCGCCGGAGCAGTTGCAGGACAAGTTGCTCGTCCGCTGGGTTCGTGCCGAGGAGCCGGTTGACGTGCAGGTGAATGTAGCTGCGGCAAAGCTGGGCAAGCGGACGGTGGAGAAGGTCGTCGTGTTCAAGTGACTTGAGCAGCGCAGCCGCGGACGCGAGCGCTGCGCGCCGCGCTGCCAGCAGCGCGGCGAGGACCTCGCCTCCGGGCGATTCGGCAACCGCGCCCGGGCAGCCGAGGAGCCGGCGCAACTCGCGTTGGCGACGGCGGTACTGCTCACCGTCATGACGCGAGGGCGAGGCGGCCCGTCGGTAGACATCCGTTCGCTCCTCGGCGTTCAGGCCGATCTCATCGAGCAGTTCATCGATGCTCAGCATCGCCAGCGTTGTCATGTCGAAGGAGAGCCCGTCCTCCCGGCTCACGCGCAGCATCTCGGCGACCGCCGGGCTGTCGGCGATGAACACCGCCTCCGACGCCAGCATGCCCTTCTCGCCGCCGTAGCGCTCAATCTCGCGCTCGTAGGTGTCGAAGGCGAAGCCCGTGCACACGCCATCCACCACCAGCTCGGCCGCCCATCCGCAAACATGTTGCATGAGCGACCCCAACAGCGTCGCTGGCTCGCCGTGGAACCGCACGCGCAGGTGCGGGTCTGGATCGGCGTAGCGTAGGAAGAACCAGCCGTCTGACAGCTCAGCCCCGGTCGCGAACGCTCCGAAGGAGCGCAGCGGTCCGGCAATCAGCTCGTCTTGGAACAGCGGTGGGCCGTAGAGCTTTAGATACAGCCAGTCGCTGCCCGGCACGCGCAGGCGCACGCGCCGAGAGACCGGTCCGACATGCGCGCGCGCGGGCTCGGCCGTGGTGGCAGGCGCAGGCGGCTCGCGCAGCGTTACGGGCACGACCAGCTCGGTGATGTGACCTCCATCCGCGCCGGGCAGCCACGCGTCGGCCGGCCCGGGCAGCGCCTCCTGCAAGAGCGCTGTGCGGCCTTCGGGAAGCTCTTGCAGTATCTCGACGTGCTCCCGATCATCGAGGTCGAGTAGCAGCCGGTTGTCGCCGACGGCGAGATACACGTGGCGTGGCACGGACCAGCGCTCACGCCATGCGGCGAGCCTGTCAGCGAAGCCGCCGGCGGGCCCGGCCGCCAGTTCCGTCGCCGCGGGATCGATGCGCCATTGTGCGAGCGCCAGGACGATGCGCCCGCACTGCACGCGCGGCAGGAACGGGAAGGCGGCCGCCGGCCCCCAGTCAAACGGAGCGAGCTGGCAGCGACCTGCGCCCGCGACGTCGAGCAGAAAGCGAGCCACCGGAGGCGCCCGCAGCGGATTGAGCATGTGCCCCTGGACTCCGACGACCTCTACGTCCCGTGCGGGGCAGCGGACGACGAGGCGTCCGGCCCGTACGCCGACGACCAGCTCGTTCACTGGCACGACATGCTCGGCCGCGACGCCGGGCAGCGTGGCGATCACGATCTCCAGGGTGCGGACGGCGGGGCGGATGGCGACGTTGGCTGAACGCGCTCGCTGCGGCGTATAGACGACCTCGGCAAGGACGCATCCAGGAGCAAGGGCAGCCTCGGCGCTGGCGACTTCCGCAAGCGCCGCCTTCGCCCGGGGTCCCAGCAGATCGGCGAAGCGACCGAGGTTCCGTCCCGCCGCGCCCGCGCCAAGATTCGGCCCGACCACCACCTGGAAGTTCCCGGCGTCGACGGCCGCGGGCGATGGCGCGGCCACGAAAACCGAGATATCCAGCGAGGGTGAGGCGGCGATTGCGTGCGGCGTCCACGTCTCGAGCCGCCCCAGCAACTCGTCGTCGAGCTCGACGACGAGTTGGCGGTTGCGGTGCGCATCGAGGGCGAGATCGCGCAGGAGCTGTTGGCGCCGTGCGTCGCCCTGGCGTTCGACGTGGTCCTCGGCGCGATTATCGGGCGGCCCAAGTCCGAAGTCCGGGTCGATCAGCTCGAGCAGCGGGACCTCGCGATCCGGCCCGTACCGTGCTACGAATGCCTGCCGGTACGCGTCGAGATGCGGCGGCCCGTCCGGAACCGGGCTCAGCCGTAAGAGCAGGTCGACGGCGCGGGCGGCCTCCGCGCCGACCGCGGCGTGCACATGGGCGCCCACAAGCGGCAGCGCCATGTCGGTCTGCAGGAGGTTCGCGGACGCTGCGGTGGGATGCAGCGCACGGACCCGATTGAGCAGGCCCAACCACGCTCCGTCACGCTCCTCGAACGGGAGCCCATCCCACGCCCCGAGCGCGTCGCGCAGCTCCGCGAGACCGTCGGCGACGGCTTTGGCGGCGGAAATGCCCGCAAGGCGGTCGCGGACATGGGAGGCGGGGTCAACACCGGTCAGCGGCGGTCGCAGGTCGGACAGCAGCAGGCCCTCACGCCACAGCTCGTCGATGAGCCGTTGCACCTTCTCGGGTGTCGCTCCTGGCGCACTGCCCAGCGCTTCGACGAGCACCGCGGGGGAGGTCGGCACGTGGGCCAGCTCAAGCGCCCGCCGCACCGCACCGGTGGCGCGCACGGAGACCAGCGGCCCCGAGCCGCTCCTTAAGAAGGCCCGGTCGCCGCGGAGCATCACGGCCGAGTTGGCCACCAGCCGCAACCCGGGGCGGACCTCGGGGTCGCGCTCGAGGCTCGCGACGAGGTCGAGCAGCCACTCCATGTCCGGACGCGTACGTGTCCGGAGCGGCTCCGCCGCGAGCGTGACGTCGGTCTCCGCTCCCCACCCGACGAGAGCTACGCCCGCGAACAGGCCGTAGGGCGTCGGCCGGGTGCTCATCCGGATCAGGTAGCGCAGTAGCTTACCGCGCACACGCCGCGCCTTACGGTCGTTGGGTCGTGTCCGGGCCAGCATGGCGGCCAGACTCGTGCTCGCCACGCCGATCGCCGCACGCACGCACGGATCGTCGGGCAGCAGCGAGGTGCCGGAGGTGATGGCTCCGGCGGCGCGCGCCGCGCTGGCGGCGAGCAACGGCGCGCGCACCAGCGCCCAGTCCAGCGGCGCATATAGCCCATCGCGGCGGCGCGTGGAGCGCCGGCGCTCGGTGTCCTTCGGGCTTAGCACGTTCGGAGTCACGAGAGCAGGAAGAGCCGGTCCCAGGTCGGCTCTGTGTCCGTCGCCGCGGCGAGCAGCGCCATCGCGATACCGGGCGCGCCATCGAGCAGCCCGGCGTGATCCACGGGGTTGGGTCCCGGCTCGAGCGACGCGTAGGCAAGGGGGCGCTCGGGTTCATAGGCGGCAAGCAATTGGTCGACGAGGTCCGCCGCTGCGTCGGAGAAAGCGGCCAGACCGGTGTCGTGCGCGAAGCGCAGCACGATCTGGAGCAGGCCCGCGACCCCGTGGCAGAGCGTCGGCGACTCGATCCGTCGCTGCCTTACCGGGCGGCGCAGTACCGCGTGCATGGCCTCGACCGCAAGCTCGCGCAGCCCGGCGTCGTCCAGCGCATCACCGGCGAACCACAACGCGCGAGCAACGCCGGGGCTGCCGTAGCACCATGCACTGCGGCACGGCTCGAGCCTGGGATCCAGCTGCGGCGCATCCGGTGAGGGGAGCGGTACGACCGCCGGCCAGTTGACACCCCATTCGTCGTCGGCGCGATGAGCGAGGAGCCAGTCAGCGAGCTCGCGCACCGCCTCGTCCTGCCCCGGGACCTCCAAGCCAGCACGCAGCGCCAAGGCGAGCAGGGCCAACGGCCCTGGGATCCCATGCGCGAGCCCGCAGTTGAGGCCGCCCCACGGGCACAAGCGCACCAGGGACTCGTCGCCCAACAGCTGCGGCGGCGTCATCCAGCGTGGCGGCTTCGCTTGCGGCTCGGCGAGCGAGACCAGCCCGCTGAGAATCTGAGGCAGCACTCCGTGCGCATCGCGCTCAAGCAGATACACGCCGATCCCGCTCGCACCGGAGATCACGTCGAACTCGCTCACTCCACCCCGCCCGTGGCCCGAGCGCAAGCGCTCACCGCAGGCGGCCGCCTGCGGTGCCAGCACCTCGTCCAAGCCGGACAGCAGCTGCTGGTAGCGCGCGCCGCCGCGGCTGAGCGACGCGGTGGCGAAGGCGAGGCCGCTCAGGCCTCCGAAGAGGCCCGGGGGGACTCGAGGAGCACGCTCGGCCTCCCGCGCGGCAACTGTGAGGAAGCCATGCGCAAGCACGTCCCACCGTTCGCCCGGCAACCATGCGTCCATGTGGGCGCACAGCACCGCCAGGCCCGCGTCGCCCGCTGCGATGCCATACGGGTCCCAGCGAAGGGCAGAAGGGAACTGTGTCTGTCGACGTGCGGCGGCCAGTGCGACCGACCGGTACTCCGGATCGGTTGACCGGACGACGACCTCACGCGCGACGGTCGCGGCGGCGACGCGCCGCTGTGGGTCCAGGACGCTCCTCCACGGCATGTCAGCCCGAGATCGACTAGGGAATGGGACAGCACGAGACGTAGCACGTGAAGCCGGGGGAACCTGGGCACGTAAAAAAGCATGTGATCGACTCGATCGGTCCAGCCGGGAGTGTCTCTTCCTCCACCGACATCGCACGCCCGAGCCGAACGTCGAGGTCGAATTGGTCGAGCGACCGCCCGGTGCGGGTCCGCGTGTACTCGATTGTCGCGCCTCGGCGGAGGGTCACACGTGTGGCTTCATCACCGAGGAACGGCGGCGCCTTCGCCGGGATAGCCGCCATGTGCACGACATCCTCGACGCGGAACTCCGCGTAGTAGTCGATGTCGCGCGTGAAATACAGACGCCGGAAGCCCGGACGGTCGCTGTCCCCCAGGAAACCGCTCATCCTGAGCACGGGCTCAGGTGGCTGGGCCGGGTCGGGTCGGAGGCTCGCGACGATCGGATCCTGCGGCCGGTCGATCCCCTCCTCCGCTCCTTCCGAAGCGTACTGATCGTCATCGCCAGCCATATGCCCCCTCCTCGGCGGGAGAAAGTCGGATACTCTCACGCCGCCTGACGGCGATCCAGGGCATGGTCAGCCCAGAGTGCCGAGCACCTCGGTCACCAGGGTGGCCCAGTGCCTCGCGTCGCGCAGGAGGCTGCCCTCTCGTCCCATGACGTAGAAGGCGTCGACTACCTCGGCGCCGAAGGTGGCGATGCGGCCGGAACGCACCTCCACGCCGCAGGCGTCCAGCGCTCTGGTCATTCGGTACAGCACCGCCGGGCCATCGGCGCCGCGCACCTCCACCACAGTGGCGAGCTCAGAGGCGTCGTCGTCGAACAGCACCCGCGGAGGAGGGCGCAGCTGCACTGGTTGGCGGTAGGCTGCCTCGCGCTTGGCCGGGCGGCCCTCAGGACCAAGCGACGCTGCAGCGGGAGGACACAGCGTGGCAGTCAGCGCGCAACGCTTCCGGTCGTGGGGTCGACCGGCGCCTCACGACCACGAATGCTCGGATCAAGCCAAGCACCTCTACCCTGCAACTCAAGGCTGACGGGCCGCTAGTCGTTCTGGGGTTGGAAGTCGTGACCAAGGATCGGAACCCGGGTACGGGGCGGGGGGACCAGGACAAGTGGCGGTGGCTCCTATACTTCCCTGGCCGGCCGTCGACGTGGCGGCCAAGTGCCAAGGCGGTCATGTGGGTCACGTGTTCGTCCGGTTGAGCGGATACACGGTACGGCTGGTGCCCTATTGGCCGTACCGTTTCGCGCACGTCGATGCGGACCCACGGGCCGTGGAGGTCACCCGGTGGACGGCCACCGGCCTGGCGACGGCGGTCGTCGACGCGACACACGCCAGCCCGGTGGCCGATGTCGTCGACATTCTGGACGGGCCTTCGACCGGCAGCTGGCGGATCGAGACGTCGGTGTTCACCGCGCTGTGGCCGGACGAGTTCACCATCGAATCATCGCAGGACGCTGCTGACCCCACCGCGTTTTATCTCCTGAGCGCTGGACAGGCCGTGATTTTCCCGCAGGGGCCGCTGCCCGCCGAGCGAGTGCCCTCACCGGCTGATCTGGTGGCGGTGGGGCAGACGCTGGTCGACAGGTGGCGGGTGGGCGGAATCGAGGTCGTCGAATTGGAGTACCAGCACGAGGCCGAACGCTGGTGGCAGAGCCACTGGCTCATCCCCCATGGCGACCAGCACGTCCTCATCCTCACCGCGCAAGCTCCTGCCCGCGAGGTGACGCTGACCCGCGCCGCAGCCGAGTTGGTGGCGACAAGCGTCACGCCCGCAGCCACCTGACACGCCGAGTCGCCTAGCCCGCCTTGGCGGGCTAGGTAGGCCGCCGCGGGCCAAAAGTGGTGATGATGGCGCGGTCGTCGCGGCGAACGCCGACCAGGCAACCACCCCAGGGTTCCGTCAGCCCGAGCTACCCCAAGTGAGCGTCATACACCCTTTGAGCAACATGCTGGTACCAGGCTGTTTCACAAACCCCCGCGAACCGGGTTCTAGGCTGTCGAGCCGGCGGCCGGCCGGTTCAGGGGCTCCACCATCCTGTCGGGCGAGGGTCGAAGCCACAGCGTGGCGTTGGTGGGCTCCATGGTCTGGTCGACCACGCCCAGCAGCTCAGCCGAGAGCGAGTCCAGGTCGATCTCCTCCCGCAGCCGGGCGCTGAACGCCGCGATCGTCCTGGCGGCGTCGTAGCGGCGCCGGTTGAAGCGCCGGTCCACCGCGGCCTGAATGCGGCGGCGGGCGGGCTGGAAGGCCGCGGCGACCGTCAGCGTCGCGGCCGCCACCGCCACACTCGAGGAGCGGCCGAACAGCTGCCCGAGCATCAGCACCAGGCCGGCGTAGCCGCCGCCCAGCAGCGCGGTGAGCAGCCCATAGACGACCGTGCGGTTGATGAGCCGGTCGATGTCGTACAGCCGGTAGCGCAGCATGGCAACGCCGATCGCCGCCGGAACCGCGACCAGCCAGACCAGGAGGACAGGGATCCCGAGGGCGGCCGGGAGCCGATCCGCAACACCGGTAACAATGAGCAGCAGCCACACCAGCACGCTGAGCACGGGCGCAGAGGTGAACCACTTCAGCTGCTGGCGCTCCTCGCCCCGCGCTCGCCGGAAACGCACCACCATCGATGCCGCCGCCAAGATCGTCACCACAAGCAGCACCGCCGCGGCCGCCCACAGCCCCAGCAGGACGGTACCGGCCGCGGCCGCCCAGGCGACCGGCCGCCAGCGCGCAGACACCAGCCGCCCGCTGGGAAACAGCAGCAGCAGCAGCAGAAACGACAGCAGCCCCAGCACGACACGCCACGGCCACTGGCCCAGCCACGCCATCACTTGGCCGCCGGGCAGCGAACCCGCCTCGCGGACCAGCGCGTACCAGGCGTAGTCCTGGCCGAAGAAGGCCGGGCCGAGCAGCAGCCCCACCGCGCAGCACAGCCAGCCGACCGGGTTACGTGGCCGGCGAGCCACGATCACCGCCCCCACGGTCGGATAGGCCCCCCCAACCCAGCCGCGTGAGCACGGCGCTGCCGACGTCCGTGGTGGGATCGTTGATCGCCCGCAGCAGAAAGCTCGCCACCACCAAGCCCCAGTAGGTCGCCAGGGTGACCCAGGCGACCCACACCGCAGCGTGGCCCCTCGGATCCGCGTCGTGCCACCGCCAAGGAGCCCAGCTGGCAGGTCTGGCCGAACGTGCCACGTGCTGTCCTTCAGTGTCGTCGACGACCACCAGCACTGTCGGTTCCGCGGTGACCGTGCTCCACCCGCCAGCATGCACCGCCAGCGTTCCGACAACGTTACGAGCTACGTCAGCGTCTCCGCGACCGCACAGCGACCGCCCGGGGGTTTGTGAAACAGCCTGCTATCTAAAGCGGCCTGACTGAAGTCCTGCATGTAATCCTCCGGCAGCCCCACGTTGAGCTGCCTGGCGCGGCGGTCGTCAGGATCTGGGCGGGGCTGAGGGCGCCGAAGAAGGCGCGGAAGGTAGCATGCCTGACCGTGGAATACTTCTTCTACTGCCGTGGCCGGCCGGGGACCGAGGCGCTGTTGGAGGAGCTGGCCGAGGCCCACTGGTCGTTCATGGACGGCTATGCGGAGGCGATGATCGCCAGGG
>WNGB01013008.1_pt1 | contig 20809 bp, 21 predicted proteins | sample 5400681 | NCBI WGS metagenome assembly WNGB01 (sample SAMN13153367, study PRJNA577476) | soil metagenome | isolation source: 115 cm soil or saprolite under grassland replicate 2 | place: USA:California | collected 2016-06-15
CAATGGACTGACCCTGCCGCACAGCTCCGGCGCCGTAGAGGGCCACGTCAACCGCATCAAAATGATCAAGAGGCAGATGTTCGGCCGCGCGAAGTTCGACCTCCTCCGCAAGAGGGTCCTCCTCGCCACGTGACCCAGCCAAGGACCAGTTTCGATCAACGAAAGCGGGCCAGATCCAGATCCAATTTAGGTTGACACGGCCACGATGGTCGTCGATCGTCAGGCCGGTCATTTCGGTGACCAGCCAGGCAGCGACGTCGGTGGGCATTGCTACCGGTTCCCTTCTTACGGTGGACGTCCGGGCGGGTTGGTGCATGCACGCCGGTTACGCCAAGCGGCCGGCTGTGAGGGTTGTGACGGGACTCGCAATGCGGTGACCACCAACCCTGATCGGGTCGGGAGCAGCGGAGTTCCAGTACTCAGCGCCGCCGGGCCAGGCAGGGACGTGAGTTAGCGGCCGAGGTGGTGTTCAGCAGGCTGACGGTGCCGCAGCTCGGTCAGGGTCAGCGGGCGGGATACGCCGCCGCGGCGTTCGCGCAGGATGGCCACGTCGCCCAGTTCGGCGCGCAGCTGCTGCTCGTGGTGCTCGGCTTCGGCGTACCGGTCGGGGAAAACCTCCAGCAGGTGCCGCCAGTGCTTCTGGCCGCCGCGGACACAGACGCCGCCGCAGTTGTTGTGGCTTCTTGCCGCACTCACCGTGTTGAGCCGAGAGTGTGTCCGTATTGCCGGCTAACGCTCGGTGGCGCAGATCACACCAAGGGCCGGGCACCGATCCCAGTCGAGGCCATTCTTGATGTGGCTCATCGGCAACGGCTGGCGGTGTACAGACGTAGTTTGTTCTGCCTCACCTGGGCATCAGGTGCTCGCGAATTCCGGCTCCATCCCTGGCCGGTCCAGGTCGATGTTCGTGAATAGTGGCACCACGGACCGATGCGGTTGTGGCTTGTCAGCGCACTTGCCGTGTCTAGGTGCGCGCCTGCCCTGTTCTGGCGGACCGCCGCCGGTGCCGGCCATGGGGCTCGCGGGGTGGTCACGTGTCCTCTTTCAGCGGTGGCGTCATCTTGGGGTCGGTTTGGTACCGGCTCCAGCGCGGCACTCGGCTTTGCTGGGGTCGTTGGGCGGCGCGGCATCGAGGTAGCCGTTGACGGCGCTTGCGCGTCCGGCCGTGTGCCGGCAGCCAGGGCCGCCGAGGAGGACCGTTGGCGCAACGTTCCGCGGCGGCATCGTCGTCGACAGCGACCTCGCGACGGATTGGCGATTAACTCGTACTTTCTCGACCCGCCGCGCCAAGACCGCCCGGGGACCGTCGCCGGGCTCAGCAACGCGCCGTAGCGCGGTCGCCGCAGGCGCGTCCCGGGAGTGTCCGTATTCCGACCTGTCGACGGCCTGAAACTACCTATGTGAGGCGATGTCTGCCGAACTACCGTCGGCGGGAGAACGTCGCGGTGCCGGTCCGGGAGAGGGTGCGTCGGTGCGGGCTTGGCCGTTCGTTGGTCGGGACGAGGAGTTGCGGTCCATTGCCGCGACCTATCGTGAGGCGAGCGTGTCCGGCGTTGTCATCGTGGGTGATGCCGGGGTTGGTAAGACGAGGCTGGCGCGTGAGGCGTTGGCTCGTCTGGCGGCGCCCGGCCGATGCGCAGAGTGGGTGACGGCGACGCGGTCGGCGGCGGTGATCCCGCTGGGTGCGGTTTCTCATCTGTTGCCGCCGAACTGTCCCGACGACGGTGGGCTGGCTGCCTTCCTGCATGCGGCGCGTCACTTTACGGCGAGTGGCGGCCGGCGGATGGTGCTGGCTGTCGACGACGCGCATCTGCTCGATGATCCCTCGGCCGCGCTTGTGCATCATCTTGCGATGCGGCGGCTGGCGTTCGTGTTGGTGACCGTGCGGTTGGGCGAGGACACGCCGGACGCGGTGGCCGCGTTGTGGCGGGAGAATCTGACCGTCCGGCTCGACCTTGGCCCGCTGGGTTCCCGGGCGCTGGACGAGATCGTCGACCATACTCTCGACGGCGTGCTTGACGCGGTCAGCCGCCGGGAACTGCACCGGATCTGCGCCGGTAACCCGTTGTTGTTGCGGGAGTTGCTTCAGGCCGGCACGGAGACCCGTGTGCTGCGCGAGCAGGCCGGGCTGTGGCGGTGGACCGGCGGCTTGCCGGTCACCACACGCCTGGCGGAGGTGGTTGCCGCGCGTCTGGATACGGTGCCGGACGACGTCGGCGATGCCCTTGAGGTGATCGCTTGCGGGGAGCCGTTGTCGTTGGACCTGCTCGATCGCCTGGTCGGCCCGCACGTCGCTGTTGCGGCCGAGCGTACTGGGCTGATGGTGAGCGAGCGGTCGGGCAGGCGGGTGCTGGTCCGGCTTGCGCACCCGCTGTACGCCGAGATCATCCGGGCGCGGCTAGCGCCGGCGCGGGTGCGGCGCGTCTGGGAGCGGATCGCCGCCGCGCTGGCCGATACCCCGATGCGCCGCCGCGACGATCACCTGTTTGCGGGGCTGGCACACCTGCGGGCGCAACGGCGCACCGACCCGGATCTACTGCTGACCGCCGCGCGGCGGGCCTACGCCAGGATCGATCTCGACTTGGCGGAGGCCCTGGCCCGGGCCGCCCGGGAGGCGGGTGGCGGCTGGCAGGCCGACCAGCTGCTTGCTGAGGCGCTCGACCGCAACGGCCGCCACACCGAGGCCGCGGGCGTGCTTCCGCACCCGCCGGCCGGCGATGACGTGGAGCACGTGCGGTGGGCGGTGACCCGGGCCCGGGTCCTGTACTGGGGGTTCGGCCAGGCCGGTGAGGCGGAGCGGATCCTTTCCGGCACGGCCGGTCGGCCCGGCCAGGGCCCGGCGGATGCGACGCGTTCGTGGATCCTGCTGTTCGACGGGCGCTGCCCGGACTCGATCAGGGCTGCCGAGGCCGTCCTGGGCTGCGACGGCGCCGAGCCGGACTCGATCGTGCCCGCCGCGGCGGCGGCCACGATAGCGGCCAGCCTGCTCGGCCGGTTCGACCACGCGCAGACCGCGTACGAACGGGGAATGGATGCCGTGCGCGGGCTGTCCGAGGAACCCTGGGGAACGACGCTGCTCGGCATCGCCGGATGCCTGCGGCACCTGTTCACCGGGGCGGCACACGAGGCCTGGCTGCTGGCCGACGGTCGGTTCCAGGCCACCGCGCATAAATCCACCGCGGACAAGACCATGGGCACGGTCGCCGGCATCTGGGCCGTGTACCGAGGCATCGTCGCCAGGTTTCAGGGCAACCTGGACCTGGCAGCGGCGGCGCTGCGCGAGGCGGCCGTGCTGCTGGCCGACTCCGACGCGTATCACCTGCTGCGGCACTGCTTCGCCGAGCTCGCCGCAGTGGCCGCGCTGTGCGGCGACGCCGCGGACGCGACCGGCTGGCTGGACCGCGCCGATGACCGCCGACGCGAGGCCGGGCGCCTGTACGAGCCCTGGGCCGAGTTGAACCGGGCCTGGGCGCAGGCCGCGACCGGCCTGCCCGAGCCGGCCAAGCAGGCCCGGTACGCCGCCGCGCTCGCCCGCGACGGGGAACAGCCCACCATCGAGATGATGGCGCTCTACGACGCCGCCCGGCTCGGCGACGCGGACGCGGTCCGCCACCGCCTCACCAAGCTCAGCAACCTGGTCGAGGGCCCGGTCGGCTCCGCGATGGCCCAAGCCGCGGGCGCCTTGTCCGACGGTGACGGCGACGCGTTGGACCATGCGACGACCGCCTTCGCCTCGTTCGGATACCGCCTGCACGCCGCCGAGACGGCCACCGCCGCGGCCCGCGCGCACCGCCGCGCCGGCGAGCGGCGCCGGGCGGTCAGATCCCAGGAGCAGGCCGCCGCCCTCATCGACGCCTGCCCGAAAGCCAACACGCCACTGCTCAACCTGGCCGACCCGCTCACCGGACTCACCCGCCGCGAGCGGGAGATCGTCCGCCTGGCCGCAGCCGGCCGGTCCGCCCAGGACATCGCGCGAACCCTCCACCTGTCGACGCGCACCGTCGACAACCACCTCGGCCGGGCGTACGCCAAGCTCGGCGTTTCCGGCCGCCGCGCACTCGCCCCACTCCTTGGCCACCTTGGGCCCGCCGACACCACCGGCAAGACCCGACACGCCGGCTGACACGTTGCCGACACGGCCTTTCCTGGTACCGCGTCCGGTCTGGTCACGTGCTGTTTGAGTAGTTGTCCCGGGACGCCGGAGCGAATCGAGTAGTCCGGTTGCTCACGACAGACACCGGGACGCCTTCCTAGCCTTGGCGAGGCTGCCGCACGAAACCTCCCCGGACGCGCGTGGAAAACGACGCGGACGGTGGCTGGTTCTGTGGGTGGCTCAGCACGAAAGGAGCGCTGTCATGACAGCAGCCGAGGCCGTGTCGGCGGTGGCGCGCGTCAGGAAGGTCCGTGAGCAGTTCCGGGAGCTGACTGGTCAGGAGCCGGTGTCGGTCTCGGGGCTGGCCCAGATCGACGGGGGCTGGCAGGTCACGGTCGAGGTCGTCGAGCTGCGGCGCATCCCCGACACCGCAAGCCTGCTCGCGACGTACCGGGTGACTACGGACGATGCGGGAGACATCGCGGGATACGAGCGCGTACGCCGGTACAACCGCGGCGACGCGGATTAGAGGGCGCGCCATAGCGCGCGGGCGAAGTGAGATAGCACAGTCAGGAGGCGAAAGATCATGACCGTGATGGCCCAACCGTCGGGTACCGGAGGGTCTTCCAACAATCTTCTTTACAACGTCATCGAACTGATCCTGGACCGCGGCCTCGTCATCGACGTATTCATCCGCGTGTCATTGGTAGGCATCGAGGTGTTGACGATCGACGCGCGGGTCGTCGTGGCCAGCGTCGACACGTACCTGCGTTTCGCCGAGGCGTGTAACCGCCTCGACCTCACCGGGGGCTCGCAGCCGGTGGGGCTGCCGGGGCTCATTGGCGAGGTGACCGAGAACGCCGCGGAAGGCAAGGTGAAGGGCGCCCTGACCGGGGCGGGCAGGGCGATCGTTGACACCATCGAAGACCTGGTGACCCCCGACGGGCGCGAGAAGTAGGGCCGTAGTCGAATCGGAAGGGGATGACCAATGAGCACGTATGTCTACGGTTTCACGTACCCCGCACACCCGCTGCCGGTCGACGGCCTGGTCGGTGTGGGCGCAGATGCGCCGCCGCTGCGGCTGGTCCGACAGGACGGCCTCGTCGCGGTGGTCAGCGATGCGCCCGCGAACCTGCGCGCCAAGCGGCGGGATCTTGAGGCACACGAGCGCGTCCTGGAGACTCTGTGTGGTGTCGGCACGGTCCTGCCGATGCGGTTCGGGATGGCGGCGCCGGACGACGACGCGGTACGTCGCGAGCTCAGCACGGGCGCGGAGCGCTACGCCGAGCTGCTAATGCGGCTCGAGGGCCAGGTGGAGCTCAACGTCAAGGGCGTACACCAGGAGGACGCGGTCCTTGCCCAGCTGCTGTCGCGGCATCATGCGCTGCGCGAGCGCAACGAAGCGCTGCGCGCGTCGGGCGGCGGCAGTTACCAGGACAAGGTGGCGTTCGGCGAGCGGGTAGCGGCCGCCATGCAGGAGCGGCGCTCTGAGGATGCGGAGCGTGTGGTGGCGCGGCTGCGGCCGTACGCGTCGCAGGTGCGCCTCGGCCCACCGGTCGATGGGTGCTTTGTCAACGCTTCGTTCCTGGTCGCCACGACGGGGTTGGAGGACTTCGAGTCCTCGGCGTCCCAGGTGCGGGGCGAGGTGGCGGGGTACGCGGACGTGCGGGTATACGGCCCACTGCCGCCGTACAGTTTCGTCTCCGCCAACGGCGCGGGCGAATAGGCGGTCGCGATGGGACTGCTGTCGGAGCTGCTGCTGCTTCCGTTGGCCCCGGGCAGGGTTGCGCTGTGGACGATCGACCGGGTGGTCGAGGCCGCTGCCCGGGAGTGCTACAGCCCGGCAGCGGTCCACCGCGAGCTGGCCAAGCTCTCGCGGGAACTCGACGAGGGGCTCATCAGCGCCGAGGAGTTCGACCGGCGCGAGGATGAGGTCCTGGACCGACTGGAGAGGGGTGCCTCATGACCGAGTTGAGCCCCTGGCCGAGCACACGGGGCTCGTCGCCGAACCTCGCCGACATCCTCGAGCGCGTGCTCGACAAGGGCATGGTCATCGCCGGTGACATCACCATCAACCTGCTCGACATCGAACTTCTGACGATAAAGCTCCGGCTCCTGGTGGCGTCCGTGGACAAGGCCCGAGAGCTGGGGATCGACTGGTGGGAGCACGACCCCTCGCTGTCGTCGCGCGCCTCGCGGGACCTCGCGGTCGAGAACGGCCGCCTGCTCCAGCGGATCGCCGAGCTGGAGACCTCGGATCGGGAGGCGGTGACCCGATGAGCGCACCGCTGACCTATACCTACGCCGTCGCCCGGGCGTTCGACCGGATCCTGATCGCCGGCCTGCGGGGGGTGGACGAGACGCCGGTCCATCTGGTCGGCTACCGCGGCATCGTCGCCGTGGCCAGCACAATCCCGCGCGCCGGGATCGACGAGGCCGCGTTGCGTGCCAGGCTCGAGACGCTCGACGAGCTGGAGGCGCTCGCGCGGGCCCACCATGCGGTGGTGGCTGCCGTCGCCGTGCACGCCGTCACGCTCCCGTTCCGGCTGGCCACGGTCCACTATGGAGACCAGCGTGTCACCGACGTCCTGCGCCGGGGGTACGGGCAGTTCGAGGCCGCGCTCGACCGGCTCACCGGGCGGGTCGAGCTGGGTGTGAAGGTCTACCTGGAAATGCCTGCCGAGCCGGCCGGACCCGCTCCGGCATCCGGCAGCCCGGGCCGGGACTACCTCCGCCGGCGCCAGCGACAGAGGCACCAGCGAGACGACGCGTGGCGGCGGGCGACCGCCACGGCGGACCGCGTAGCCGCGGCGCTCGCGGACCTGGCCGTCGAGCACCGACGCCACCGGCCGCAGAGCACACGGCCGTCCGGGGCGCGGGGCGAGAACATCCTCAACGCGGCGTACCTGGTTGACGCTCGGCGGGCCGAGCAGTTCGCCGATCGGGCTCGCCGTCTCGGGGCTGACGCGGCCGGCGTACACGTGGAGGTCACCGGTCCGTGGGCGCCCTACTCGTTTGCGGCCGTAGACGACGAAGGAGAGAAAGCGTGAGCCCCGACGCGCGGGCGCCCCGCGAGGTCGCGCTGGTGGACCTGCTCGACCGGCTCCTCGTCGACGGGCTGGTGCTGACCGGCGACCTCACGCTGGCGATCGCCGACATCGACCTGGTGCACATCTCGCTGCGCGCACTCGTCACCTCCATCACCGGCGGAGGGCAGGCCCCATGACGTCGACTCCCTCAGCTCCGACGCTGCGCCGGCGCATCGCCACCGACCCGGACACCGTCGAGCGCGACCTCGTCCGGTTGGCGCTCACGGTCGTGGAGCTGCTGCGCCAGCTCATGGAGCGCCAGGCACTGCGGCGCATCGACCACGGCGGGCTCACCGAAGACGAGGAGGAGCGCCTCGGCCTGACGCTGATGCTGCTGGCGGATCGCATGGCACTGCTGCGGCGGCGGTACGGACTGTCCGAAGAGGATCTCAACCTCGACCTGGGGCCGCTCGGTCCCCTGTTGCCCCGTTCTCGCTGACCGCTCCGACGCGCCAGACCGTGGCGCACTTGCGGTCGGCGTCCCCCAAGTCTGCCACAACGGGCACGTCGTAGTTGGCCAGCCCGGCAAGCCGCTCGCGCGGCAGGTAGCCGCGGCCTCGGTCACCCACCAGCACGCCGCGCTCAGCGACTCGGCCACCGCCACGCATGACAGGTATGGAACTGGTAGAGCGACACCAGCGTGGCCCGCGTGCAGTTCACGCTGGCCGCCGCGCGGCGGGCCTACGCCAGGATCGATCTCGACCTGGCGGAGGCCCTGGCCCGGGCCGCCCAGGAGGCGGGTGGTGGCTGGCCGGCCGACCAGCTGCGTGCTGAGGCGCTGGACCGCAACGGCCACTACACCGAGGCCGCGCGCGTGCTGCCGCACCCGCCGGCCGGCGATGACGTGGGCCGTGCGGTGGGCCGTGACCCGGGCCCGGGTCCTGTACCGGGGCTGCGGCCAGGGCCGGTGAGGCAGAGCGGATCCTTTCCAGCGCGGCCGGTCGCCCGGCCAGGATTCGGCCGATGCGGCGGCGCTTGGATCCTGCTGTTCGACGGGCGCTGCCACGACTCGATCAGCGTGAGCGACGCTGCCCTGGGCTGCGACGGTATCGAGCCGGACTCGGTCGTGCCCGCCGCCGCGGCGGCCACGATGGCGGCCACACCGGCTGACACGTTGCCGACACGGCCTTTCCCGGTACCGCACCCGGCCCGGTCACCCCACTGCTGCTGAGTAATCGTCCGGGGCTGCCGGAGCAAATCGAGTAGTCCGGTTACTCACGACAGCCCACGGAAGCCCTTCCTAACCTCGGCCTAACGCCGACTCAGCGTGCCGCCCAGGCTCGCTCCCCCGACGGCCGTAGTCGTCGCCAGCGGCTCTTTGCAGCCGGTAGGGAAGGGGACCGCCACGGCACCAGGTGCACGCGAGCGGAATCACATGAGAAGCCCGAACGCATGAAGGAGGAAACGTGCATCGTCGCATGCGAACATGGCCACGGGCCGTGCTCGTCGCCCTGATGGTTGCCACGGTGACAGTGGCCGAGGCGCCCGCCGCACGGGCTGCCGGAGACCACCCCGCCACCCTCACCGGTGGTGGATCGACGTCGCAGGCCGACGAGGGCGAAGGTCCGCTTTGCAGTCCGGACATCGGATGGTCTATCAGCACCCCGAGCCCGGGTGGCGGACGCGCCGTGATCCAGATCAACTATCGGGGTTCGGTCGACTGCAACTTCTACCTGGCCGGCGTCGGCCAGTCGTATCTGTGGGACCGGACCAATGGGACGCCCAACAAGGACTCCATCGTCAGCCGGGGGAACCTCTTCAGCTTCGGACAGGGCACCGGAGGAACCAGCTCCGGATCGATACCTGTTGACGGCCGGGTCGACCCTGGCTTGCGAAAGGCGGAGGTCGGCTTTGCCCTGGCATTGAGGACCCTGGACGGAACGCCCTGGGGACCCTGCGGCCAGCTGCCCTACCCCTGGCATTACGTGTCCGAATGCGCGGGCGTCGGCACTAACACGCTCTCCGTCACCATCGGATCGGGAGTATTCGACACGGGCCTGGCGCCGTACGCATCGCTGCCGGTCCCGCGTGACAAACTTGACCGGTCCTATTATGCCGCGCCGCACCATAACTACCCGGCGATCGACCTTCCAGTGGGGAGAGGTACCCCGGTGTACGCCGTCAAGGGGGGCACCATCAGCTATACGTCGAGCGACACCGGAAAATGCGGCGTCGGCGTCTATATCAGAGCGGACGACGTCTACTATCTCTACTGCCACTTCAGATCTCGGTCGGTCGCCTCAGGTGCACAGGTCCTCGCCGGCGACCAAATTGGCGAATCCGGTGACACCGGAAGCGCCGCGGGTCATCCCCACCTGCATTTCGAGATCCGGACCGGGAGGGGCACCGGTACCAGGTACTGCCCGCAGGACATGCTGTTGAGCATCTACGACACCGGGACCGCGCTGCAGCCGCCACAGTACCTGCCCACCACCGGCTGCTTCTACCAGACGAACACCAAGGTCAGTCTGAACAAGACCAGTTTCCAGGTGGGCGAAGTTCCGGTGTACTCCGTGACTGGGACGCAACCCAACAGCCCCATCTACTGGTCCTCCAGCCGTAACGGCGTCCCCGTCGAGGACGAGGCGTTCTACGGCCAGTACACCGACGCTAACGGCAACTGGTCCGGTTCGGGCAACGCCTGGGCCAGTACTGACGCCGGCTCCTGGACCAAGACGATCCACGTCGACGGCGGCGAGGACACCTTCGCGTTCACGGTGACCGCCGGCTCAGAGGTGAAGGCGCCCAAGAACCTGGCGGTCAATGGTGGGTTCAATCACGGGTTCGGGTCGTGGCAGGTGATGCCGCAGACGAACGCGGTCACCTACGGTCCCGGTGTCACCGGTAACGACCCGTACGAGGGCACGCAGTTCGCGGCGACCAACACCAGCGATGGCAACGGCGGCATCTACCAAGACGTCCCGGTCAGCATCAAACCCGGTGACACCTTCTGCGGCAGTGCCCAGGTCGCCACCCAAGGCAGCGGCAGCGGCGCCAGCGGCACATTCGTGATCTGGCTGCTCGACGGCCCCGGCGGCAGCGAACCATCCAGCAAGTACTTCGCCAACCTCCCCGGCGGCAACGCCTGGACACAGGTACAAGCCTGCGTCACCGCCACCCGCGAGCACCCTGCCATCCGCATCCAGTTCTACCCACCGCGAATAACGGCCAAACCCTGCTCATCGACAACGTGGACGTACACTGATCGATAATCGTGAGTCATTGAGCCAACCACCAGCGACCTCAGCCGATGCCAACGCATCCTGTCCGTTCTCATTGAAAATCGGCCGGGTAGCCCGGACGTGCCGGGTTCGAGCACTGAGGACGGCGCGATCGTCCAGCAATGGACCTGCCACGGCGGGGCCAACCAGCAGTGGCGATTGACGCCGGTGACCCGACCGTCTGTGAGGAGGCGCCCGGGCCATCCAGTGCGATGGTTTCGGCGCCTCCGTGGTCTTCTTGGCCTTCAACTCACGCTGCTCAGCACCCGCACCGATGCCGCCGGTAGCGACGACATGCCGAGCAGCGCGTTCTGGCCGGCGCCGTTGCCGGACTGAGACAGCGCGCCGGCGGTCATCCAAGATCCGACGCTATGGCGCGGTCATTCGGGGCGGCCGTTGTCGGGCTTGGGGTGCAGGACGCGGACACCGCCGTGGTCGGTGATCTGTTGGCGCAGCCGCAGGATCTCCTCATGTTGGGCGGCCAGTTGGGAGACCGCTGCGGTGCGGAACGCCCTCATTTCGGCGATCGTGGCATGGCGGTCGGCGAGGCGTTCGCGCAGCGCGGCGTTGTCGGCCTTGAGCCGCGCGATCTGCTTCGGCCTCGGGTCGGTGATCACGGCCGTGTCGCGCTGGCGCTGGCGGTGGACCTCGAACTCGTCTTTGAGGTGGCGGTAGGTGGTGTAGAGGCTGTTGCGGGTGACGGCGGCCTCAGCGGCGAGGGTCTTGGTGTCGCAGCGGCCTGCGGGTGGCAGGTCGCCGCGTAGCAGCCGGTCCATCGCCGCCCGGATCCGCGCCTCGATCTGGTGGCGCTGCTGCTCGGTGAGCCTCATGGCGTGCCGTTGGCGTCGATGCTCGCGATGACCTGCTGCACCCGGGCCAGCTCGGTTTGGAGGCGAAGACGTTCGGTGCTTTGGCGGCGGCTGAGCCCGCCTATGAGGACGGTGAGGGCGCGGGCCTGCTCGTCCCCAGACGGGCCGGTGGCAGGGGTGGTGGGTGGCCTGTGGGCAGCGGGTGGAGTCACACATCCCGGCCAGTGGCTTGTCGGCGGTCGGTGTACCAGCGAGCTTGAGACACAGCGCCCGCGCTGGGTCGGCGAACCAGCAGTAGTTGGCGGGTTGCAGGTGCAGGGTGCCGGCCCGTCGGGCGATCAGGTTGCGTACCGCGGGATCGCAGGTCAGCTTCGCCGGCCCGGCGTCGCCCGGCGTCGCTGGTGCGGCGGCCGTCGACGGTGTCGAAGAACTCGATCAGTTCCCGCGCGCCGGGCCCGGCTGGGCGAACGCCTTGCCGGTAGTCGTGGTATGCCTGCGTCAGCAGCGCCAGGTTTCGTTGCTGTTCGTGCTTGGAGACCTCGGCCAGCAGGCGGGCCTGCGCCCCGCCGGGGCGTGCGGCGTAGCCTTCCACGGTGGCAACCGAGATATGCCGTAGGTGGATCTTGGCCGCCAGCAGCCCGCCGGGTCGGTAGGCCAACTCGATAGCCAGGGTTCGGCGCAGCATCCGCAGGGTTACCGGCTCGCCGCCGATGGGCGCCAGCCCGAGCCGTGCCCCGGCGGGTCCGTTGACCCAGGTCCGGAAGCATTGGTAGAGGTGCTGGAAGTTGAGCCGGCCGAACAGCAACGCGTTCGGGTCGTCGTCGAGGCACAACTGGTCTGCCGACTCGATCGCGCGGAACGTCTCCGCGGTGACGACCCATTCGTCGTTGATACCTCCCAACGGTTGGCCCTTGACGAGCTTGCTGCGCAGCCGGTAGCGGACCGGTTCGGCACCGGCGCCGCCGGTGCGCCGTTGGCAGCCGCGACGCAGCTCCATCAGTTCGCTCGCGCGCATCCCGGAGACCGCCGCCGTGGTGATCAGGCAGGCAGTCCGGGCGATGCTGGCCAGGGCGCTGGTTTCGGATCCACGCAGCGGCAGGGTCCACGGCACCTGACCGGGCCCATCGGCCCGCGCGACGCGCTCGGCGTCTCGCGCCCACCGAGGGCCGATACCGACCCGGGCCACCGCTTCGACCAGTGGCGCACGAAGCGGGAGTACGGTGTCGCGGCGCAGCTGCCGGTAGCCAGCCTCCAGGGCGATGCGGTTGAGGTTGACGGTCAGCAGCGGGTCGTCGGGATCCCAGCCGCGGCGCAGGCGTCGGGTCACGGCGCCCAGGCCGATGGCGTCGAACGGGCGATCCTCGGCGACATGACCGGCTACCACGGCCAGCAACTGGTGGGGGTCGGGTCTGCCGGTCGGCAGTGTCGTCTCGACCAGGGTGGCGGCGCGGCGTGTGTGGTCCAGGGCGGCGATGCGGGGCGCGATCGTCTCGACGAGGTAGAGCGCGGCCGCCAGCATTGGTCCGAAGACCTCGGCCGGGACCGGTGGGGTCTTGTTCTCCGCGGTCCCGCGACCGCTGGGGGCCGCGGCGGTGTGGTGGCCTGCCCAGGGCCGGAAGCCGGGGCGGTACCGGTCGGCGGTGAACAGGTCGCTGTAGTCGGCCAGTTCGACGACGGGCATGGTGGCCTGGGTTCGCCGGGCCGCTCCGATCGGACCGATCCGGTTGCCATGCCGGTCGCGCCGCCAGCTGCGGTGTTCCAGGTACTCGGCGCACTGCCGGTCGTCGACCTGGCCCAGCTCGGTGATCCCGTGGTCGGTCAGCCAGGTGAACCAGTCAACCAGCCCGTCCAGCCGTAGCCGGCAGGTGAGCAGGTGATGCGGGGTGCGGTAGGCGCGCGGCAGGACGCGGACCACCTCGTGTGCGGGTGCCAGCAGCGCGAAGATGTACTCGCGGGCGACCAGCCGCCACCCCGGATTGGCGATGGTGGTGTAGTCCCAGCGAAGCCGGCCGCGCTTGGTCTGCACGGGCAGGCCAGCCACGCCGGTGAGGTCCCACATGTCGTCGTCGAAGACCGGTCCACGGGCGCCGTCGCGCAGCACCAGGCCGGCGTGGGCGCAGACGTCAGCGCCGGCGAACGGCGACGTGGTGGCCGCCTGGGGCGCGGACATGTTCGGCGCGGTCATTGGGTGCGCTCCTCCGGTCGTAGCGCAAGCTCCTCGTCCGTGCCGGTCACCGCTGTGCTGGCCTGGGCCAGCAGCGTCGGGTCGAACAAGGCGAGAACCTCGTCGATGCGGGTGGTGTAGGGGCCGAAGACGGCCAGGAACTGGGCGGTGGTCATCTGATGGCCCTGGCGGGTGAAGAACGCCTTGAGCCGTAGCAGGTTCGTGGCGTGGCGGGGGGTGAACACCGCCAGCGGACACAGTAGGCAGACCCACGGGCGGGCCGGGCACGGCTTGCCGGCCGGGCCGTGCTTGCCCGACAGCGGGTCGGTGCAGGCGGCGACGAACACGTCACGGGCTCCGCCGATCAGTTCGGCGATCGCCGTGTCGTCCAGGCGCAGCTGCTCTACCTGCTCTGGTAGCCGGGCGGCGGCCTCGGCGGCCCGATCGGTGTCGAGGACCATGGGCGGGCGGGCCTTGTCGACGAGGTCGGTCTGTGCGGTGGCGATGATGGTGTCGACCGCTTGCCGTTGGGCGGGTGTGGCGATGGTGAGGTAGTGGTCGCCTTCGACGCGGGGGCTGTGGTTGGGGTCGATGGTGGCTCGGGTGCTGCCGAACCAGGCGCGCCGGTCGCGCATCGCCTCGAATGTGGTGCGGATGCGGTGCAGGTGCATGCGCAGCGGTTTCCCGTCGTCGCCGCGCAGGCCGTGGCGGCCTGCCCAGCGTCGCAGTGATTCGTGCAGCGCCCGGTCGGTGAGCACATTGCCGGCTTGCGCGGAGGGCACGTATCGGGGCCAGAGTGCGTTTCGGCGTTCGGGCGGCAGGAAGTTGCGCAGCAGCGCGGAGTGGTCCAGCCACTGCTCCAGCAGGCGAACGGCGGTGGCGGTCAGTGTCAGGCTTTCCCGGGCGGTGCGGCCTTTGACGTAGTCGAGCAGGACGGTGCTGTCGCCGGCCCAGTCGAGGTCGTCGAGGCCGAGCCGGTCGATGCCGTCGGGCACGATGCCGGTGTGCACGCCGAACAGCAGCCGGTAGGCCAGGACCACATCGGTGGTCGGAAACAGTGCGGCGTTCGTCTCGGGCACACCACCGCGGGCGTGCTGGATGGTGAAGGCTGACAGCCCCATGTGCTGGCCGACCTGGGCCGCTGAGGAGGGGCCGAGCTGTGACAGCAGCCAGGCCAGGTTGGCCTCGTTCCAGCCCTCCGCGTATGGATCGGCGCCTCGGGCCGCGGCTGCCCTGACCCGCCGGTGGGTGGTGTAGGCGTCGGTGACCAGCCGCCGGCAGGTGGTCCGCAGCCGAGCCCATTCCGCCTCGCTGTAGGGCGGCAGCGGGGTGGGTTGCCGCATCGGGTTGAACCGTCGACCGGTGGCCAACTCGCGAACGTCGGGGCGCAGCACGCCGGTCTGGGCGTCCAGCGCGGTGAGCATCGCCCGGGTGGGCGGCTCGGCCCGGGGGCCGGCGGCCATCCAGAACGCGGCCAGCCGTGCTCGGGTCAGGTCGCCGGCGGCGCCGGTGAAGCCCTGCTCGGCCAGTCGGTCCACCATGACGGCGGCGTACGTCGCGTAGGAGCGCACCGTGGCCTGGCTGTCGATGCGGCCGTGGGGATGCACCAGGGCTGCCAGGCCGGTCAGCAGGTCTGCGGCCAGCCGCGGGTTGAGCGTCGGCCGTGTGACGAATGACCACCGCTGGCCGTCGCTGAACACGCAGTCAAGGCCGAGCGGGTCGGTGACGAGCGTGGCCGGCATCAGAGGTCCGCCTCGTCGAACTCCTCGTCCGCCTCCCGCTGTGCGGCCTGCTGCTCGGCCGACCCGAGGTTGCCGTCGGCGTTGTCGTAGGCGTCGGCGTAGATGCGGGTCATGTCCAAGCGCCGCAGGTACTTTTCCGTGGTCAGTACCGAGGAGTGGCCCAGTAGGTCGCGCAGCACCATCAGCGGATCGGCCTTGGCCAGATACAACGCCAGGGCGGCGTCGCCGTCGGTATCGGTCACCAGCCGGGCGGCCTGCTGATAGTGGCCGCCCACCAGCCGTTGCAGCGTCGCGACCGCGAAGGAATGCCGCAGCCGGTGCGGGTGCACGTGGGGAAACCGCGGCTCCCAGCGTTGCCGGATGCGGGCGGCGGTGCGGGCGAACACCGTGGGCCAGGCGGTGAACGGCCCGCCGGTCGACCGCACCGCCAGCAGCGCCGAACCGCCGCCGGGGGCCACCAGCCGTAGGCGCTCGGCTGGGCGCAACGTGTCCCACCGCACCCGCTGCCCGTTGATCCGGCCACCCCGCGCGTCCGCCTCGGTGATCACTAGCGGTGGGCCGGCCGTGGCCGACGGATACCACCGGGAACTCTGGATGTTCAGCGTCCGGTCCAGCTCGACGTAGCCGTGCATCGCCGCGAGCGCCTCGTAGCTGATCCAGGTGGTCCGGAACTTACGACCCTTGGTAATTGCCGCAGGCACGGGAAACGGGATCGGTAGGGCGGTCGGCCGGGCCGGCAGTGGCGGGATCTCGTAGACCAGCAGCGAGGAGAACTCGGCCAAGCGCAGTCCGGTACTCAACGCCAGCCTGCCGATCGCCGCGTTGCGGGTGACGTTCCAGCCCCGAAACCCAGCATCGGCGCCCCCACCGGGGGCGAGCCCGGCCAGGGCGGTCAGGAACAGGTCGGCGAAGTCCGGCTCCAGGTACTTGATCGTGACGTGGTCTTTCGGGCGGCGGCGCATCGCCGTGTTCACCGCTCGCCGCTGCGGCTGACCGGCATAGCAGGTGACCGCCGACCGGTACGTGAACGGCTCAGCCGCCGCGTGCTGTTCGGCGCTGGCCCACCGGTAGAAGCCGGTCAGCACGCTCACGTGCCGGTTCCACGTCGCCGCCTCGAACCGCGCCGCGAGCGGCCCGGTGGCCCGGTATGCGGCGTACGCGCTCAACCCGGCCCGCAGCCGGTCCCGCTCGTCGAACAGCCCGACGCCGCGGCCGGCCAGGAAGGTCATCCAGTCCCGCACCACTCGCGCGTATACCGCCCACGAGCCCGGGGACGCACAGCCACAGGCGGGAAGTTCGCGCAGCCACTGGTTGACCAGCACGGTCGGCCGTGGTTGCCCGACGCCGTCCTCGAATCGCAGGTCGTCGTCGATCAGGATCGGCATCCCTTCGGGGATCGCGGGCCGCGTGCGCACGTTCCATGACCGGTAGCCGTCGAGCGAGTAGTAGATCAACTGCACGCAGCCGAACGTATCGGCGCGAGTCTCGCCTCAGCAACAGGTCAGCAGGGCCGGACGACTCGTGCCATGCCGGTTATCGAGACACGACCACCAAGCGCGGAAAATATGGCTGAACCCCAAGCGGTACAGCCGGGGCGGTGTGATGCCGAGGTCGGCGCACCAGTCGAGCATGTCCTGCTTGGTCAGGTACGGCGGGTCGCACATCGGGTACCGCACTGTCCACGGCGCCCAGCCGCGGGTGATGGCCGGCTGTCGTTGCGGCTCGGACCAGTCCAGTCCGATGTAGACAATGGTGTCGTCGTGGTCGGTGTGCTGGCTCAGCCAGGCCCGGCAGGGCCGAACCTTGAGGTGGATCGAGCATGGTGCAAGCCGGGAATTGCCGATGAACCGCGTGTCCGCGAAGACCTCGAACGGGGTGCGGCCATCGGCGATGACGGTGACCGGGACGCCGATCTGTTCGGCAGCGTCGCCCAGGAATCGATAGAGATCGTCATCTTCGACCTGGGTATCCGCGAAGAGGAGGACAACGTCGGCGGTGCCGTGCTCGGCGATGACCCGTTGGGCTGCCGCCCAACTGCCGATCCCGCCGGAGTACTGAACCACGTGCGTGGTCATCATTCACCGCCCAACAGCAGCCCGAACGTGTCGTCGGCCTGCACGGGCGGCCAGCACGCACCGGATGGTGGACAGGAAACCTCCCCGCCGCGACCGATCAGCTCCTCGTCGACGCCGAGGGTCTCGGCGCGGGTCAGCTCGGCGTGGGTGTCGCTGGGCTGGCGCAGCCACGCCTGGGCGGCTGCGGGGTCGGACATCAGTGGTGATGTGTCGGGCACGGTGGTCCTCCCTCGGGAGTTCACCGGGACACCACGCCGGGCCGCGTACCCACCCGGGGTGACCCCGGGGGTTGCGGCACGCGGCCGGCGCGGTCCCCGGAAGGGTCAAACGGGTGGGTAGCTGGGTCTGGCAGTTACCAGTCCCAGGTGGGCAGATCGCCGACTTCCGTCGGCTTGGGCGTGCCTGCGGTACCAAGCAGTGATGAGCCGTCTGAGCACGTAGGCGATCAACCCTCCCGGTCGGACCCGGTGTTCAGGGTTCGGGCGATCGCCTGCAGCGGCTGCAGGGCCTCGTGGATGGCGTTGCGGCGCGCGTCGTTGCGCGAGCGGGGTTCGTGTGGCGGTGTCTTTGGCCCATGGGTGGTGGTGCAGATCGTGATCGTCTTGACCGTCGCCGGTGTAGGTCGGCGTGTCATGCAGCACCCAGCCGGTCCGTGCCTTAGTCCCGTGTCGCTGCGCGAAGCGTTGCCGCCAATGCGGCTGTCTTGTTCGCCGTCCGGAACATCGAGACGGCGTTGGCGGTGATGTCCGCGACTCCGTCCTCTCGTTCCTGCCGAGTGAAGGGCAGTCTCGCGTGTGGACCGACCCGGAAGGCGGGCAGGTTGTAGTGCTGGCGGGCAACGACATTCGCGTCCGGGATCGCGTACTCATCGAAGGACCCGAAGTCGAGCCCGTCGATGTCCGTCTCCCGGTTGCCCGTGCCGAGGACAACGAGATCGTACGTACGGCCATCGATGAGTCCCATGCCGGGCAGCGCGACTGGCCGCGCCCTGCGAGGCAATACGTTGAGTCGCCGCACGCCGTGACGGTCCGGCCGCAGGTAGCGACCGATGGCCTGATACCTGCCACGAATGTCCTGCTGCCACCGGTCGCACGTCGTCGGCAGTTGGTCGGAGTACCAGTCGATCCGGTCCACACTGTCCAGTGCGGCGGCGGCCATGAACGGTTGCGGCGCGATGCCAAGCAACGACTCGACGGCGCACTTGGCAGAGTCGCCACCACCGATGACCGCAGCGCGACGCACACCACGCAGCGGCCACATGCTCGCCATGCGCTGCATGAACTGCGGGAAGGTGAGGATCGTTGTGTCGTTAGCGACGTCCTGGTTGTCCGGATCACCCAATCCCCGTGCGTCGATGACACGCCCGGCGAGCAGCGGGTCGCGATCCTCAATCTCGATCTCCACCCCGGTTCCGTCACGGAAGACGGACTTGACCTTTGCGTTGGTCACCACATCAGCGAACTGCGCCAATGCCAACCGAATGACGAACGCCATGTCCGCGTTCGTCTGGTACTCCACCATGGACACGTTCGCTGCCTGGATCGGTGCGCCCGGCAGGTAGTTCAGGCTTGCCCCCTGGTCGCCGGCCAGTCCTGCACTTCCCGGGCGGTTACGGGAGTTGAGGTAGAACGTCGGCCGCGCGGTCATAGCGAAAGTGCCACCGGCCCGGTCGTTGCGTTCCAACACCAGTGGCCTCGGGTATCCACTGAGGACACGGACTGCTGCGTACACCGCGGCGTGGAATCCGCTACCGATGATGACCTCGCGGTCGGTGCCGGTGGAGCTCAGCACGTCTTGCTGACGTGGCTCGTCCGACCAGTAGGCGTCCAAGACCTGGTCAGCGAAATCGCGACCCTGCGGGTCCAGGGCAATACCGGTGAGCTTCGCCTCCAACGGGCTCGGGAACTCGGACTCCCGTTGCATCATCGCCCGCATTCCCTCAGCCTCGATCCACCGACACTGAATTCTGCGGGCGGCTTTCCTTGAGTTCGGAATTCGGATCGTGATCTTGGGTGTGGCGGGCGTGGCTGGTCTGCCGACCGCGGGTGTCGGCCTGCTCGGGTGGGGGTTCGCAGGGATTATCTCGCGGCGGATGGTCGCGGCCCGCGCGCTGGCGTAGTGCGGTGCGGCCAGGTGGCCGGCGGCCCGGGTCAGGTTATGGGCGATCGCGGCGCAGGCCAGCCAGGCACTGTTGGCGGAGAAGCGGCCCGACGGTAGGTGGGCCAGGGGTCCGTCGATCAGGTCGGCGTTGATCTGTTCGATAATCGCGTGGCCACGGTGCTGGGCTTCGGCCTGTTCGAGGACGAACGGGGAGTCGGTGAACACCGCGAAGTAACGCCAGCAGTCGAACAACTCGCCCTGGCCGGTGGTCACGTGCGGGTCCAGGCGCTTGACGCGGCGCACGATCAGCCGGCCGGTGATCGCATGCCGGGTGCCCTCGAAGGCGGTGTAGCTCGTCTCGGCGATCTGCGCGTCGGAGATCCACCGGCCTTCGTCCTCGTCCCAGATCGCCTGCGGGTACTTGATGTCAATCCACTGATTGGCGGCGATACCCTCGCACGCTGCGCGGATCTTCGCGTCGATGCGGGTGGTAACCGAGAAGTAGGCACCGTGGCGCCGGCACGCCCAGATGACTCTCTTGGCGTAGAACGCCGAATCGGCCCGCACCAGGATCAGCCCGCTGGCGCCGCACGCCTTCGCGGTGCCGATCGCTTCGGCCACCATCGACGCCGCCCCACGGGCGGAGCCGGCGTTACCCGCCCGCAGCCTCGTGGCCGCCACCACCGGCGCGGTGTCCAAGGTGGACAGTGTGGCGATCAGCGGGTTGTAACCGCGCAGCCGCACGTCATAGCCGCCGACCTTGGCATGCCCGAACGCCGCGCCCTGCTTTTTCTTGCCGTAGCAGCGGCGCAGCATCGAGTCCACGTCGACGAACATCACCTGATCAGCGCCGACCAGCACCGCAGTGTGTGAAGCCAACTGGATCAGGAACTCCCGGCCAGCCGAGTGCACCTGACGCACATGCCCATGGGTGAACTCCCGCAGGAACGACCCCAGGGTCGAGGGCGCGTACACCCCGGCGAACATGCTCGCCATCCCGCCGTGACGGACCACGTTCAGGTCATCGATGCTGTCCGCCCCGGCGGCCATCCCGGCCACAATCGCGCTGATCTTCCCCGCCGGGTTCGACCCGACCGAGGTGGGCAGGTGAACTTTCTCCGCCACGATCCCCGGCAGGTCACACGACTCGGCCAGCCGCATCACCGGTTCCAGACCCGCACACGACACCAGATTCGGATCATCAAACGATGCGCGCGCCACCGGGGCGCTGTGCCGTAACCTCATCTCACAGGTGCCCTCTCGAACCGCGGAACAGAAGCCTCGATAACTTCTATTCTCCCAGTTCAGAGGGCATCTCCGTGCCCGACACTCGCTCTTACATCGAAATCAATCGGTGGATCGAGGCTGAGGGTGCCAGCTACAGAGGTTGAACTGCTGAGATTTGGTTGGTTAGCGGTCGCGCCTTCGTGCGATGCTGCCCGCCGTGACAAGAGGCGAGCCGGTCGTTATGCAGGTGTACTGCCGCGTTGGGGTTGTGGTCGATGATCCGGCTGCG
>WNGB01005940.1_pt1 | contig 20804 bp, 22 predicted proteins | sample 5400681 | NCBI WGS metagenome assembly WNGB01 (sample SAMN13153367, study PRJNA577476) | soil metagenome | isolation source: 115 cm soil or saprolite under grassland replicate 2 | place: USA:California | collected 2016-06-15
CCGCAAAAGACCGGTTAACATCAGTTCGGTCCGGTTTTTTGTCAGTTTCAGAAATTTGAGGACCGGTTACGGTTACAGTCTTGCCAAATTTGGCTAAAAGACCGGACCGGACCGGACTTCCAAACACTACTGATGATATTCCTTGTCTAGTATATCTTTGTTAAACAGTCAGAGATCATCAGAATCATAAATTCATACCATTGGCCAGTTTCTAGCATCCTCTGATTCGGTTTTTTGAGGTTCATGAGAATCTTCGTCCACATAGGTGTAATCTTTGCAACAGGGTCTACAATCGCAGCGAGATCCCAGTTTTCGATGTAGTCAGGAGAAACATCTTTGACCTTCATTCGCAACATAGGCTTGGCAGCTTCCATCTCATTGCTGACCAGTTTACAGATATAGTTGATGCCCTCATCCTGAAACCAACTTAACATCGCAGGACGGGAGTTCTTCTCCTCCCAGAAAATATCCAAAACTTTGCATATCTGTGGAGTGTCGCATAAGAAAGCAAGACGGTGAGAATAAAACTCAGAAAATTCTCCACCCAGAATGGAAAGAAGCAGGTCCATAACTAAAATGCGCGCTTCACGGAGGCCTTCCAAAGCGATCAACATTGTTTCGACTTTCGAGGTTTGGCCTTTCTGCAAACGTGGAACATAGACTTCGGGGTTAATCTCAGGTTCAGTTTGATCATAGAAAGCGTGGTCAGCATAGCCAGAAGGTCTAGATAAGTCATCTCCTGGGGTGAAGAGAGGTGAAAAAGGAATATCGGATGCAGTCGAGATACCAAGATCAGTGAGCGCTGAATCTGAGTCGACAGTGTCCATATTATTACGAGTCCCCTTTAGGGTACTCGTTCTTTTACCCCTGGCCTCTGCACTGTAAGGCACGATCAAAAGTGAAATTTCCTTATATGTATGTCAGATCAAAAGTGAGCGAAAATATTTCCAAATTTAGTAGTGGCTGTGCATCCCCTGCTTTTTGGTTATTGGTATTCATAAATGCACTGTAACTGTTATTTAGATATCATTTATCTTTGGAAAACATGTAAAATGAAATGAAATATATTATATTACACTATGTAAAACATTAGTTGCTTATAGCTGTTTGAATAATTGATGGCACTTACATGTGAGTGTTTTCAATTCCAAAAATAATTGACTTAGCCAAATTTTGCATCACACATAGATTTCCCACTGGTAGCAACCTCAATAAATAGACTGTGAAGGGAAATATAAACTACCAGTACCAAAGTTAAGTATAATAGATGCCACACAGTGAAAATAAAAATTATTGTACATAGGATTTGAACCTGTACCAATGAATTTCACTCATATTTCACTAAGTCAATTATTTTTGGAATTGAAAACACTCGTGCGCAAGTGCCATCAATTATGCCAACAGCTATAATTTGTCTTGGAAATTTTTAAAAATGAAATGAATTAGACTATATAAATCCTTAAAGACAATACTGTGGGTACTAGAAAAATGACCCATATCTATCAGTACCTGTACTAATGTACCTATGGGATTTCCTACTCTAGATATATTATCATATATATAAGTATGACAAGGGCCTAGGTAAGAGGAACCCTGTTCTGCAATGCTTCTGAACACTTCCAACCACTTGCGCTCAGTTGCAAACCAAGGCTCTTCTTGTTGAGAATGACATTACATCCAACCTGTCTCGAGTGTGACATCATGTTAGATTCTGACTTCTGATCATGCCATGATTCATGCAACATCACAGAATGTTGCAACACTCTGAAGTGCCAGTCTCTGTCTCATTATGCTGCATGCTATCTTTGGGCACCTCTGCAGCTTGCTCTTCGCTTTAGTGCTAATACATTAGCTAGATATGTTGTAGAGCATCAGATATCATGAAAGTGATGATGTCACAGCAATTGATGTGCATGTGACATGTTGTCACAGTCAATGACATCACAGTCTGACTGGACAGTTAGTGATGTCATTGCCTATTTAGGGCTGGACATGGGTGCTCCTGCAGATTTTCAGTATATCTGACTTGGTAGGGTTGTTGCCATGAATTTTTGGAAGATTTTGAGCTCCTAACCATCCAAATCCATTAAGAATTGAGTGAGTTATGATCCAAAAGTGATTTGGACACTCTGCCTTCAAAATTAATGTTACAGCAAGGTAGAGAACACTCAAAAACCTGCATGAGTAGTTTTTGAGTGTTCTTTTGTCAAATTTACTCTTGCTGTAACATCAATTTTGAAGGCAGAGTGCCCAAATCATTTTTGGATCATAACTCACCCAATTCTTAATGGATTTGGATGGTTAGGAGCTCAAAATCTTTAGAAAATTTATGGCAACAGCTCTACCAAGTCAGATATACTGAAAATCTGCAGGAGCACCCATGTCCAGCCCTAATAGGCAATGACATCACTAACTGTCCGGTTAGACTGTGATGTCATTGACTGTGACAACGCGTCACATGTGCATCAATTGCTGTGATATCATCACTTTCATGATATCTAATGCTCTACAACATATCTATGGCTAATATACTATAGTAGATAGCAGGCCAGAGGCAGTATTTGAATGGCTATTATGTTTTTTTCTACAATATGTATTTCCATTCTCCCCAATTCATATTATTAGCCTATTTTTCCTGTCAAATTAGGGCTATTCCTAGCTAAAATCTATACAGCTTCAACTCTCACATCCTGCTATATAGTTTCTTAACAAAATATATTTCTTATCACATCTCAAACTTTCTATAGAGCCTTTGTAAATTTATGATTCACCTAAACCAAAAATAATTTTGCTAAAACATATACATACTTCCACCTAGAAAATTAAAATTCTGATTCTATATAAAATAGAAAGAATAGCCATAATAGCAGAAAAGATGGAGAAAATCACAGTCAAACTCTATGATTTCATTGATTAGATCACATGATTATCAGCTTGTTTGTTGATTGTGTAGAGTGGGAATAATATGACCAAATAGAGCGGAGTTTCAAGTATACTGACATGTCATCCTGCCCTCTCCTTCCATGAACCTTGTGGCTGTCTGCCATAGTGCACATGACAGACAGCCAGAATGTCCACAGTGTTTATCACAGGATACCAAGATTGATAGTATGTCTATCCTGGCTGCTAAGCCAATTATAGTAAGTAACTGGTGAGTTCCTTGGTCTTTATATGTTTTTTATTTGTTTCCACACATTTAACTGTTGCTGGTGGTCACTAACATTTTTTTAGGTACCATACCATTTGTTCTTGCCATTTTGCATGTCCCAGCGGGTGTCGGCTTGGGCAAGTGGGGGCTTACACTGAGCAATCAGATCATTTGCGCATCCCAGCGGGCGTTGATCTTGGTTGCCTGTGGTTGCTGCTTTCTCTTATGAATAAGGTTTTATTTCTTATCTATTCCAGTTGGTATTAACCTATTTCTGCTATTACTTGAGATTGAATGTACTTAGGTATATTAAATTGGACATTTAGTGGATATTTATAATCCTGTAAGGGGCTAACCCTAACCCTATGGATTAATTAATTTTCTCAGGCAATATACATAAGCTCTGGGCTTCCACACAGTTCTGTTAGAAAAATTAACCAGTGTAATAATTAGATGCTATATTGATACTGTTGATATATTCATTAATTAGATGCTATATTAATACTGTTGATATATTCATTAATTATTAGTGAAAATATACCCAACTCAGAGGGGACTCGTATTGCCGTGCCAAGCAACGGCCTTCAGCCTCATGTGGTCTTCGGTCGGCTCAAATATCTTAATCCAGGAAGAAAATAAGCCAAGGAGAGCCTCAGCTGCTTCAGATTCACAAGGTGTAGGGGCTTTTAGTGGGATTCGAGACAGTGAGATGGGAGAACCAAGAGGGTATTCCTAGAAAGCAGCAGGTGTTCTGATCACACAAAAGTGAGAAGAATGTGGTCAAGCAGTAGATTTCAGATAGTTTAATTACAATGGAAATGTGTCCTCCTATGCAGCACAGCTTTTCCTCTCCATACATGCATCAGCCTCCGTCGTGTGACCTATCTCCACTGAACTCGACGGTGTCTGGGGAGTCGTCATGCCACATGCAGACATTGTTGAGATCTGGTTTGGCAGAGCACTTGTACTTGATGTGTTGAGGTCCCATGTAGCAAGACGGGTCTTTTGAATGTGTGAGCTGTTGAAGCTCGACTCCCATTGCAATTTTCACTGAAGCTGGCTGTCTGCAACTGTTCCTGGCAGGGCAAAGCTTGTCGTTGTAGGTGGTACATTTTCTTGCTGTTTGGAAGATAGCTTAACTCAGAACGATGGCTTTGGGGGCATTGCAAAGGTCAAAGAAAGAAAGAAAGAAACAAAGAGTAACGATTCTCCCAGGGGCAGATGGCTCAAGTGGCACTATCACACCTCTAGGGGAAGCCGTTACCGTGAGGTCGCGAGTTCGATCCTGCCAAGTGGTTAAAATGTTTTAGACACCACGTGGTTTCAACGCCCTTGGGAGATACCGTTCGCCTGGGAATTTCGTCTGGGAAGGGAATAGAGGCTTCTCTGGGTCATGGCATTGACGGGTTTACCCATAACGTGACATGTACAAGAGGATCTCCCCAAATAGGACGTATCCACGGACCCCAATTACATTTACAATATAGTCACGTTCTTTCCACTTGCCCCTAAAAAGGGGGTACTGCCGAAGAAGCTATTGGAAGGTGTGGAATGGGCCCGGTTCAGTTTAATTTCGGATTCGGCGCGCGGCTAACTGGGGCCACCCCGGGCTGGCATATGAAGCATGCCCACATGTACAAAGTCCGCTACTTTAATGGGTATCGCTGAGCCAAGGCTGGTAAACCAGTCTCCATGCCGATCAACAAACACCAAGATGCCAAAGGGTAGGAGCTACACACACACGACTCAGTTCACCTGGACCCAAAAAGGAAAATGGTTTATCATGCTCCCGTCGCGGGAGGGTCATGGCCAGATGGCGGTGATGAGCTCGGTACGCTCCTACACCCTGATTTTCGCATTTCGCGTTCCTACGACCTCCGCATGCTTCGACATTGCACGTATGCACTCACAGGCAGACAGACAGATATATGCGCTCCCCTGCACAGCCACACGCACCCAAGCGGCCGATGTACAGTCCCACGACGTTACATGCACTCTATACGTGTATATGAGCTACTATCGATATCTACCGCTCTTCCCCTGCACTCCACCACCTTCGATCGACCTCCGTAGACCTCCAGAGCACTCATACGAACTAGCAGCGACACCAGCACTCAATATCTGACGCCCCTATAAAGCCAAACAAGTGATCTAGGGTGTATCTCACCATTTTCGTCAATTATACTTCGATCGAGCCCCACAGGCCACACATTGAAGTGATAGGTATCGCATCAGCTTCTCCATATTCGATTTAGTGTTCCAAATCACCGCCGCACCACACCAGACCGCCCATAGATGTCCTGAGCTCCGTTCCGTCGAAATAGCCCACAAAACGTGATCTTCGTTCCCCTTCATCTGTTTCTTGATGCATCGCTTGTATGAGCATCACAGTATGTTCTATTAGTGTCCTTCTTTCATATAAACATGCACCACATGCACCGCTTCGATTTTGCTTTTACCGCTTTTATCGGTCTTTTTCCATTTAAGTTAGTTTCGTTTTTGGGCCCCTTGTTTCATACCACTTCAGGACATATTTCTACGTCATCTTATTGTCATTTCGACCCTTTTAGACCGCTTTTGACTGCTTACAGCCCTAGTTACAGCCTAAGACCCAATGCAGCCTTACTGTGCTTTTTCCTCTATACTTCGGCTTCTGCCATTTGTTGGTGCCTCATTTTAGCATTTTTTGTACCTACTATAATTACTGGCATGTAGTAGTTAGCAAAACAGAGAAATTCTGGGCCAGAGTTCCCCCTTCTCTCCTCAGAGTCTAGATTTATCGATTTTGAGTCAGAATATTGTTCCCCCATCGTCCGCTTTCGCATCGCATCGCTTCCTAGCCCTTCGTATACCTTCTCCGACAGTGTTTCGGACCTGCCGCTTCACCCATGACCCACTGCTTCGCCTGCAGAACCAGCAGCGCTTTTCGATACACGCACTTTCGCAATCTACGATGTTTTCCCTCTGCATAGCGGCAGAGCACCACCTTCTAGGCCTCAAATAGGCCTCCCTCAGACCCACCTACAGCACTGCTAGTCCCGCTAGCACCAGCGCTCCTTGCGCTTTCTTGATAGAAGACTCAGAGAACCCCAATCTTGCACCCTCAGAGCACCTAGAACCGTTCGTGACCTCACTCCGGTCATTGTGTGTGTTTGTTTCACATACAGCGGACAGTCAGCGTCATCAGCGGGATGGAAGTACGAAGTAGGGTAGGTTGGTAGGATGGTCCGTTCTGGGCATTGATGGGTATTCCCATAACAATGATTGGATCATCCGCCTGCAACGGCCTCATGAAGGTTTGCAGCCAGCCAGTGCGGTATTGGAATTCCTGGGAAAAGACGAGATCATGCATCTGTAGGGGGAATCCCCCCCGAAAGCTATATTCAGTAAAAAGGCACGGGATATCACGTTAACTGCAGTATCTTCACATGGACAATTTAGGAACGTCTTATTTACAGTACTGCTGGCTTACATACAATCATCATGTACATAAGTCAGAGGCTTGGTCAATGACATAAGCTGGAAACACAACGATTCTCCCTCTAATTTCTACCTTTCTATTTAGGGACTCTTTCTAAAGAGGGCATGACGGAGATGCCCGAAGGCCCCACTTTCGATCATAGCACGTGACCCGAGGTGGCAAGTCCCAGTTTTCCAGTCCCTCATATGAGGACTGGTCACGAGTCTAGTTCTGGCTGTCTCTACCTCAGGAACCTGTGTTGATCAAACACTTGTGGGCATCAGAAAAAATGCCTGAGCCCTGCAAGTGACTAGTGACTGTCCAAATTGTTGGCAAGTCTTCTGTCCTACCATTTCGAAGCCCTCTGTGTCGGCAATGCGGAAAAACTCTTGTAGTGTGAGGAGGACAGGGTGGATGTACGAAATAGAGAATAGAAACCAAGTGGCTTGATGAGACCGTGTAGGATAATCCCACACGTCTTGCTAAAATTCTGGTAGAGTTCTGGAGAAGAGATGAACGCGTAGTAATTGCTGGTAACACTGCATATCTAATGGGTACAAAAAGAGTCCACCTCATAGTCTGACTACGGGAGACTAGACATTTTCCAAGCCTGACCCGAGTCAATAATGAATATCTCCAATTGCTATAACATTGAACTTGAACTTTTCCTACACTGGCAGGCTACGCAAGTTATACTTGATAAATTTTCGATTACTTCGACACTGAAATCAGAGTTCTCACAGATATTTGGCAATTCCTCCATGTTTTCCATGTTGTACAGGAGCTTGTCTTAGCTGGAAAAAAAACTAATTCTATTATCCCATATACGAAAAACTGAACGCTATGCTCCAAAATCTGGCACGAGAACTCCCTGGTAGACTTGAAGAGAAATGAAATGAATAAGATATCATATATGACGCCTGAGGAGTTCAGGAGTTGGAGGAGCGCCGGGTTAGGTTAAATAGTGAAACCGCTGGAGTGTTAGCCTCTACCACTGTCTCTCCTGGAGGGACGAGACCGAAACAATGGCTGCCTCCCTGGAAGACAGCAGGGCTCCAAGCCCAAGCAGTTGTCAAGATTGAGGAAAGGCAGCAATGTATCAAGGGCATCGTTTATTGGAAGAAACCCTTTGAAAAGTGTCAGGGAGTTTGCTTAGCACCTCTGAGACTACCGATGGTCTTGTTTGTGTCGATTTTGAAGGGAAAGCCATTTTCTTGATAATCTTGGATGTCATTGTATAAAAGACATAAGCACAACTAAAGATAGGAACCCCCAATTCTATTCGAAATCAGCAAGCACGACAACCTTGGTTCACTCAACCATGGCTTAACGACTACTCTCTACCTGCGATTTGGCACTTGGTACTAGCTCCGAGAAGTCTGCTGAGCACTGGTTGTCCCTTCCCGAAATAGTGCCCACAAAAGAAGGAAATGGCTCAGGGAGGACGGAGTTTAAGGCATGGATACTCCATGTGGGCCAAGAGGGACACAAGCTGGTTGCCAGGCCTCCATGTCCCTTTGTTGAACACAATCACTGTAAACAGTTCCGTATGGCAGATGTAGAAAGAATAAAAAAATTGACTTGTAGAAAAGGCCATCCAGAACTGTGTCTGAGGAGCAAATGTCCTGACAATCTATTGTACCTGCGAGATGTCCAAGACCAAGGCTGTCTAATGGGAGGATCACGTGCAAGCTGATGGTGTATTGTTGCCATAGAAGCGCAACAGCAGGGATGATGTATTTTGTAACCTTGCGGCCCACCGCCGTGTCTGGTAATAAGTTAAGAAGGATATGCAGATGACAGATGACGTGCCTACCAGGGGGATAACGAATGAGTTTAGCGATTCTCCCACACATAGGCCCATTAAGCTTGCGCAGGTCTGCGTGCATCTGACTACAAGCCATGAAAATCAGCGTGTAGAAAGAGCCAGCACAGCAGAGAGCAGCTGTCTTTAGTCCATCCTCAAAGTAGCGGTTCAAGGTTCGAGGCTGCTTAATACCTTGTTCAGCATCAGAATGTTTGAATTCGGCAACGATGCGTTTGAAAATGGTGTATTTAGACTCCTTAGTAGTAATCATTTCTCTGAAAGAACAATGAGGTTGAGATGACGCAAAAATTTGGCCCAGAGCAACACACTGGTTCATTTGACAGGCAAAAGTCAGGACATTCAGCCAATAGTTCAATTGCACACATGCCTCAACAACCTCAGCTTTCTGGCAGCGCCTAGCCATCATTGCAAGTAAAACCACTCTTCCCTGAGGGCCACCTTCACTCTGCATGGGCTCCTCTGTAGCTGTCGAACCTTGAAGGACTTGAATGACCGCATCCATATTGGAGATAATTCCAGAATCAGCTGATGACAGAAGGCAATTCCTTGCCACAGAGGCAAGAGCAGACACGACACCCACAGCTTGGCTGGTGAGGACCGGCTTCTCTGCTACAGGACCCAGGAGTAAAGAACCTTCACCACAATGTGCCTCCAATTCTCCTATGCCATCGCCGATGTCCACCCTATCTAAACTGTTACCATCCAAGTTGTTGTTCAAGCCATTGTCCAAGCTGTCCAAGGTGTTCTGATCACTTAAGCCCTCAGGCCCCAGCCTGCGGTTGAATCTCCAGATTTGTGCTGAGATTTGCTTTTTACGGTTTGCCCAGGCTTAACGACCTCCTCGTGGACACAGGTTCTTAGCACGATCAATCCCACCCCTGCTCCCACCATCACCACCATCTCCCCCAATTCTTGTCCAAGTCCGAGTACTGGAGCAAACGTCTCTGTTTGAGGAGTGCTCAAAGGAGAGAAGACTATCTGTGCCACAAACAAGACCACTATCTGAGCCGTAGTAACCACTGCCATAACCAACTCCCACCATGCAACCACTTTTGCCATCCAGAACGTCTGCCAAAGGATTGTCCTTCCAGTGACCAACATCACCACGGTCACCACTTTGGCCATCCAGAAAATCATAACTGGAAGTCAACATGGAACAAGTGGGCGAGGTTGGTAAGGGGGAAGATCCTCGTAGTGTTATTGTGGTGTCACCATCTTCCCCTTGCCCAGAGAAGATTGTGGAAGAATCAACGCTTGTTGGTAGACCCAGGGTAAAGTCACTAGGATCCTGACGTCGCGAAATGAGCCAGAAGGTAAAGGACAAAAGGCACCTAAACGTACAAATGTTCCTCCATCACCAGCACATAGAAATACCTGACCAAAATGGTTAAGTAACGCAGCACGGTGTGTCATTACTTACCTTCCAGTCTTCAGAAGCCATGGGTGCCAAGGCCAGCAGGCCCGCCAACCGCCCCTGCAAGCAGAGGAGAATGTCTGGCAGGGCTGCCAGGCGCACGGCATCCTCAAGAGCCCGAAGGAGGGCAGAGAGCTCTGCCAGCCACAGACAAACTGTGATCATTGATGTTGATGAGTTGTGGGAAAAGTCATGGACAAGACATCTGTCTTTTGTCAACATCCCAGCCATTCGGTTTCTGCCGGTCGCTTCTCGCTTACCTTCTAACTTGCTTATCTTCTAACTTGCTTGCCTCATCTTGTGTGTCCTCAAGGGTTGAAAGATGAATGTTTGAACAGTGAACTTGTGTATTTGATCTCTGTTATTTTAAACTGCCAAACCTTTTGGGTCTGATGACATCGTACTTCCTGGGTGTCTGGAACACTTGACCTTATAGAGTGGTTTTTCTTTCTGCTCTCTGTCACAGTGTTGGACCATGGTCTGTTCTGCCAAGGCAATACTTTCTTTCCTCTGAGTCTCAGCAGTGAGCTGCTGGAGACTGTCCTAAAGTCGAATGTGGGGCTAAAACAAGATCTTTTCACGTGAATGATTTATAAGGTTCTATTTCCACAGGCTTCCAATAAGGCCTCAAGCCGGCCAAGCTTCAAGACAGAGCCATCCCTTGTCTTGACTCTTGACCCATGTTCCATTCTGAACAACAATGTCTTCCTTCCCTTCCTCTTGGTAGTTCCTTTCCACTGGCTAAGTCTTCTCCAGGGCAAAGCTGGCGCCCAAGCCCTCCTCCCTTGAGACAGTCAACCCGCCAGCCATCTCATGTGCTCTTGCCAGAGTCCTGTCAGAAAAACCAGAAACTGCCTCCCGTTGGCCTGTAAGCCCATCTCATTTCTCTAATGTTTGTCATTCAAATACCCTGCAGAGTAGTTCAAGACGATCCCAAAGTATCAGGTGGATACCTGGAAAAGCTGCTGCTCTCTCAAAGCAAAGAAAATCTGCTGCAGAATTTCTTCAAGGCCGGAAACCGGTCCACAATCTGCACCCTCCAGGGGATTTCTCCTGACGTTTTCAATGCCATCCGAGCACAGAGGAACGAGCAACCCTCAAAATTTCCTGGCATTGAGGGGACTAGGCTGATGCTGGCAACAGGTTTAATTACTGCCGTACGAGCCATGTATTGACTCTAGAGAGGGGCATGACCTCCGGCCACGAAATTATGAGTAATATTCTGCGTGTCTTGGAATTTGGCAGCCCTGAGTTTTGGCCTGTTGTACAACAAGCTGCAAGTGACCAGTGGCCATTACGGTTAACCCATCAGGAGCCCCCTTACATTGATCTAGGAAGATCAACAGAGATTGACCTAGTCGATGGAACCAAGGCTCCAGACAAGTGCTGGTTTGACACCACCCCAGGCGGGGCGGGCCGACTGGAAGAGTTTCCGACTGTTGTGTGTGAGGTGGGCTGGTCGCAGATGTCTGATAGTCTGGCGCTAGCTTGTGGGCGCTGGATAGCCGGTTCACAAGCACAAACAAATCTCGCCGTTGCAATCGACATCGTTATGAAACACCCTGAAAAAGAGCTTGCCCAGCTCTGGTGTAACTTGTGGGAGCTTGAGAAAGCGGAGCCCTTGGCCAATATTCCTGCAGGCGAATATCTTAACTGTGTAGTTCGGGCAGATGGTTACTGGGACGATCCTGAGGTGGTCAACAATCACCCTCCTCCCTCTAAATTTACCTGTATTTCACACTTTTCCAACTCTCCTGAACAAATTAAAGCAATTGGACCAGACTGCCTAGCCAACTTGCAGACTTCTCCTTCTTTCGTGAAGTACTATGCTTCGATAACAGAGCGGTTTCAGGTGTGTCCTTCATCCATTTTACCTTGTATTTTGTCAAGCTAAGGGATCATAGATATTTCCCCCCCAGAGACTAAAACCCATAACCGGAAGCCTGAGGAGCCCAAAATAAAGATCCTGCTTCGCCATGTCTACTGAGCTGGACACTTTGTTGAAGCATATGCCAACAAACCTGTTTATCTTTTACCTGTTGGTTCACTCGAGGGTTGCGTTCGGCGAGGATTCCACAAGCATTCCGGCGAGGTGCCTAGGAAGAAGTTGTTAATATATCCATCCCAAGGCCCTTCTACTGCCAATCCATCTTCTGGAGGTTTGTCGTCAGGTAGTATGGTTCCTGGAAAGAAGTTATGGTTTTGAATTGGTAGGCTTAATTTTGCGTGTTGTGCTGCAGACTCACCATATCTTGCGGGTAATAAAGCTGACAAATACTCTGAAAGGCGTAGAAGGAAAAAGGTGCGGCTCTGGCTTGTCATTTTTATGAAACTTCTGTTACAATGTACTATTATGTAGAGCACATTTTTGTCCACCTTGTATAGGTCAAACATGGAATAAAGTATGGGTCCACATGGACCACACCAGCAAAAAAGAAATCCCTATGTGTCATTCTTTAGACAACGACTATATCTTGGATTCCTGTCTAATTTTCGTGATTTTCCTTGCATCATATCTGTTTCATCTGTATCTGCAATGTCCTATATTATTTCTGCATATACCATTCACATAGTGATCCAATAAAATCTGTGAGCAATGGACTTGCAGGCGGTCGACTATTTGTGGGAAATATGTAGCTATATGATCTGACCTCCGAGCATGACTCCAAAAAATTTTTGTCAGCTTCATGACCCCTTTGTACAAGCTGTTTTGTTAGGCTTGTGCAACTCTCAATCCATTTGCAAGATGTATGCCATCTTGTTCATGCCTTCAAGTTTTATTTTACTAATATATGTATGCACGGAACACGTGTCAACTTGAAGATATTGGAAGACATCATCAATTGGGCTAACAATTGCTCATTTGCCAGCCCACGTCTCTTCTGGCTGACCGGTCAAGCTGGGTTCAGCAAAACCACTAGGTTTCTTATATACCGACTACAGGATGGCGTTGGCTGGCAATAAGCCTTAGGATTTATTCTTGATCTGTCATTATCATCCAATGCGGCCAGGAGAGTTTGTGAACCCTCCTGGGGTCTTTTCTTTCTTTTTCGATATGGCGAGGTTCATTCTCCTCATTCATGTTCTGCCATCTTTCTGTCCGACGAGGGTTTTTCCCTCCTCAGTCGTCTTCCACTGTCTTCCATGCAACGAGACGGGTTTACCCCCTCCTGTCGTCTTCCACTGCTTCTGTGCAATGAGGATGGCTTATCCCTCCTCATTCGTCTTCTGCTGCCTTTTCTTGCAGCGAGGGATTCTCCCCTCCTCATCTGTCTTCTGCTACCTAACCATATGGCGAGGAGGGCTTATCTCTCCTCACTCGTCTTCTGCTACCTTCAACAAAGAGGTTTTTATCCCTCCGAGTCCTTGTTGGTTGTTGAATGCCTCATTTTCGTTGTAGTATTGCTTCCTGGGTCAGGGCTCGACCCGAGAAGTAGGCTTGGTTATAATATTGTGTTTACCAGCTACCTCTTGAAGCAGAGTCGTTCGTGTTCTTTTGTGTTCATAAACAAGCATTCGAAATAAGACAACCCAGAATTGACACACATGGGATTGTCCAGTTCAGCTTTCCGATTCTGTCGACCCTCTGTGTCCTCATCACGTTCTGAGCCATCACCAGCTGGTCAGGTGGATCTCTCGACACTCAGTGTCCCACTTAAATCAAGTCTGATATGAACAACATCCCAAACTGCGCCCAACGTCAGAGAGGGAAATTACAGGACTGCTTTTGACACAGGAATATATAGACATAAAATGTGAATTGTGAGCCGAGAACAAGGGAGATGAGCACGAACTTACCCTGTTGTGGGTGTTTGAGCCTAACCTCCTCCGAAACGCGTCCAACATCAGAGAGCAAAATTCTGGGACTGCTTTCAATATAGGGATATGTCCTAGAACCAGAGGAGATGCACTGTGAGCCAAGAACAAGGGAAACAAGCACGAACTTACCCTGTTGTGGGTGTTTGTGCATAACCTCCTCCAAACCGCGTCCAATGTCAAAAAGCAAAATTCCGGGACTGCTTTCAATATAGGGATATGTACTAGACCTAGAGAAGATGCACTGTAAACCGAGAACAAGGGAAACAAGCACGAACTTACCATGTTGTGGTGTTGGTGCCTAACCTCCTCCAAACCGCGTCCAACATCAGAGGCTGTTTTTGATACAGGAATACGTACTAGACATAAAAAAAGTGCATTGCAAGCCAAGAACGAGGGGAAAAAGCAGGGTTTATAGTAGCAAAACAATGATTCAGATCTGACATAGCTGACCCTGAAGTCAGCTTACTGAGTCTGCACAGCCGAGGCTATTATTTGCGACATAGATAATTGACGTAGATATGACATGTACTTACAAGGAACCCAGTCACACATACATCCTCCCCACCTGAATCGAAGCCCGTGAATTTGAAATAGAGTAAACAAGTGCTATTGTGATGGAGACATCAATAATGGGCAAGAAATGGTAGAAATACAGTACTTGCCCGGCACTCAGCACCCAAACATACATTCCTCACAAGTTTCTCCTGGCCAAATCGAGGTAGACGAAATTGAAATAGAATAAGAACGGGTCCTATCGTGATATAGAACGCTAGTAGCGGTCAAGAAACCATAGAGATACGGCACGTACATACGCTGCTCCGGGAGTTGCAGAGAAAGAAACAATTCCTCTTGATTTAACTTCTGGATATAACCAAACTTGTACTCAACTGGCAGCTTCCTTCTAACGCATTGAAATAGAGTCTGAATGAGTTCTATCATGAATTAGAATACGAGAAATGATCGAGGTACATACCTGGTACCCGATCACCAAATACTCAACCTCGGCTAACAAATTGAACCACAGGGCGTTGAAGTAGAAATGTATTCTATCAGGAATTAGAACGCTGGAAATGACAAACATCTATGTGATAAAATAACTTACGAGGGTCCCAAGATGGTCAATGGCCTTCAATGTAGTCGCAAGAGTGTTTCTATCCTTCGGTTGTATGACGTTAGATACCAGCGGAATGGAGAAAACGTACGTTACGTACCTGCGCATCTGCTTGACTCGGAGTGACAGTTTATTCAGCAAAAAAGTCATGATCACCGGCCTTGAGAAAACGGAAGTCGAGTCGAGGGTCGAGACAATAATCAGTCACGTCGAGGGATTTTAAATCTCCGACATTTTCTTGTCTAATTCCACCAGTCAAGATGGCAAAAGTCATCCGATCCACGAAGTCAGGCAGTGACTGGACAGAGAATGAGCTCCATGCTTTTTAACATCCGGGTCGCTTCTGTTGGTACCGCTCAATTTTTTGGCAACACTGTACTTCCACTAGCTACTATCTCCTCAGCAATTCTCAACAATGCGCAGATGCCACTTGGGCCAATTTCAAAGGACGATCGCCTCTTCTTTGAATATCTAATGGATGCAGAGAAGTCATCATCAGAAGAATCTGCAGTGGACGACTTTGCGGCTCACATTTTGCGCACGCTAGACTACGATGACCAAGACCACAGGATTAGGACTAGGACTTGGAAGGAAATCCCTTTCATCATGTCTGGCTGCCGCATTGATGCTAAAACCGATGTCTGCGTGATGGATCGTGCTGATTATCTTCTTGTGCAAGAAGACAAGGTCAGCGGTTTTGTCTCCATTCCAATATCAACCCTTGAATGATAAACTACACAGTGCAGTTCATCAGTCGATAACCCCGAACCGCAACTGATTGCTGAGTTCATCACCGCGTTTTATCAAAACAACCGCCGACGTGAGCTCGCGGGCCGTCCAAGGCTGGAGTCTCAACTCATGGCTGGCATCACAATGGTTGGTACCGCCCCGTACTTTTATTGTGTCCTAATTACAGAGGCGCTCCTGACTGCTGTGGAAACTGGTTCCTTTCCAAATGAAGAGACAGTTGTCCTCAGTTTCATTCCCCCTGTCACAGACATGGACTCGTATGTATCCGATGGAATGCGGCCCTTGGAGAATCGTTGTATCATCTTCCAATGCCTTGAAGCTTTCAAGGCAGCTCTTGTATGTCTCCATCTCTCAAGGACATGTCATATCCTAATATTCGTCGATGCAGCAGTGAATTGTGCCAAGCAGTGCATTCATGCATTTGATCGTTAACGTGCCAGTGAACAGTGTGGCATTTCTAAAGTCGGTATAGGTTGCAGTTTCGGCGAAGACGAAAATGGGAAGAAGGGTTCACAGTATGGACATTGCCAAAGGGGGAGGTGGATAGCAGTGACAAAGAGTGCCATCACTGATGCGTCCCTCAGGCCTTCACTACTATTGCTTTTAGTAACACTAGGGCGTTCCAGGCAGCAATTACTATAAGAGGATTCCGGGGTTCCGGGAATGCTTGTGAAATGAGATATGTACGACTGTAGAGTCATTTGCACTTGCGTCACAGCATCACAGTTAATTAGTAAGGGGCACATGTGCGTTGTCACTCAACCCTCGACGCCCGCCACGATAGTCAGACTCACAGGCCCACATCAAACATGTCGTTCCTGAATGAATGCCCAAGGGACTTTTCCACTCTTGCTAACATCACGATTACCGACTCAAACCAGTTCCATGCTGTCACCTCGACACCCATCTTTTATCTGAACAATGTGAAGGAATGAGGCTGCTGAGCGAGAAGTGGAGGAAAGGAAGAGGCTGAAGCTGAGGAGGAGGAACGGCTGTGAAAAGCTGAAGAGAAAGAACAACTGAGGAAAGAGAGGAGCGGTTAGAGCAGGAGGATCTCAAATTGTAACTAGTGCATAGCACGGGTTTGTAAACCCACGCGGGTACCCGGGTACGGGTTGGGTGGGTATGGGTATGGGTCGAGTTTGAGGCACCCGCCCCAAACCCGTACCCGTGCCACGGGTCAGGCGGGTAGTAATATTATATATAAGGCCAATATTGATGTAAGATTTTTTATGCAAAAAACCCGCCATTCATCAATTGATGATCTGCGGATAAATTTCATAATAATTTCAGTAACAAATGTAAGATTTTTGTGCAAAAAACCCGCCATTCATCAATTCATGATCTGCAGATAAATTTTCATATATATTTTCAGTAACAAATGTGAGATTTTTGTGCAAAAGTACCGCCATTCACCAATCAATGAACAGCAACTAAATTTCACATACCCATGGGTCATACCCACGGGAACCCGTACCCATGAGCACGGGTACGGGTTTAGCGCGGGTGTGGATGCGGGTACAGCTTGAATTACCCGTGGGTTATCCGTGCTATGCACTAATTGTAACATCCTTGCAGACTGCTGTCATCCATGGTTCTCATGAAAATGAAGGGCACTGCTGAGCACTACTTGAACAAACCACCAAGTAAGTAATGGCTCTTAGTTGCTGTCTCATTTCTCACTGTTGTCACTTTTCCAGCATATTTCAGTGATGCTCAGCGTCAAGCAAGGAGGACGTTGCTCAAATCGCTGGTCTCAAGGTCTTACGAGTCATCCATGAGCCTACAGCTGCTATCGCGCAGACAGCTCCCTCACTGCCGTCTACGACCTCGGATATGGCACATTTGATATCTCAATTCTGGAAATGCAGCAAGGTGTATTCAAAAGTGAAGTTGACCAATGGCAATACATCTCAGTGGTGAAGATTCCGATGTCGACCACATCCTGAGCGAATTCTAACTTAGTCTTTAGATGCCATCCCGAACGTCCCCGACCCGGTCAGGCCCCCTCCACACCCCTCCCATGGGCCCAGTGTCCCTCCCATCGCGTTCACAGACCTCAGAAACCTAGGTCACCCATGTACACCCGCTGCGAGCCGCTCACTCCCCATCGGCCCCATCTCCCTCATTTGGGCAAGAAGCGGCTCTGGACCCCTCGCTCAACTTCACTCGTCCATTGATCACTCTTCGTCTACTTCAATTATTCATGGGTGAACCTACCACAACTGCCTCCTAGTGGACTTGGGGGGACCTAGATACATGAATTCAGCAACAGGACTCAGATAACCCAAAGGTGGTTCCCTTGACTGGGAAACGAAGAAGACAAAAATCCTTAGGTGACAACGAGGACGACCCAGGCACCTTCCTCAAGTTCAGGAGGCACCTATGAATCAGGAGACACCAACAAAAAGTCTACTGCTCGTCATTCACCACAAAGTTCTCTTCCCCGGCTCTCCCATCAGGAAAAATACCTTGAGCCTAGAGCGTCCTAGGGAGTACCCTAAGGGGTGTCCTAATACAACCTAGAGATACCTGGAACAACTCGGAACACCTGGAGATACCTGGACTAACCTGAGGCTAACCTGAGGCTAACCTGCTCTAGGCTCAAGGTATTTTTCCTGATGCCCATGCCCTACCCGAGGCTGCTAGTGCAACCCTTCCTGCTGTTATTACCATAATGACTATAACTTCCACCCCTCGCTCTGCCACCCACCTGTGATTCGAAATTGATCATCGAAAGGGCGACATGCACCCCCCGACCTCTTCTCAACTCCGCATTTGCTCCCTCTTTCCTACCAAGACCCCCAAACCTTCCGACCATACCACCAGCTTCACTGTATTCCAAGATAGCAACAATATTCACCTCCACCATCATTAGGCACACACTCTCCTCTGCACCTTCAATAGCAAGTTGGTCAATGAATCTGGCCTTTGCCGCATGTAGGGAACAAACAAGTCCGAGGTGCGAGAGTATGGTGATGCTTGGCATGCCTGATGCTGTTGGGAAAAGAGTGGCAGGATGGATTCTTGAGAGGTAAGGGAGGGGTGAAGGGTTATCAAGCTAGCAATAAGTGCCATAACGTGAGTTACGTCAAATGTATTAGCGGAGAAAACTTACAAATGGTAACAGTCTCTCAGTTCCTCGGCTTCTACCTCTCCAATAAGCGCAAGTGGTGGTGCAACTTCCCCGTCCCGGGTTGTTCAGCCAGAACTGCACCGTACCATTCCCTCTCCTCTGCATCAAACAGCTGGCGGCGACGAAAATGCCTTCGAGAAGATTACGGCTGAGCTCTGCCAGCCTGTCGGATAAAGATGTGAATTCTGCGAAAAAGGGGGATGAAATTTGTGGGAACGCATTCTTCTGGTCATTTACAATCTTCCAACACTCCCTTGTTCCTCTGGCCTTGTATGCCACGACCTTCGAAAGAGCAGAAAAGGCCTAGGAAATATTGGTCGTAGAAGAGAGTGTGAATGCGGAAGAGGACATTGACATGGCGTAGGAGGAAGGTGGAGATGTGATTGTTAGATGGGCATTTGGGAGTAGTACAGAGGACGGTTGCACCACTCAATATCGAGGCTATTTGCGCCTAGGTATGTTTCCCAATCTGTGTGCAGGTCAAACGGAGAAACAAACAGGGTCGTCGTTGCGATGATCAAAAAGCTGTCAGAGAGGGTTGCCCTTGGTGGCATTGGTGGATTCTCGTTCCTATCCCGTTCTCAATCCTTTTCTCCATCGAACGGATGGTCTTTTGTGCCCCCAGACTGCATTGTCAGTATTAGATTACCACGTGGATCAGACAATTTAAGTGGCCGTTGTCAGAGAAATGATGGTGTGAAGTTGTTGAGGATGTCGGCAGGGTGAAAGAGACGGGGATTGTGGCAGAGAGATCCTAGTTCTTCTCTTCTCCTCCTATCTCCATGTGTCGCCAAGTAGGCCCAACTTGGGAAATAATAGTGTTAGAAGAGGAAGTGGTGGAGCATTGGCTGGAGGAGAAAGGATTCGAAGGAGAAGACCAAGGGGAAAGAGAACAAGATAAGTAATAATACTAAATGTATGTCCATTTATTCCCTTTCCCGCTATTCGATTTATTTATCCTCTGTCATCATAGCTCCTGGAAGGCAAATCAAGAATCTCATGGCCATGTCAACTCGCTCAACTCTGCCCTGCTTCTTGGTCATCCAACGATCCAAAAAGCTCATCCCAGTGTCCCCTGTTTGATCCTAAACTCCGACAATCCAACTTTCCAAACCAGAGCCCGACCATCCCAGAACATGCTTGTTCCGCCACCCCTTCGGCTGGCACATTCTTCCGTTCTGCGACACCCACCGTCGGTGGGTTACTTGCCCCTCCTGGTCAAATGCAGATAGAAGACAAGCCCGGATCAATTGCACTTCGGGCTATTTGTTCAATTTGGTTGTCGGCCACGATGGATAGCTGGGCTCAACTCAAGGGTTCCTCTCCTCCAACAGTGCAGGAAATGGCAGAAGAAATGAGGAAGGCTGAGAGCGAAGGCGAGAAGCAAAAGGAGAAGAAAAAGAAAAAGGATGGGACGGTGAGGGAGACAAGAGAACAAAGGAAGAGAAGGATGGCTCCGCGACAGTCAGGAAGTTCATCAAGGCTGAGAGACCCAAACCACCCAGATCTATTCAGGCAAGCGGGCGCTATCCTTCGGAACCGCCCCGAGTCTCTCTGCAGAACATGCAAAGTCATAAGCGAACGCAACGTTCTTATTTTTGAGGTCGATGGTGACTGCTGATGATACCTCGGAGGCAAATAACCCCCTCATCGAAACGACAACTCACCCCACCATTACCACCACGGTGCAGCCACACCACAATGGTGACATGGTGATATAGGGATGGCTTGCACGCCATATCTTTTAAGGTTTTTTCCAATATACTATTGTATGTTTGATATTGACTCTACCACAGGTCATCTCCATGCCGCTTCGAAGAACTTTTCCAAGACCTCTTCCACAACATGCTCAAACCGTTTCCGATGTCTCCATCACCAACCCCCATCACCAATTCATCTACCATGACCACAACACATCAGGACAACAATTGTGACAACAGCAAGGACAACTACAAGCAGGGAGGGTGGGCCGTTGTGAACTATAGTGCCTTCGATGCAACTCATTAGTCGGAAATATGAGGATGCCGAAGTTCAATTCGATATCAAGCACTTTCGCTTCAAGGTTCTCAACAATACCGGCAAAACTTACGTTCACGTGAATTACCGCGGTGAGGACAAGGAATTCGTATGTGTGTGTG
>WNGB01004652.1_pt1 | contig 20802 bp, 18 predicted proteins | sample 5400681 | NCBI WGS metagenome assembly WNGB01 (sample SAMN13153367, study PRJNA577476) | soil metagenome | isolation source: 115 cm soil or saprolite under grassland replicate 2 | place: USA:California | collected 2016-06-15
CTTTCGAGCGTCGAGAGATCCTGTTTCAAATTGCGATTCCGGATGTATATGCTAGCAATGTAAATTCCCATTGCGATAAATGCAATGATGTAGCCTGCAACCATGTAGCCGGAAGTATCGGGGGTGGTTTGAAAAAGCATTTTATTCTCCCATTACATTGAGACATTAAGTTTAAGTTGCTCGACTTTATCCTGTAAATTACCAAGGCGGATGCGGTGCCAGAACAAGTCAACGAAGATGACAGTAAAGGCAAAGAGCGCGAAAAAGAATGCAACTTTCATATCGGCGGTCATGTCAAAGCCACCCTGTGCCGCCGCGGACGAATTGCCGATAATAACAGGATGAATTGAGCGAAACAGGCGAATGACCATGAAAGTGATCGGTGCACTGATGCCACCTAGGAGAGTATAGACTGCACCAAAGCGGGCGCGACGCTCTGGATCCTCAATGCCCTGGCGGAGCATAAAGTAAGCAATATATATCAGTTCGGTGACGGCGGCGGTCGTAAGACGCGGATCCCATGTCCACCAGGTGTTCCAGACAGGGCGTGCCCAGATCGAACCAAGCACGATAGTAATGAAAAAGAAGACAGTGCTAACTTCCACCGCGGCGACTTCCGCTCTATCCCATTTCAGATTTTTGGTGACGAGATACATAATCCCCGTAATCGCCGCAAACAGAAATCCGAGTAAACCAACCCATGCTGTACCTATATGAAAATAAAAAACGCGTTGGACATCTCCCATTACAGCTTCAGTCGGTGCGAAAATGAGCGCAAGATAGGCAGCGATGGCAAGCACGATAAGGGAAGCGATGTCGAGGATGGTGAGGGTAACAGGTTTTGATTGCATATTTACTCCTATAAAAAATAAGTTTCGCTAAATATTGCTCAGGCTGCCGTCCTTTGCGGAGCATCCCTGTGGGACGGCGCATAGAGCGAGGCTATTCTTCAACCACGTAATCAAACACCATGAATGCCACTGCGATAAATATGACATCATAGACAATCAATAGATTGAGGGGGGTGAGGATTTCGGAAAACTCTGCGCCAGCTAGGATACCACCGCTGGCCTTGACGGATGCAAGCAAAACCGGAATAGCAACTGGAAAGAGCAGGATCGGCAGCAATACATCTCGCGTGCGCGTTTGCACGGACATGGCTGAGAGCAGAGTTCCAACGGCAGTATAACCAATCGATCCTAGCAGGATAACACCGAGCAGACTAAGCTGGAACAGATTTACACTATATAGGACGCTATACAATGGCAGGACTATCGCCTCCACGATCAACATGAAGGCCAGATTACTGATAACCTTGCCAAAGTAAATCGCGGCACGATCCACTGGCGCGAGCAGGAGGCCATCTATACAGCCACGGTCTTTCTCTACAGCCATAGAGCGGTTGAGCCCAAGCGTGCCTGCAAAGGCGAAAGTAGTCCACAGTACGCCAGCAGTCACAGACTGACGGGTTTTGATATCGAGTTCGAGTGCAAAGTTAAAAATGAGGATAACTAACATCGAGAAGACTAGCATTGCAGAGAGCAATTCACGTGAGCGAAACTCAGCAGCAAGGTCTTTCCATACCACGGCAAACATCGCTCTTAGAAAATTGGATTTTATTGATTTGCCGCGAATAGTGGCTGATGCCTTCTGGTCCGTGATTAGTTGCCTGGTACTCATATCAACCGGCCAATGCCTGCTTGTAAAATGCCAGCAGGTTTGTCTCTTGTAAGTCTTTTGGTGTGGCAGAATTTGATATTAGCCCACGGGAGAGTATATCAAAGCGTGTAGCCAAATCTTCCGCGCGTGCTAAATCGTGGGAAGTCATAACAACTGTTCGTCCCTGTGCAGCGACTGTACGGAGCACCTCATCGAGCATGGATGAGGCATCCTGGTCGAGGCCTGTATACGGCTCGTCGAACAGCATCACATCAGGGTCATGTAGCACGGCACGCCCGATCGCAAGTCGTTGTTGCATACCGCGGGAAAATTCGCGAACCAGGTCTTTGCGGCGATTTTCAAGACCGACCATCTCGAGAACCTCTGTGATACGTAAATCGTAATTGGAGATGTTGTACATGCGGGCATAAAAGCGCAGGTTTTCTTCAGCAGTCAGGTCGCCGTACAATAAAGGCAAATGTGAGACCACACCAAGTCTGGCACGTACTTGCGCGGCATGATGAGGGAGCTGGTAACCTGCGATGTTCACTTCACCCATCGAAGGTCGCGAAAGCGAGGCAAGGATGCGCAGAAACGTGGTCTTGCCCGCGCCATTCGGACCAAGCAGCGCGACAAACTCGCCGGGCTGGACTTCGAAATCCACGCCGCGTAGAACGGTTTTCAAGCCATAGCGTTTAACAAGCTTTTTGACGATAATCATAATGTTTTATGTCATTGCCCCGCCTGATTTCGGGCGGGGTTGCAAGAAGCCCATAGGGCGACGAAGCAATGACGGGTTGAATTATTCCTTCAACTTCGCCTTCAATTCATCGCGGCGTCTGTGATAAGCCTCATCGTTTAATTTTCCTGCACGATGTAAATCGTCGAGGGCGATGATAGCATCTATGATGGAATCTTTGTCTTCGAATTCATCATCCTCTTCTTTCGCTTTTTCTTCGACCCGATTGCGGTCACGTAAATACAACCATACACCGGCTACAATCAGCACAAGACCAAACGCGCCTACACCAATTAACAAAGTTCGATTCTGGGTCACGTCAGTAGTGGTGCTTGCAGCTTCCGGTTTGCCTGAGAGCGTGAAGGTAAGTGTATCATTTGCCTTCAAACTTCCAGCCGAGTAGTTCTGGAAATTTACGGTTTGTCCATTTGGATCTTGCATGGGAGTTAGACCTGCATTATTTAGCGCATCTCCTGACGCGCTTACCCCTTCAGGCATCAAAATTTGCACCGAATCAACATTCAGGACGAACTTCTGGCTGAATTCCATTTTGTCACTTCGAGGCAAGTCAGTAAAGGCAACTAAGCCATAGGCCTGCTCGCTAGGTGGCATCGCAAAACCATTCCCATCTTTCGTACCAAGGAAAGGGGCACTATTTTGTGTAGCCTGAAAGCCGAGCCCTTGCGAGTTTGCAGGAGCTTTAATAAAGGGAATGTCGTTATTGTTGTTCTCCAATTTAACAATTAGAGTTTTATCGCTGGTATTACGCATAGAATAAACAATAAATACTTGAACGGTGTTGGCGTCTGTGAAATTAAAATGTATATTGACATTATCGATGGAAAGGGTTGTGTAATCGTCAGTAGTACCACGTAATATGATATTGGGTAATGTTAATTCCGTAGTGTCTTCGTCAACAGCGACAAAGTCTGATTGATAAGCGATTCCATCTTGAATGACTTCCGCGATAAAAATCCTGTTTTTAGGCATCTCCACATTTTCAAATTTATAGACGCCATCTGCATCTACAGTGCCTTCGAGTGTGAGCACTTCCTGCGGTCCGGCATTTGCGTCGGCACCATGGTCGAAGCCGCGAAGTGTGACTTTCAAATCGGATGGCAGTGCCGCGCCGGTTTGATTATCAATAGTGCCACTGACAGTTCCGATTCCGGCAATCGTAGTCGCTTCAGTCGCGACTTCAACTTGGGCTGTCGCTTCGGCTGATGGAGTCCCCGTCTCGGCGCTGATAGGAGTCTCAGAAGTGGCCTCCAAGCTGGGTGTAACGGGAACAGTTGTCGGCGTAGTTTGAATCGTCTCCGCAACGGCAGGCGTAGTGAAGGTCAAAGTCCGTATATAAGCCGCGACCGCGTATGCATCGTCATCTGATAAATTGCTTCCAAAAGCCGGGATATCGCTATCACCCTTTTTGATCATGTTAACAAGGTCAGTTTCAGATAGCGAAGCCATCTTTTCCTGGTCCTTGAATTTATCGGTGCAATCCGCGCAATTGGCTTCGAAAAGATTTTTGCCCTTTTCAATCTCTGTGGCTGTCGTGTGCAGTGTAAGCGCGTACGAGATGACGTCCCAACGCGCCTGTTCGCTAAGGCTGACGAAGGGTGGCATGAAGCGGTCAATGTTGCCTTGCGTGACGGTTGTGAACCATTGCGCGGGTGTTGCTTTCCGTCCAGTTTCAGGAAGTGCAAAGGCTGCCACAGTGACAGGCAGTTGCTTGCCCTGTTCACCGTCTCCTAGACCTGTAACACCATGACAAGGCGCGCATTTCTCCGCATAAATGGCCGCGCCGTTTTGAATATCGGGTGCACTCGGCGGAGATAACGGGCCAAGTGTAGGCATGGGTGTAGGCGGGACATAACCTGGTGGTGGTGTGACATCTGCCGCAAGAGTAAAGTTACAAGCCGCGAGCAAGATCGTTGTAATTGCTAAAATGATGGCGTGGCGTAAATTCATGAAATCCTCAAGGGGCATTTAATGCTTAGTCCATAAATCATGACTTAGGAATTCAGCATTACGTTATGTTAATGACTTTCCGCATGATGGGCAGAATCGGTCAGATGCCAACACGGGCTTACCGCACTTGGGACAAAAACCTGCTGACCTGTTCTTATGTCCTTTGCGGCGCGCGGCAATCAGAGACTCAATGTCATCGTCCGTAAGCTGTGCAGCCTGAGCTGAGGCGTCTGCGCGGCGTGCAGCCACTGCTTTTTCAATGCGGTCTTCCACTCCTTCAGCTCTAGCCCCTTCGCGAAGCACCCCTGTAGGGCTTCCAAGAGTGGGTGAGGGGGAAGGAGCAAGCTCATCTAATCTTTTTAAAATCTCCGCGCCTTTTTGTAGCAGCGATGCGCGTTGAGAAGGATAATCTTCTGCAGGGATTTTTCCCAGCTTGAAATCGAAATCAAGCTCCTGTAAAGCATTGATGACACGGTCGCGTTCGGCCATCAGTGAAGAAACCTCGTGCGTTTCAATTGTTGCGACGCTGCGCTCGCGCGACATAAAAGGAGCGTATAGATACATACCAATGAGTATCAGTACTGCCAGAATGAGAAAGATGGCGCCTAATTCCATTGCTTCCCCTATTCGAGTAAACCATCTATAACAGTTTTGATTTCATCCACAGAGGCGAATGGTCCGACTTTCACATATTGAAGCACACCATTCTGGTCAATGAAATATGTCTCAGGCACACCTTTGATGCGGAACATCTGTGAAATCTTTGTTCCCATATCTGGGCCATTGGAATAGGTAATGCCAAATTTTTTCAGATAGGCCCGCGCTTCGGGTTCAGTATCCACATAGTCCGCGCCGAAGAAGATTACCTTTCCATCTTGTTCATATAACTTCCAGGCTTCTTCCAATTCGGCGGCTTCTTGTTCGCAGGGCTTGCACCATGAAGCCCAGAAATTCAGGACAACGACTTTCCCGCGTAATTCGGAAAGTTTTACCGTAGCCTTACCGGCATATGTGTAACCGCTAAAAAGCGGAAGTGAGAAATCTGGGATTTCATCGCCGGGTTGCACGGTTCCTTGTTGGGCGCGGCGTAGGCCAATCCCCACAAGAACAAGCAAAGCTACAAGCAAAGTCCATACAATCATTTGCGCCCAGATGGGCACGCCACGTTTCGGCGCTGTGACGGTCGTTTCGGTCATGCAATTCTCCAATGCATCGACTGCTCAAGCCGCCGTCCGCGGCGATTCCTATGCTGCGGACGGTGCACGGAGCAATCAAATAATTATTTTCGTTTCTTCAATTCTTCTTCTAGACGCGCGATGTAATCATTATCCACGGCAGTCGGCTTCGTTTCAGACTCGCCCGGAGCTGCTGAGGCCGCCGTGGGTTTTGTCCATGCCCGGAGAGCGCGGAAGAGGACGAATGCCCCTACGAGGATGATCGCGGGTGGCAGAATGTACACAATCCAGTTCAATCCTGTTCGTGGAGGTTCGGCTAGTACGCGCGCGCCATAGTTATCTACAAAATATTGTTTAATTTGTGCTTCTGTCCAGCCATCAGTCAATTGCTGCCGAATCAAGTCGCGCCACTGGCGGCACGCTTCGGTTGGGCAGACATCCAATGGCGTGTTCTCGCAGACGGGACAATACAACTGCTTGGCAATTGCATTGACTTCATCATCGGTAGGAGTAGGACCTTGAGCAAAAGCAGGCTGGTATAACAAGCCGGTCAAAACGAGTACGAATGAAAACACAAGGAATATGTAATTCGTAATTCGTAATGAACTATCGAAAGGCGCTTTCATCTTTTGTCTACCTATTTACTTGTCTACTTCCTCAATCTGCTGCGCTCATTTGCTCCGCGCTCTTCCGCACGCGTACTGTTTCCAGTGCTGGGTCTTTCTCCGGCCAAGCAGCAATGATAACGCCAAAGAAAAAGACCATTGCCCCGATCCACAGCCAGTTGACCAATGGGTTGACAAATACTTTGAATGTGGCGCCATTGGATGAAATCGGTTGCCAGTCCACAAGCAAAACATAAAGGTCGTCTCGTAATGTCGCGCGCTGCCCCGGAATGGTCATATTTTGCTGGGAGTCGTAGAAATAATCCTTGCGCGGGTGTAGCTCTCCAAGATATACCCCGTTTCGATAAATATCAACCACTGCGCGTGTGTAATTGACTCCTGCCCCCTTATCGTCCCAGTTTGCCAATTCCCTATACTTGACCGTGTAGCCGGAAATATCGAGAGATTGTCCTACTGCCTCTGTTCCTTGTGTTTCGGTCTGGAACATTTCAATTCCAAGAATGCCAATTGCCATCAACATCATGCTGATGTGGATAATGTAACCGCCATAGCGTCTGCGGTTACGTTCTATGAGATGTACTAGCGCGGTGATGAAGTTCTCGTCCTGTGCTTTTTGACGGGCACGCGTCGCACGCCAGAATTCATACAGGGTTACGAAAAGCACTAGTGCAACCAGGGAGAAACCTGTCAGGGCGATGAGATTTTTTGTATAAAAGGCAAACAGGAGCACGGTCACGAGCAGAGCTGCAAGTGCGGATTTCCAGATTGCGCGACCGAGAGTCTTGATCGTCGAATTTCCCCATGCAGAGAGAGGGGCAACACCCATTACAAGCATCAACGTGGCGAAGAGCGGCGCGGTTGCGCGCTCATAAAATGGCGGGCCAACAGTTACTTTTTGTCCGGTAGCAAGTTCAGAGATGAGCGGGAAGATGACACCCCAGAAGCACACAACAAGCACACTCATAAAGAGCAAATTGTTGAGCAGGAACAAAGCCTCGCGCGAGAGCATGGACTTCATCTCGGTTTCGCCGCGTAGTTCAGGCCAACGCCGGATAACCAGCGCAATGGATGTGATAAAGGTTGCGCCAATGTAGGCAAAGAATAATGGGCCAATCGCACTTTGCGCAAAGGCATGCACGGAAGAAAGCACACCCGAGCGCGTGAGGAACGTTCCAAATATGACCAACGAATAGGTCAGGATCACCAGGATCATATTCCAGTGCTTTAGTAGGCCGCGCTTTTCCTGGATCATCACGGAATGTAAAAATGCTGTGCCTGTGAGCCAGGGCATAAAGGCCGCGATCTCAACCGGATCCCAGCCCCAAAAACCACCCCATCCAAGTACATCATAAGCCCAACGACTGCCAAGTACGAGACCACATGAAAGGAAGAGCCAGGCCCACAGAGTCCAGCGGCGTGTCAGGCGGATCCAGCGGTCGTCTGTGCGGCCAGTGACAAGTGCTGCGATTGCAAAGGCATAAGGAATAACAAATGAAACGAAGCCCAAATACAGCATGGGTGGGTGTATGACCATGCCTGGATGTCGTAAAAGTGGATTCAAACCTCTTCCATCTGGAGGAGTGAAGAGAACTGCATTCGCGGGTGGGAACATAAAAGGTTGGACGCCATTGGTCGTCTGCCAGTAGCGCGTGAACGGATTCTCGAAAAAGACCACAAGTCCAAGGAAAAAGGCCAGCGTAACCGCAGCTACAACAATGACCCACGGTAGGAACTCGCGATCGCGCTGCCATTTGCGAAGGGTGACCGCGCTGGCAAAAGATGATAGCAGCCACGACCAGAACACAAGCGAACCAGCCTGTCCACCCCACCAGGCGGTGATCTTAAGATAGGTGGGCATGCTACGGCTGGTCACTTCATAAACGAAGGCGACTTCATAATGATTTTTGACCAGTAAATAGATCAACGTCGCAGCTGAGATTGAGATCAGCGGAAAGGTGAGTAACATGGCGCGCCGACTGCTTTCGACCATTGCCTCAGACTTCTGTGTCGCGCCGTAAATCGCCGCGCCTACACTGTACAACGCGACAAAGAAAGTAATTAGTAAAACGCCGTATCCAAATTCTGCAAACATGAGGATTTCCTTGTTGATTAGACCCTAATGGCCTATCCGAAAATTCACCACAAAGTCACAAATTTTTAGCTTAGTGTCTTAGAGACTTTGCCGTCTCGCACCGACGGCACGAACGGTGTACCTTTGTGATTAGACAGTGCTTTAGGAGCTTTGATAAACAAAACCTGACAAGGTATAAAACCCTATCAGGTTGAAATTAGTTGCTTGCCGATTGCTCTGGAACGGCCTCTTCATAGCGGGTTGGGCATTTGAGCAGAAGTTCATCAGCATGGAAGCTACCATCGGCTTCCATGCGGCCCGTCATAATAGCTTGTGCCTCGTTGCGGAGCAGATCTGGTTTCACACCGGTGTAGATAACTTTAATCCGCGAGCGTGAGGTATCAACCACAGCCGCATGCAAGACTTCGGCCAATCCACCTTGTGCTTCGATCTCGCTGTTGTCGCCGGGTACATGAGCCACTTCAAAGGTTAAAGTTAGCGTCTGCGGGTCATACTGGATGGTGTCACCAATGACCGCGCCGGATAAACGCAGGCTTTTACCAACCACTCCGCTACCCTTCGCTTTGAGTTCGTTGATGGTCATGAAATATTCGGCGCTCGCCTGCGTCGAGGATGCAATTAAATACACCACCGCCGCAAGGATGAGCAGACCACCGAGGATAAATTTGGTTCTTTGCATGGATGCCTCCGAAATAAGACTAATAAAACCAGTTTCATTTTACATGGTGACATTAATTACGGCTGAGAAAGGGGTTAGATGGATGTAACGAAGATTTCCCGAATTTATCCTATTTGAGTCAGAATTTGGAAGTCTTTTTTCAATTCTCTGTGGCAGGATCTCATTAAGTTAGACTTCCGAAGTCTTTTTCGTGATATAGTTCGCGCCGTCTCAAGGAGGCTTTCATCGTGAAAATCACAATCGCCTTAAGATTTTTGTTAAGTCTGTTCTTGTTTTTTCAGGCTGGGGAAGTCTCTGCCGCTCCTAGGGTCGATATTTCAAATAACCAGGTGAATTTCAATTTCCCTGAATCCGCTACCTTTTCAGCGACTCTGAGTGCAAACGCGGATATCACATCGGTAACACTGGAATATGGCAATGAACAACTCACTTGTGGCGAAGTTATCGCCAAAGCCTTCCCCGAATTCACTTCATCAAAATCTGTCAATGTGGAATGGACATGGGATATGCGCCAAAGCGGCTCGCTTCCTCCCGGCGCGTCTTTGTGGTGGCGCTGGCATTTTAAAGACCAAACAGGTAATGAGTATGTAAGCGATACCCAGACTATAACATGGCTGGACAACCTCCACAATTGGCAGACCGTTACAAGTGGATATATTCGCTTGCATTGGTATTCAGGAGATCAAACCTTTGCCCATGATTTACTGGATGCCGCAGTGGGTGGACTCGAATTTAATAAAAATCAATCTGGTCTTTCATCTGATAGTCCGATTGATGTGTATATCTATGCAAATAGCAATGATATGAAAGATGCCATCCTTTACGAACCTTCCTGGACAGGTGGTATGGCATACGCTGTACAAGACATTGTGATCATTGGTATCTCCGAATCCGAGCTTGAGTGGGGACGCAAGGCGATGGTACATGAATTGACTCATGTGCTGGTTGGGCATCTCACATTTACCTGTCTTGGTGGTGTGCCCACCTGGCTTAATGAAGGTCTAGCTGTATATTCTGAAGGCGAGCTCGAACCTCAGTGGAAGTCCCAACTTGATCAGGCGATTAAGGATGATACCTTGCTCTCCATTCGCTCCATCAGTGGCGAGTTTTCTGAAGTGCCCGATAGGGCTTTGCTCTCCTACAGCCAATCCTATAGCATTGTCAAATTTCTGATTGAGACCTACGGTCAGGAAAAAATGACCTCGCTATTAGTTGCATTGCGTGATGGGAAGACGATTGATCAAGCACTGCTTGAAGTATATAGATTTGATATCGATGGTCTTGATGATACATGGAGACAAGCGATCGGAGCCGCCCCGCGAACCGCTTCGGTTCAACCGATTGTCCAGCTATCTCCAACTTTTGTTCCAACGATCGTGCCTGTCGCAGGAGTGCTTTTGGCTATCTCACCAACGCCTCATGTGATTCCTACTCCGTCATTTGACCAGCCATCCCAACCAAGAGGCCGCCCTCCTCTTGCACTGACGCTTGTACTACTCAGCTTTTGTTGTGTGTTCATGATCATCGTTGGTGTCCTTGTGTTAGGGATCTTTGTCCGTAGACAAGACAGTAGGGGAGGCAAGAGTGATTAAGAACAAGGTTTTGATAATCATCATCGCGATATTGCTCTCAATCTTGAGCTCTGCTAGCTCAGGGCCGGGCTTCCAATTTAGTGTTCCATTGGATCAGGCTCTTGTCCTTGAAGGAGGCGAAACTACAAATCTGCGTGAATACGATCCTGCCACGACACATGGTTGGGGAGATAAGCTTGTCTTCAGTGGCCTTGTCTCTTTTGATCCGAGTTTAAATCTCATACCAGATATAGCTGAAACCTGGGAAGTCAGTAGTGACAGTACGATCTACACATTCCATTTGCGCGCGAATGCCAAGTTCCATAATGGACGTGCAGTCACTGCGCAAGATTTCATTTATTCATGGGAACGCGCTGCAAACCCCGAACTGGCATCGGATACAGCCTTGACATACCTTGGGGATATTGTCGGCGTAACTGAGATGACCGCAGGACAAACAGATCACATCAGTGGTTTACAAGCAATAGATGACCGCACCTTGCAAGTTACCATTGATGCACCCAAGCCTTATTTCCTTTTAAAGCTCACTTATCCAACTGCGTTTGTCGTGGATAAAGAGAATGTTGAACGTGGTGAAGAATGGTTCCGACATCCAAATGGCACCGGTCCGTATCGCCTCACTGAATGGAAATCATTCGAATCGAAAATCTACGAAGCTAACCCAGATTTCTATCTTGGTGTGCCATCCCTTCGATATGTCGTAGTTCAGTTATATGCTGGCGATAGTGAGCGTCTATATGAGACTGGCGATGTAGATATCACAGGCGTCAGCCTGTATAACATTGAACGTTATCTTGACCCAGCAGAACCGCTTCACAAAGAGTTGGTCCAGGGCGTGGACTTATGCACGGGTTATGTTGTCTTTGATGTTACGCAGCCACCTTTTGATGATGTCAATGTGCGTAAAGCTTTTAGCATGGCTTTCGACCGCCAGAAATATATTGACGTGGTTACGCACGGCCAGACACTTCCTGCCGTTGGCCCATACCCACCCGGTTTACCCGGGTTCAATTACGATTTAGAGGGCTTGCCTTATGATCCTGAACAAGCAAGCGAGTTGCTTAGACAATCCAAATATGGCGGGGCAGAAGGTTTGCCTCACATCGTATATACTGACGCGGGGATTGGTAGTTCTGTTAGCCCGGATGTAGCGGCGATGGCTGAGATGTGGGAACAGAATCTCGGTGTGACCATTACTGTCGAAAACCTGGAATACAACTTCTTCCTCGACCAGATTTTTTCTGGTAATCACGGGCAGTTATTCGGTGGCGGTTGGTGCGCAGATTATCCCGATCCCGAAAACTTTGCAGATGTGCTCTTTCACACGGGTTCGCAGCAAAATAATGGCGGTTATTCCAACGCTGAGCTTGATGCCTTGCTCGAAGAAGCCCGCGTGGAACAGGATGTACACAAAAGGATTGCTTTATATCAACAGGCTGAGCAGATGATCGTCAACGATGCACCCGTCTTATTTACAACACATTCGCTTTCGTACCAACTTGTCAAACCATATGTGAAAGGCTACATCTTCACGCCGATTGATATTCCGATTGAAAGATATATGTGGTTGGAAGGGAAGTGACCGACCCCCACCCGGCCTCCCCCAAATGCGACATGAGAAATTTTTATGCCAACTAAAATTTTATGGTCGAATTTGGGGGAGATGCCGAAGGCGGAGGGGGTCAATATCTCGCTTCTACAACAAGTTCAATCTTATCAATCTTCGGCCCCACACTTGCTACCGCGAAATTAAATGGGAAATTTCCTCCGGACTCAATCGCTCCACCTTCCCAACGTTTGACCCCGACGACCCGACCATTTTCATCATACGCCACCGCCGCGATCCACACTTGTGTCGCGGCACTTGATTCTGAGGGAATGGATACTTGTCCGCTAATTTGCGCGCTATGCCCGGTTCTGTCTATTTGTATGGAGGTGTTATTGATTGTTGCAGGCAAGTAGCGCGAGTCGTTGGATGCAATTTGGATCGCAGTTAATAGCTGTACCTGTGCTTTTACATCTGAAGAGATTTCTGGCTCAAAGAAGATATATAACGGCAAAGAAGTATTCGGTGGCAAGATATTCAATGGCAGTAACGCGGTTTGACTGGCAACGACCGTGCCGTTTGAATCCACTAATATCACTTGGGCGCTGACGTTTTCCAAAATATCAGGAAAATCATTATGAACAAGCGCGAAGCACCACAGGCCGCGGTCAACCGTCGGGTAACATTGAATCTGTTTAACGGATGCAGGCACAGGGGTCGGGGTGGAAGCGTTGTCTGGGTTAGATGGGTTGCTCGGGATCAGCAGAGTCTGTCCCACCGACATGCTGTTCGGAGAGACATTCGAATTTGCAGCAATTAAGTCGTCGAGCGAAACATGATATTTTTCCGCGATCTCGCTCATCGTGTCGCCTGCTTGAATTGTGTAAGTAAACGGTGTGGGGGTTGAGATTGCAGATTCAACCGGAATGACAAAGTCTCCTTGTTGCTCAAGAGTCGCACTTGGTGTGATTGTTGAATAAGGGAAAAGAGTTACTGGGGAGGTGTGTGTTACAGTTTGAGGCGTGCAAGCAGTGAGGAAAATAATGATAGAAACTATAGATCGTTTCATATTTAAGATTGTACCGCTGGTACCGCAACCAAAGAAGATGTGGCGCCAAATTGCTTGTTGTTTCTAGCAATGTAACAAATAACCGTAGAACTAAAAGAAGTTGCGGCACTGGTTTGATAAATTACTACAATGGCTAGAACAAAGTGCGAGCAACGTTTTGAATTCTAGTTTGGTTCCTTGTGCGGCACTCTGTAACATGCGCGCGTTATAATACTTTTTATATCATTCCAAGGAGATAATATGAATTATCGTCATCTGGGACGCTCAGGGATTCAAGTGAGCGAACTCTCGTTTGGCTCGTGGGTCACATTCGGTAACCAAGCGGACGTACAATTGGCAAAAGATATGATGTCTGCGGCTTATGAGGCAGGTGTGAATTTCTTTGATAACGCCGAAGCATATGGGAGAGGTAAATCTGAAGAAGTAATGGGCACGGCTTTAAAAGAGCTTGACTGGCGTCGAGGTAGCTATCTGGTTTCGACCAAAATTTACTGGGGGCTGCATGATGGTGTGAACGAGAAAAACACGCTCAACCGTAAGCGTCTCCTCGAGGGTATAAACGGTTCACTTAAACGACTACAGTTGGATTATCTGGATTTGATCTTTTGCCATCGCCCCGACCCAACAACTCCAATTGAAGAAACCCTATGGGCTATGCACAATATCATTGAACAAGGAAAGGCTTTCTATTGGGGCACATCTGAGTGGTCTGCAGCTGAGATCGTGCAAGCGATTGAACTCGCGGAACGGCATCACCTTCACAAGCCTGTGATGGAACAGCCACAGTACAACATATTCAGGCGCGATCGTTTTTCAGGTGAATATATCCGGTTTTACAAAGAATACGGGTATGGTTCAACCACATGGAGTCCCTTGGCTTCGGGGTTGCTCACGGGAAAGTACAAAGGCGGCATCCCCAAAGATAGCCGCGCAGCCCTTAAAGGTTTTGACTGGCTTCATGATCGGATGACTGACAAAGAACGACTTGCAAAAGTTAAGGCACTTGAGCCGATCGCAAATGAACTTGGCTGCACTCTTTCACAACTTGCCATCGCATGGTGTCTCAAGAATCCTTTTGTAAGCACGGTCATTACGGGCGCAAGCCGTGTTGAACAGGTACATGAGAATATGAGAGCGAGCGAGGTTGCGCCAAAGATTACCCAGGAGATCCTTAATAAGATTGATCAGATATTTGGGATTCGGAAGGAGGAAGAGGAAGACTAGATGTAAGGCGGGATGTCATCCCGCCTTACACTTTCCCAAAATATTTTTCATCGACGCTCTGCCACGTTTCATCCAGTACCTTTATGAACTTCGTTAGTATAGGATGTACACGCTTCATCTCTTCATATATCTTTTGCGCGACGCGGCGAATGGAATAATGTGCGTTGGCCGCGCTGCGTAACTGACAAAATGCAAACGCTTCGCGCAAATTGAATTGAGCGAGTACACGGCGGTTAAATCCATTCGGCACAACGTATTGCGCTACATAGGGATTGAAAGCATAGAGCTTCTCGAACATCTCTTCGGCGGATTTCATTGCCGCTTCATACTTCGACCCGAAACCTGCTTCCGTGATGAGCAGCGGAATCTCATACCCCAACCTTGTCGTAAGCAATTGCGGGGTCTGCGTCATCATGCGGTGACGCTTGAACTCGGCATACGCGCCCTGGTCCATAACTAGGTCGAATGTGTAGGTTGTGTATTCCAATTCGCGCAGGGGCGCATCGAATTTGCCTAATCGTTTGAGCAGGGATTCTGCCAATTGAGCCAATTCTGCTTCCTTGAGCATGAGAACATAATCAAGCGCATCTGCATATGGCATTTCACCGATGCGATACAATGCGGCGGCCAGTACTTTCTTTTCACCGTTATGGTCGTAATCTATCAGTGTGCACCAATTGTTTTTCATCACAGAGCGCACGGAATCCATGGAAATTTCTCTTATCTTTTCTGCGTGCTCTGCTTGGCGAAGTTCTTGGTTCGTCTCTACCAGGTACGGTACGGCGTCCGCGTATTTGACCAAGGTCGGCACTTCGCTCAAAGCGGTCCTCTTCACTTGCTCACCGATCTCACGCACCTCCGCGAGTGGGTGAGAGAGCAACTTGCGAATTGCATTTTCCAAAACGCGTGCATTGGCGGTCATGCCTAGGTTGGCGTTTGCAGCCGCGGGCAAAATAAATCGGCACGTGTCCACGTATTGCGAGCGAATGCGACGGTCGTAGGCCTCGTCCTTTTCGTTTTCACGGCGTGGAGAACGCTCTAAGATGAGACTCTTTACAGGATCAAGCGATTCGGCATACGTCCTGAAAAGGAAGCGGATGGTTTCCACGTATTCATCGCAGAGTGGATGACCGTTCAATTCTGGTGGGATCGTGAAGTCATCAAGCCCCCATTTTTGGTAACGCGTAGATTTTTCTGTATAAGATGCCAGGCGATTGCCTTCGATGCTTTCAATTGCGATGCGCGAGACGTTTTCGAAAGCGATGTGTAATACCGCATGTTCAGCGACAGAAGCATGGCCATATCCCACCACCCATTTTTCATGGAATTGTGCGGACTTTTCGTCGCTTAATTCAGCGGCGATCTCGCGAAAGGATTGAGGCGAACGTGATGTCTTTGCAAAGGCGACGGCGATAGTTTCAGGACTGAGAGAACGGGGGGAAAGTAAGTAAATGTCACGAGTTGGCATGAGAACCTCCAATTAATTGTTTCGCGCTGAGCGGAGTGAAACCGTATTTTGGTTGAGCGTAGTCGAAGCGCAATCGAATAACATACAAGCTTTTCTTGAAATCTGTCCTTTGACTGCGGGCTAGCACAGTGTCCTCGTTTAGGTTAAGAAAAAGTTTAGCCCTCCGCTCAGGACGAAGATTTATTTATCCCATTGGATATTTCATGCGTGCGCCGCCTAAGAGGTGCAGATGCAGGTGAAAGATCGTTTGTCCTCCATTTACACCTGTGTTGGTAATGAGACGATAACCGCTTTCGGCGATGCCTTCCTCTGTAGAGAGCTGGCGCGCTACAACAAATAGATGTCCGACCAGCGCTTCATCCTCGGACGTTAGGCTGTTAACCGATTCAATGTGCTTATTCGGCACGATTAAGATGTGTGTTGGTGCGGCGGGACGCGAATCACGGAAGGCAGTGACTTGATCATCGCGAAATACAATGGTTGCGTTGGCTTCGTTATTAATGATTTTACAGAAAATGCAACTCGACATGTTGTAATATATTCGCAAGAATATTACGGCAGCGTGTCTAAGGAGTGGCGGTAGGGATCGGTCCATACGTCGGCGCGCAAACAATATCATAGTATTTCAACTCGGCAGATTTGTTTTCCTGTGCATAAGCCGCGGCTTCATCTCCGGTGATGCGGACACTATCAAGCGCTTCGAGCACTTGATGAGGCCAATAACGCGGCAAGGTCATTAAAGGATCATTGATCGCACCTTCAGGCAGATAAGCAGGACGACCTGGGTCTTGCTTGTTCGCGAGGGGAACCCAGTTGTACATGACTGGGCCGCGCGAGTTGCTGGTAAAGCCCAGTCTATATCCCAATTGACGAGCGGCTTCCACCGGGCCAGACCCAAAGCCGCCTCCTGGCCAGACGATTGCAATTGGCGTTTTATTGAATCTCTCCTTGAAGGCCGTGATGGAGCCTTTCAGTTCGCGCGAAAGGATTGCGCTGGGTGAGTTATCGCTGAGGTATGTACCGATCATGACTCCTTGTGCTTGATGATCCACCCAGCCTTCGTTTTCGAGCGCGATATTTTCCTGCCAAGTTACCTCAGCCGTATCCGGCTGACTTGGCCAGCCATTGACCACTGGCCAGCCCCAATTCGCCCAATATTCCCGAAAATTTTTTTCGAAGTTTTCGCCGCGATGTTGGTCATCTTGGATGATAAGCGCGGAGCGTACTGGAATCTTTGCATTCGCTTCCATAAAATCAGCTAATTGTTGTGTATTGATAGCTTGAAATCCCTGTTCCTTTAGTTGATTCATAGTGCGGTTGAAATCGATCACGTGGATTCCATCGAGTGTTTCAGGTTTCCCCTTGAAAATACCATGAAACATAATAATCATGACTATAGTGCCAGGTGTGGCATTATTCGGATCCCATTTAGCTTTGAGATACTGGCAGGAGTCCTTGATATAGCCGTGAGGCGTATCATAAACATTCAGATATGGCGATTGATAAGGACGTGGCAGAGCCGGCGGTGACTTTATGCTAGCAGGTTGCTGGGTAGGTGTGTTACTTGCTACAGGTGAAATAATATCAGTCAAGGAGGATGGCCTGATAGTTTGGCAAGAACCCAGAAGAAGAGTGAGTAAAAAAATGGTTATATGGCGGTAACGCCGGAATGTCGTTGAATGTGTATTAAAGGATGGTTGTCGCGACATGGGCTACATTGTATCCAAAAAGTAAGACTTTCGTTTAATAAAACAGGATGACATGGCTGTCACCCTGTTAAACCGTATATATTGGTGCTTTTTCATGGCGTTGTGGAAAGTAGTCCATATGTTGGTGCGCAGAGGATGTCATAATATTCCAGTTCAGTGGATTTGTTTTGTTGTGCGTAGGCCGCGGCTTCGTTTCCAATGGCGCGGATTATGTCCAATTGTGACAAGGCCTCTCTTGGCCAATATCGTGGCAGAGTCAGGCGTGGGTCATTGGCTGGCCCTTCAGGTATCCAGGTGGGACGCCCTGGATCCTCAGCATCTGCAAGCGGGATCCAGTCGAACATGATTGGGCCACGTGGGTTGACTGTAAATCCAACGCGATAGCCAACTTCCCGCGCGACTTCAGTCCCTCGAGGGGTAAATCCACCGCCAGGCCAGATATAAGCAATGGGAGTCTTTCCAAAATATTTCTGAAGATTATCGATTGATCCTTGCAGTTCGCTGTAGATGAATTCATCTGTTGAACCTGGGCTGATATTGATATTATGAACGACGCCATGTGCTTCATAGTCCACCCAGCCTTCTTTAGAGAGCATGACATTTTCCTGCAAAAACTGGTCGTCTCCACCGAATGCACTGATCCAGCCATTAATCACAGGCCAGCCCCATTGTTCGTAATAGGGGCGGAAATGCTCAAAGGCTTCGGCACGGTGTCGGTCATCATAAGTTAATACGACCGAGCGTTGGGGAATTGGTGCGTTGTAATCTAAAAAGTCCGCCAGCTGAGTGGCATTGATCGCTTCAAAGCCTAGTTCCTTGAGGCTATTCATAAGTTTGTTGAAATCCTGGACGGTGATATCGTTATTATCCAGGGAGCTGGAGTCCTTGTTGATACCGTGGAACATAATTACCATGACAATCGTTCCAGGCGCGGCATTCTTCGGTTCCCATTTTGCTTTGAGGTACTGACACGTATCCGAAATATAAGTATGAGGCGAATCATGTGAATTTAAATAGGTCGTTTGATAGATGGCAGGTAATGCCGGCGGTGTGCGAGGTACGGTAGGCGTTGGGATCGGTGTTTCAGTCAATGTGGGCGTGCTTGTTGGCTGGCTGATTTGAGCCACTGCGGTTTCAAAAGCTTGTGTGAATGCAATATTGGGGTCAGTACTAACAGGAGCGGGCTGGCATGCGGATAATACAACAGCGAGTAGGATTGAGGCCAGAATGAAGCATGATGGCTTTAGCATGGAGTGTATTTTATATGATAACTCGTAGGGACGGCAGCTGCCGTCCCTACGAGTTTATTCATCCGATTTGCCTGCGATAAAGTCCTCCACTTTTTCGCGGCTGACACTATCTCGGAATTGTTTGGGAGGCGTTTTAAAGAAGTAAGAGGAAGGGCCAATGATTGGACCGCACAGTTTTCGGTCGAGAGCGATCTTGGCACAACGGACTGCGTCGATGATCACGCCTGCTGAGTTTGGACTATCCCACACTTCGAGTTTGACTTCTACATTAAGGGGCACATCGCCAAAAGTGGTGCCTTCCATGCGGAGATATGCCCATTTGCGATCGGTTAGCCACGGTACGTAATCGCTAGGCCCGACATGGACATTATCCTTGCCGAGTTCGTAGGGGATCATGCTGGTGACCGCACCAGTCTTTGAAATCTTTTTTGATTCAAGGCGCTCGCGTTCGAGCATGTTGAGGAAATCGGTGTTACCGCCGAAGTTGAGCTGATAGGTACGGTCAATGTGGACGCCGCGATCTACGAAAAGCGTGGCGAGGGCGCGGTGCAAAATCGTCGCGCCGACCTGTGATTTTACGTCATCGCCAAGGATCGGCAGGCGCGCGTCCATAAAGCGCTTGCTCCAATATTCTGAGGAGGCGATAAACACCGGGATGCCATTGACAAATGCACAGCCCGCCTCAAGACATTGTTCTACGTACCATTTGGTCGCCATTTCGGACCCAACAGGTAGAAAGTTTACAACTACATCGGTTTTGGTTTCTTTGAGCCGTTTGACGATGTCCGCTGTGGGACCAGCCGTTTTCTTGATCTTTCCAGAAAGATATTTGCCTATTCCATCATGGGTCATGCCGCGCACGACAGGCACGTCGAGATTGGGCACGTCGGTAAATTTATACGTATTGTTCGGATCGGCAAAGATCGCTTGGGAAAGATCCTTGCCTACTTTGGTGGCGTTTATATCAATACCGAGGGTGAATTCGATATCGCGAATATGATATCCCCCGAGCCGAGGATGCATGACCCCTGGAACACTTGCATCGTCAGGAGTATCTTTGTAGTAGCTCACGCCCTGAACCAGAGAGGAAGCACAATTTCCAACGCCGATAATGGCGACGCGTACTTTTTTAGCTGGCACTTTTTTAGCTGGCATAGATCCTTCTCCTTCGTTTGGGTTGATATATTCGAATGATATTAATATTCTTGGGCTCAAATCATGATATGCCCGTGATGTATAATCTTACGGAAGGTTGATGATGTCAGTAGACAAGATCAAACGGCTTGAGCGCCTGCTCGAAGTTTCACGCGGACTGAGCGCCGCGGGCGACGTTGAAAAATACCTTCAAACCATTCTCTCTGCCGCTACCGAATTAACCGAGAGCGAAACCAGCTCTATTATGGAGTTCGATGAAACTTCTAAGGAACTGTGTTTTTCCGTGGTTCCGTGGTTCCACCGCGACTCCCTTAAAGGCGTTAAAGTGCCATTAGAAGGAAGTGCCGCAGGATATGTATTCTTGCAAGGCCAAGCTGTCATTATCAGAGATACAAGCAATGATGCACGTCATTTCCACACGATTGATCGTTTGAGCCAATTCAAGACGAAATCCTTGGTCGCTGTACCCATGCTTTTACATGGCACACCGGTTGGCGTTTTTGAAGTGCTCAATAAAGCGAACAGCGCCCATTATACCGAGGAAGATGTCACAATTCTAGAGACACTCGCCTCACTGGCTTCGGCTGCTTTGCAAAATAGTCGTATGGAAAGAAGACTGCAAAGGCCTATCGGTGAACCGACTGAGTTGGATCGCCTGAAGAATGAATTTATAGCTATCACCTCCCATGAATTGCGCACACCTCTTGGCTTGATCCTTGGTCATGCCACTTTCTTGCGGGAAATACTAGGAAAAGATTATTACGAGCATTTAGATGCCATCATTCGCAATGCTTCCCGATTAAAAGAGATCATTGAGAACCTTGCCAGTGTTGATAATTACCAGCGCGGCG
>WNGB01004653.1_pt1 | contig 20800 bp, 17 predicted proteins | sample 5400681 | NCBI WGS metagenome assembly WNGB01 (sample SAMN13153367, study PRJNA577476) | soil metagenome | isolation source: 115 cm soil or saprolite under grassland replicate 2 | place: USA:California | collected 2016-06-15
CAGCCGCCTGGAGCACCGTCCCGCCGTCCACGCGCTGATGATCACCTACAAGGTAGGCGCCGCGCCACCAGGTCAGAGCGATACGATCGTGGGCAGCCCACCAGACTCCGATAACGGTCACCTGCCCGTGCGGTCAGACGGTGGGGTTGGTACATAACCTCAGGCGGGCGAACGTGCCGGCGATTGCCGTCCCGCCCGGCAGTTCCAGTGATTGCCGCTCGAGACCAGCCGCGCAGACGGCAGGATCATCGCCAGGCGGGCGCCGACGCGGTGGGCGCCGTGCAGCAGGCGCACACGTCACAGGGACAGCCGGCAGAGTCGGCTGGGGCAGGAGGTCCGGCGTCCATACTGAGGGACGCACACTCGCCGGTGGGTCGGGGGTCGACGTCGTTGAAGCTTGCGACCACAACGACCCACGAGGCGATTCCGTCCCCCGGCCCGCGCTCACCTCAAGGACGAATACGCCGGGGCGGGGCAGTCGCGGATGCTGCCGTCGATCGTCCGTCATCCGCGTCGAGCGCCGCGACGATCTCGTCGGCAGTCAGCACGCGAGCGAACCCATAGCGGAGGGTCATCAGCTCATACTCATGCACCGCGGGATCGTTGGTGGCGGTCACGTCGCTACCGACCGCCACGTGATAGCCCCGCTCGTACGCTTGCCGCGCTGTCGTCCCACAGCACAGGTTGGTCAGGGTACCGGTGATGATTACGGTGTCGCGGCCGAGGTTGCGGAGAATCGTCTCCAGCGGCGTGTCGTAGAAGGCGCCATAGGACGGCTTGTGGATGACGACCTCGCCCAGCTTGGGCGCCAGCTCATGCCAAATGCGCCCGTCACGGAACCAGGCCGGGTCGCCAGCGCCAAGCTCGGGATAGCGACTGGGCATGGCAGCCCCGCTGCCAGGCCGGTCAAGGTAATGGTGGGTGGCGGAGAAGACCGTGTACAGCACAGGGACGCCGCGTGCTCGGCAGGCCATGACGAGGCGCGCGAGCAAGGGCGCTCGCAGGGTCGCCTCTGGGACCCAGTACGGCGTCCAGCCGGGTCGCACGAACTCGTCCTGCATGTCGATCACCAGCAGCGCCGCACGGTCGGGTACGAGCTGGACTCCCGCCGCGCCATGCCGGTAGGCCCGCCGTGCCAGTTCCACCACCTCGTCCTCGGTGAACTCTCTTGCCATCCAGCTACACCTCCTCCTGACTGGGAGTTTGGCAGGTGACCGCGACGGCAGTGCTCGTTCACGTTCCGGAAAGAACTTCTGGCCACCTGACCAAACCAACGATTCCAAAGCCGACGCTGGTATCGCGTCCCGCGAACGTCAGTCGCCGAGTAGGAATCGGGCAGTTCTGCGTTGCCTGGGTCATGTGTAGGCAAATGGCCCCTCTGGTCCACAGGGGACGAATGTAGGGGCATCACCCCAGCCGAACCGCCACCATCGGTGACCGCCTGCGCGCATTCGCAATGACAAAGATGGCGACTGCTCGGTGGCGTACAGCGCCAGTACTCCGGCATGCTCGGCAGACCGCCAACTGCCAGCTGGGCGTGTCGGTCAACGCGGTCACCGAGCACGCCTCGTGTCCGTGGACTGGCGGGTGCTTGTGCCTGAGCGCTGGGAGGTCGGGGAGTTCCGCGGCGAGCTGGATGAGCGCCGCCTCCCGCCGGCATCACGCCGCGCCGCCAGGCCACACGCGATGGCAACGGGGGAGTTACCCGCATAGGCCTTCTACGGGAGCCGACCCACCTGGTCGACGCGCCCTCGCGCAACCACCGCCAGGACATGACCTTGGGTTGCGCAGCTTCCTGTGCGATGTCCCACGCTGGCAACCCGGGAAGTGCTGGGCACTGCTGGGGGAGCACCCGCTCGATATTGATGTCCGAGGCTGGTGCCCATCACACCGCCTCTGCCGAGGGATGAATGATGATGCGGCGGTTTGGCTCCTCACCAACGCTCTCACTCGTGACGCTTGCAACCGTAGCCACGACGTCGTGGACGATTTTCCGCTCGAATGCGCTCATCGGCTCCAACTCCTCGCGCTGGCCGCTCTGCGCAACTCGCTCTGCCGTGCTCCTCGCAAGCAAGGCGAGCTCTTCACGCCGCTGTGCCTTGAAGCCGTTCACGTCGATCGTGATACGCACCCAGCGTTGGGTCTGTCGGAGCACAGCCAGCCTCGTCAACTCCTGCAGCGCAGCGAGGGTCTCCCCTTCCTGACCGACCATGAACTCGAGCTTCGGGCCCTCGACGTCCACGTGCCCGCCGGCCTTGTCGACCCAAGTGGTGATATCACCGTCGACGTCCAGTATGTCCAGCAGTCCCTCGACAAAGTCTGCGGCCAGCTCGGTATCGGCGGCGACTGCAGCGGGGTCGGTGACTTCGGGATGGCGATGAGTCGGCCTCGGGCTCCTTCGTGACTCCCGCTCAACCTCGGCCGGCGCCTCCACGGGATCTGGCTCTGTGGATGCCACTTCCGACTGAGGTTGGGCAACGGTATCGGGATCCGCCGCCTCCGGTACGCCGACGCCGACTGAGGAAGCCTGATCCTGATCGAGACCCTTCCTGGTCACCCGGACGATAGCCGGCTCCCCAACCTTGCCAAAGGTCGAGGGAACCGCCTGCTTGAGGATCTCGACATCGATCTGATCCTCTCGCAATCCCAGCTTCGCGGCCGCGGCCGCGATGGCTGCCTCGACGGTCCTAGCGCTTGCTTCGGCGCTGCTGGCCACCCGGCTTGCCCTTTCCGGTCGGGCGGCCACCGGAGCCGGGCTTGCGCCCACCCCCAGTGCCAGGCCGCCCAGCCTGTCTGGATCTCCCCTCGCCCCCCTCTTTGGTCGCGCCGCCAGCTTGTTGCCCTCGTGGCGATGCGCTCTTGCCCTTGCCACTCGCAGCGCTCCCGCTGCCGTTCTTCGGATTGCCCTGCGGATTGCCCTGCTTCTGCTTCGGCGGGTTCGATGGCCTCGGCTGTGCCTGCGACTGCGCCAGTGACTGCGTCAGGCTGCGGAAGACCCCCAGCGCGCCGATACCCTTCCGAGGCTGACCATCGCCCGTTCCAGAGGAGGCGCCAGAGCCGGCTCCGCCGCTCGCCGTGGCGGCGGCCGGAGACTGATAGTTGCGCAGGAGCACCCACTGCTGGCCCATGCTCCACATGTTGGTGGTCACCCAGTAGACGACAACCGCAAGCGGCACGTTTATCGCAAAGACCACGAACATCAACGGCATGATCCGTAGGAGCATCTGCTGCTGGGGATTGGCGTCCGCGCTCTGCCTGGCCATGAGCTGGCGCTGCGAGACGTACGTCGTCACCGCCATCGCGATGATCAGGCCGATAATCGTCAGACCTGCGACGGAGCCGAGCTTGTCGCCCCATCCATGCAGCGCGCTCCAACGCTGCTCAAGGGGCACTCCAAAGAACGTCTTGCCGAGAAGGATGTTCGGCTCTCCGGAGATGTGACGACTGTAGATGACCCGGTACAGGGCCCAGAAGAACGGCAGCTGCGCAGCGAGGGGCCAGCAACCAGCCAACGGGTTGAAGCCGCGCTCGCGATAGAGCTTCATCAGCTCCTCTTGGAGCTTCTGCTTGTCGTTCTTGTACTTCGCCTGAAGCTTCTTGAGCTCAGGCTGGATCTCCTGCATGACCCGCGTCGAGCGGACCTGCTTGACCGTCAAGGGGATCAGCAGGATACGCACCATGACCGTCAGCAGCACGATCGAGAACCAGAAGCTCTGGCCGCCCAGCATCGGTTCAGTGGCGTGCTGGAAGAATTTCAGGACCGTGTAGAGCAGGTCCCGGAAAACGTCAAGAATCTGCACGAAGAGCCTCTCTCGACCTCTCTGGCGTTCGCTACCTCACCGTACCGCGGACGGCGCGGGATGATCTGTCGGGGGTGGAGGGACATGATCGATCCCTCCGGGGTGGAATGGCTGGCATTTCGCCAAGCGGCGTAGGGCGAGCCAAGAGCCACGCAACGCCCCGTGCAACTGGATCGCTGTCTTGGCGTACTCGGAGCATGAGGGATAGAAGCGGCATCGCGGCCCCAGGGCTGGACTGATCCATCGCTGGTACCCGCGGATGGCGACGACCAGCGCGCCTCCCAACGGGCTCTGGCGCGATTCCCTGTGCAAGCCGCGACTCACCCCCCGTCGCCAGTGCGAAGCCCCGCCGCGGCGAGCACGCTCCGCATGTCGGTGGCGACGTCCCGGTACGACGCCCCGGCGACCGATGGGCGAGCGACCACGACCAGGTCCAAACCCTCTGGAATCTCCCTGCCTTCCAGCCGGAGCACCTCCCGTAGCAGCCGCTTGGCCCGGTTGCGAGCGACGGCACCACCCACCTTCCGGCTCACGACAAAGCCAGCACGGGGTGGGCCGCCTCCGGTCGCGCGCTTGGCGACGTACATCACGACCGAGCCCTGAGCATACGACCGGCCGGTCGTGAACACAGATCGGAATGCCGCCGGAGAGCTCAAGCGGTTGACGGTGGCCATCTCTGCCCCTAGGCGGCGAGGCGCTGGCGACCCTTGGCGCGGCGCCGAGCGAGGATGGCGCGACCAGCGCGGGTCCGCATTCGTATGCGGAAGCCGTGCGTCTTCGCACGTTTACGGTTGTTCGGTTGGAATGTGCGCTTCACGAGAACGACTCCCTTAAGCCGGTCATGGTGGAAGGCAAGCAAAGGTTCGGCGCAGAGACGGCGCCGAAGTTCCGATGGTACGGGCCCCTGAAACCAGGCGTCAACGCGGCCAACTTGCCCTTGGCCCGATTCGACAGACCCCCACCCAGAGTACCTGCCCCGTCAGGACAAGTCTCGGACCGATCGAAGCACGTCAAGCGTCCGGACTACCCGTGCCGCCGACGGAGCGAGCCTGGCGAGTACAACCCGTGAGAACCACTCTGTAGGAGGCGGCTGGCGAGCACGATGAAGTGAGCGTTGGACGCCGGGCTGGCCTGGGGATGAGTTGGGGATGGCGTGTTGACGGGCGGTGGACAACCCTGCCTGCGGCCCGCCGACGGCTTCGATCTGGGGACAGAGGGAGCCCCGTCCCCAACCAGACTGGGACGGCCGTCCGCGGTGTGAGCAGTGCCGACACCCCGTCGTCCACATGCCCACAGGACCTGATGTTCTGATGGGTTTCTGAGTTCTCCTCTCTTTTCATAACCACTACCTGGGGACAACGAGCGAGCCCCTCTCAATCGCATGACGTGAAGGCTCGCTTGGTACTCCCCGTCAAGACTCGGGACAGTTGCTGATCTGGGGTCCCCATCTTGCGAGGTGAGCTCTGCTGTCCACAGAAACGGATGGTTATCCACAGACTGTGGGTAACCCGCACCCGTTTCGCCCGAAGACGACTTTCTAGAGTAAACAGCCATTACGACTCCGTGGATGGCCGGCCGAAGTCCTCCACAAGAACGCGGAGAGCCTTGAGGAGGCCCGAGCGGCGATGCTATTCTCCGGCCGCCTTCACTTCGTCGGCCCACGCGTTCGGCCCCGGCTTCCCCGTTTCGGCCTTCTGCTCGCTTGGCGAGGTTCTGCCGTCTCTCCCGGCACCAACTGTGGTGGGGCTCCTGCGTCCATAAGGGGGTTAGTTCTCCACACCTGTGGACGAGGGTGTGGATATGTTGGTTGGCAGGGCCCTCGGGTCGCGAGAAGAGTGGTGTGCCGCGGGAACCGGGCACCGGAAAGGGGCGAAGAGGCGGTGGCCGAGGATCTCCATGAGGATGCGGCAGCGATCTGGACCGCCTGTCTTGAGTCGCTGGACGGCGCTGGGTCGACACACAAGGCGTGGCTGGCGCAGACGCGCCCCGTCGCGATCGTGGGCGACACGCTCGTCCTGGCCGTTCCGGACGAGTTCGTCAAGGAGTGGGTGGAGCAGCGCTACGCGCCGACGGTCCTCGCCGCGCTCGCTCGCACCGCAGGACGCCCGCTGGACATCCGGGTGACCGTTCGTGAGGCTGAGGAGCCTGGGGACGACGAACAGCGTCCGCCGGCCCTGCCACAGGCTCCGACAGACCGTCCGCAGCTCACGCCGAAGTACACCTTCGAGCGGTTCGTGATCGGGTCGTCCAACCGCTTCGCCCATGCGGCCGCGGTTGCCGTTGCAGAGGCGCCGGCGAAGTCCTACAACCCCTTGTTCATCTATGGGGGCGCCGGGCTCGGCAAGACCCACCTGCTGCACGCCATTGGGCATTATGCCGGCAACCTCTACCAGCAGCTTCGCATCCGCTACGTGACCAGCGAGCAGTTCACCAACGACTTCATCAATGCCATCCGGGACGACCGGGCCGGAGCCTTCCAGCGCCGCTACCGCGACAACGACATTCTGCTCATCGACGACATTCAGTTTCTGGAGGGAAAGGAGCGAACCCAGGAAGAGTTCTTCCACACGTTCAACACGCTGCACAACGCCGACAAGCAGATCGTGATCTCCTCAGACCGGCCACCCAAGCAGATCGCGACCCTTGAGGATCGCCTTCGCAGCCGGTTCGAGTGGGGTCTCATCACCGATATTCAGCCTCCGGACCTCGAGACGCGCATCGCGATCCTGCGAAAGAAATCGGGCGCCGATGGCTTGAACGTGCCCGACGACGTGTTGTCGTTCATCGCCTCGAAGGTGCAGTCGAACATCCGCGAGCTCGAGGGAGCGCTGATCCGCGTCACCGCCTTCGCCTCGCTCAATCGCAGCTCGATCGATCTGTCGCTCGCCGAGATCGTGCTGAAAGACCTGTTCCCCGACGAGGGCAGCCATGAGGTCTCCGTCCCCATCATCATGGCCGAGACCGCCTCCTACTTTGGCGTGACCATCGAGGATCTCACGGGCTCGAGCCGGTCACGCCTTCTGGTAACCGCGAGACAGATGGCCATGTACCTCACACGCGAGCTGACCGACCTGTCGCTCCCGAAGATCGGCCAGGCCTTCGGAGGCAGGGACCACACGACCGTCATGCACGCGTCGCAGAAGATCCGAGGGCTGATGCGCGAGCGTCGCAGTATCTACAACCAGGTCCAGGAGCTGACCAACCGGATCAAGCTCCGGGCTCAGCAGGGAGCGTGACAGCGGTGCCTGCCGGCGTGGGGACGAGTTGGGGATCGTGGGTTGACGGGCGGTGGACAACCCGGCCTGCGGCCGCCGACGGCCCTGGGCTGGGGGGCGGTGGGGGGTCTCGTCCCCAGCCAGACCGGGATCGCCATCCACAGCGCGAGCAGCGTCAGCGCCCGGCCGTCCACATGCCCACAGGTCTGTCGTGGTGGCATGGTTTCTTTGTTCTCTCTTCCCTTCATATCAACAACCTGGGGATAGCCAGTGGAGGTCGACCGTGAAGTTCACGACTGAGCGCGACAGCTTCGCCGATGCGGTTGCCTGGGTGAGCCGGACGGTCTCCACCCGGCCAACTCTCCCCGTGCTCGGCGGGGTCCTGCTCGAGCTGACCGGGCAGCGACTGCGTCTGGCCTCGACCGATCTCGACCAGACGGGCGAGGCAGTGATCGAGGTTCGCGGGGACACCGACGGCAAGGTCGTCGTGCCCGGACGGATCTTCGGTGACGTGGTGCGCAACCTCCCCGCCGGCATGGTCGCGGTGGAGGCCGCGGAGGGAGGCCTCGCCGTTCGCTGCGGCCAAGTGTCGCACGAGCTGCGGCTGCTCGATGCCGAGGATTTCCCACCGTTGACCCAGCCGTCGCTCGAGCGGGTCGCCCGGCTGTCTGGCGATGTGCTCGCTGCCTCGGCGGGACAGGTGTCGCGTGCCGCGTCCCACGATGAGGCCCGCCCGGTGCTGACCGCCGTCCTGTTCGAGGCCGAGGCGGAGCGCCTGACGCTGGCGGCCACCGATTCCTACCGCCTCTCGGTCCGGGAGCTCGACTGGACCTGGGCGTATGAGCCCATGACCGCGCTGGTACCCGCCCGGGCGCTCACCGAGGCAGCGCGAGCCATGGCGGGCGAGTCCGAGGTCGAGATCGGCCTCGAGGCGCACCAGATCACCTTCGCCGGCGGTGGTCGCCGGCTCACATCGCGCTTGGTGGAGGGGGAGTTTCCCAAATTCCGCAACCTGATCCCCTCCGGCTTCGAGTGTATCGCGACCATCGATCGCCAGACCCTGCTGGACGCACTGAAGCAGGTGGCCCCGTACGGGCAGAACAACAACCCCGTGCGGCTGACGTTCGACCGGGACCACCTGCAGGTCGACGGCAGCTTGCAGGACGTTGGTCGGGGTGCGGCCGCGGTCGAGGCAAAGTACGAGGGCGAGACGTTGACGGTGGCGTTCAACCCCACGTACCTGACAGACGGCGCCAGCGTGGTAGAGGACAACGAGGTCGTGATCGAGGTGCAGGACGGCGTGAAGCCGGCGCTCGTTCACGGTAACGAGCGGCGCGGTTTCCTGTACCTCCTGATGCCGATCCGCCTGCCCGGATAGGCTCGTCAGCCAAGGGCTCGTGCCGGCGAACCTTCACTGTCTCAGACCATCCAGCGAGATCCTTGCCATGCCGACACCACGCCAATGCGAGATCCGGTCAGGGAGGCAGCGTCGCTGGGGCCTCTCGCGGCCCGGCCACGGCGGGTGCGCAGGCGGCTCGGGGTTGCCTGGCCTGGTCGGCGCGTGCCCAACTTCCGCGGTGGGGCGCGCCGGAGCGGCTGTGGGCGGCTGATCGCGTATGCACCTCGAACGACTGGAGTTGATCGACTTCCGGAACCATCCGGCCGTTGCGACGGACCTGTCGCCAGGACCATCCGTTCTCGTTGGACCCAACGGCGTCGGCAAGACGAATGTTCTTGAGGCGGTCGGGTACCTGGCCACACTCGCATCGCACCGCCCTGGGCAGGAATCCAGTCTGGTGCGGGTGGGGGCCGACGCTGCAATTGTCCGGGCGTCGACGGTGCGGGAGGGCCGCACCATCCTGATCGACCTAGAGATCCGCCCAGGCGCCGGCCTGCGAGGGCGGGTCAACCGTGCGCCCGTACCGCGGGCCCGGGACATCCTCGGGATGGTGCGCGCAACGCTCTTTGCTCCTGAGGACCTCGCCATGGTGCGAGGCGATCCCGAGGAGCGTCGGCGGTTCCTCGACGCACTGGCTGTCCAGCGACTGCCGCGCTACCTGGCGATAAGGCAGGAGTACGAGCGGATTTTGCGACAGCGGAACACCCTGCTCCGAAGCGCCGGCGGCCGACTACCGTCCGGTGCTGGGCTGGCCACTCTTGACGTCTGGGACGAGAAGCTGGCGAACGCAGGCGCCGAGCTCTGGGCGGAGCGGGTTCGCGTGGTGGAGGCCATCCGGCCGTTGGTGGAGCGCGCCTACCAGGATTTGGCCTCGCAGCCTGACCCGGTCGAGATGATCTACGTGTCGTCGGTGCTCGGGACCGAAGCGCTCGACCCGGATGCTCCCGCTTTCGCCAAAGCAGCGCGTGAGCGGCTACTGATGGATCGGGTCCGAGAGGTCGAGCGCGGCATCACCCTCTCCGGGCCGCATCGGGACGACTTGGCCCTCACGCTTCGTGGGCTGCCGGCTCGAACCCATACGTCGCATGGGGAGGCATGGTCACTTGCCCTGGCCTTCCGTCTCGCCGCGCACCAGCTCCTTGCGAACGAGGGCGAGGAGCCGATCCTGCTGCTCGATGACGTCTTCGCCGAGCTCGACCAGCGCAGGCGAGAGCGGCTGGTCGAGCTGGCGATGACTGTCGAGCAGTCCATCATCACGGCGTCGGTGGCCAAGGAGCTGCCAGATCAGCTCAAGGCCACGATGTTTCACGTGGAACCAGGCAGTATCAGACCGGGGACGAGGCCATGAGCCGGCATCCACAGGCAGAGCCGTGAGCCGAGATCCACGCCCGGTCGGCGAAGAGATCGAGAGGGTCCTGCGTTCACGCGGTTGGCAGCAGCGACTGCTGGCGGCGCGCGTGCTTGCGCGATGGGCGGACGTGGTGGGCGAGGCGGTTGCCGTCCATTGCCAGCCCCGTGGGCTGGAGGACGATGGGACGCTCTTGGTGGTGGCGGACTCGGGCGCATGGGCGACTCAACTCTCCTATCTCCGAGGCACCCTTCTCGATCGCCTCGCCATCATCGTCGGGCCTGGACTCATCAAGCAGGTACGAGTCCGTACCGAGGCGGACAGGAGTCACCGCCGGCGGTTCTGAGTCGGCGGTCCAGCCTGACCGGGGACTCTGGACCGCCGCCCACTGTCGCCGGGAGCGATGGAGCGAGTCGCGCGCCGGGTGGCCGGACGCAGTTGGGCGCGGGTGGTCGTGGGACAGCTCAGCGGCGCCATCTCGCCCCGACCGCAGGTGGGCCACGGCCCGGTGGTCTGAAGGAGGTGCACTGGGTCCCGGTGGTCCCGGTGGTCCCGGTTGCCGGCAGGGCAGCGCCGGGCAGCACTGATACCAACCACGTCGATGCTGGCGGCACCCCGCAGCTTGAGACAAGCCTGATACGTCACCGTGACGGGAATTGTCGTGGTTCCAGGGTATGGATCATACGAATGGCCGCTGACGTTCCCGGCTGGGGAGCAGGAGCCCGCTCCAGCAAGCCAGCTTTCGGCGGCTGCGGTGAGCACTCGACCGCCATCGGGAGCCAGCGGAACTATCGAGACAGACAGAACGAGCCAGGAACTCAAGCGGAACAGACGACACGGACATAAGGGCTTGGCGGCCGGAGGGGGCGGGACCTGTCCTGTGGGCACCAAGGAGGGGGGTGACCCAAGGCGAGAACCGCCGCCCCCAGCGCTGCTCCCGGCGCGGAGATCGGCCTTCTGACCTGCGCGAACGGCCCCAGGAAGCCATCAATGCGTGGTATACTGTCAAGGGAGTTTCCCCCCTCTGTGCACTGCGCACGCACCTGGGTTCACGTCATGCCATGACGTTCTAGGTAGTGCCGTGCCCGAAATTTTGGGGCGCTTGACAAGGAGTTCAATGGCAGCGGCCTATACAGCGGAATCGATTAGAGTTCTGGAGGGCCTGGAGGCGGTCCGCAAGCGGCCGGGCATGTACATCGGCTCGACCGGGCAACGTGGCCTCCACCATCTTGTCTACGAGGTCGTCGACAACTCGGTTGACGAGGCACTCGCCGGTGAGTGCGACCGGATCGACATCACGTTGCGCGCCGATGGTGGCGTGCGAGTGTCCGACGACGGCCGCGGTATCCCAGTGGACGAGCACCCTGTCGAGCACCGCTCGGCCCTCGAGGTGGTCATGACGACACTGCACGCCGGGGGCAAGTTCGACGGCAAGTCCTATGCCGTCTCGGGCGGTCTCCATGGCGTCGGCGTGTCGGTGGTGAACGCGCTCTCCGCTCGGCTGGAAGCCGTGGTCGTCAGGGATGGCTACCGCTGGCGCCAGTCCTATGTTCGGGGCGTGCCGACCGGCCCGGTCGAGCGGGTGGAGAAGGCCAGGGACAGAGGGTCAACGATCACCTTCTGGCCGGACCCTGACGTCTTCGAGGAGCTGGAGTTCCGCCACGAGATCCTGTCGAAGCGGATGCGTGAGATGGCATTCCTGAACGCCGGGCTCACCATCACGCTGACGGACGAGCGTGAGGCCCCGCCCGCGGTCGAGAAGTACCACTACGACGGGGGTATCCGCGACTTCGTGGCCCACCTCAACGCGACCAAGGAGCCGATCCACCCCTCGATCATCTACTTCGAGGCGCCATCGAACTCCTCGCACGTCGAGGTCGCGATGCAGTGGAACTCGAGCTACAACGACGCGATCTCGACCTTCGCAAACACCATCAACACCCACGAGGGGGGCACCCACGAGGAGGGCTTCCGCGCGGCGCTCACCTCGACGGTCAACCGTTACGCGCGGGTCAACGGCCTGCTCAAGGAGAAGGAGGACAACCTCACCGGTGACGACGTCCGCGAGGGTCTGACCGCGATCGTCTCGGTGAAGCTCCAGGCTCCCCAGTTCGAGGGTCAGACCAAGACCAAGCTCGGCAACACCGAGATCAAGGGCTTCGTCCAGACCAGCACCAACCGCGCGCTCGACGAGTGGTTCGAGGAACACGGAGCGCAGGCCAAGGCCGTTGTGGTCAAGTGCATCCAGGCCGCCCGCGCGCGCATGGCGGCCCGCCACGCCCGCGAGCTGACCAGGCGCAAGTCGCTGCTGGAGTCCACCTCGCTGCCGGGCAAGCTGGCGGACTGCTCCTCACGCGACCCGCGACAGGCAGAGCTGTTCATCGTCGAGGGGAACTCGGCCGGCGGCTCGGCGAAGGAGGCGCGCAACCGGACCTTCCAGGCCGTGCTGCCGATTCGGGGCAAGATCCTCAACGTCGAGAAGGCTCGGCTCGACCAGGCGCTGAAGAACACCGAGATCCAGTCGATCATCACGGCCATGGGCACCGGCATCGGCGAGGACTTCGACCTCACCAAGGCCCGCTACAACAAGGTCGTGATCATGGCCGACGCGGACGTGGATGGCTCACACATCCGCACGTTGCTGCTGACTTTCCTGTTCCGCTTCCTGCGCGGGTTGGTCGAGTCCGGCTTCGTGTACATCGCTCAGCCCCCCCTCTACAAGATCAAGTTCGGGCGGGGCCTGAACGACGTGTTCTACGCCTACACCGAGCGCGAGCGCGAGCAATGGCTCAAGCAGCACTCCGGCAGGAAGGCGGAGGCCCAGCGCTACAAGGGTCTCGGTGAGATGAACGCCGAGGAGCTGTGGGAGACGACTATGGACCCGGAGCGGCGGACGCTGCTCCAGGTGGGCCTCGAGGACGCCGCTGTAGCCGACGAGATCTTCACCATCCTGATGGGGGAGAACGTCGAGAACCGGCGGGAGTTCATCCAGCGTAACGCCAAGGACGTGCGGTTCCTGGACATCTGACGGGGCTCACCAGACGAGGGATGAAAGAAGGGAACGAAGCATTGCCTGAAGCTCGCCGTATCGAGCCGCGCGACCTCGAGGAGGAGATGCGCAGCTCCTACCTCGATTACGCCATGAGCGTGATCGTTGGGCGGGCGCTCCCCGATGTCCGTGATGGGCTCAAGCCAGTGCACCAGCGCATCCTGTGGGGCGCGGACCAGGAGGGCGTCCGTGCCGGTACCAACCGACGCAAGTCCGCCTACATCGTCGGATCCGTGCTCGGTCGCTACCACCCGCACGGCGACGTCGCCGTGTATGACGCGCTGGTGCGACTGGGTCAGGACTTCGCCTCGCGCTATCCGCTGATCGACGGGCAGGGCAACTTCGGCTCGGCCGACGGCGACCCGGCGGCCGCGATGCGGTACACCGAGGCTCGGCTGTCCCCGATCGCGATGGAGATGCTCCGGGACATCGACAAGGACACCGTCGACCTCAGGCCGAACTACGACAACCAGTTCGAGGAGCCCGTCGTCCTGCCGGCGAGGTTCCCCAACCTGCTCGCCAACGGCTCAGCCGGCATCGCCGTGGGCATGGCGACCAACATCCCGCCCCACAACCTGGGCGAGGTGATCGACGCCGCCGTCGCGCTGCTCGACAACCCCGAGCTGACCAGCGAGGACCTGATGCGCTACGTCAAGGGTCCCGACTTCCCGACGGGAGCCCTGATCATGGGCACCTCGGCGATCCGCGACGCCTACCTGACCGGTCGCGGCTCGATCCGCGTGCGCGCGAAGGTCCACGTCGAGGAGTCGAACCGCGGGGGCCAGCGCCTGGTCGTCACCGAGCTGCCCTACCAGGTCTCGGGGGATCGTCTGCTGGCTCGAATCGGCGAGCTGGTCAAGGACGGCCGCATCACCGGCATCTCCGACATCAACAACGAGTCCAACCGCGAGGGCACCCGTCTCGTCATCGACGTGCGCCGGGACGCAGTGCCCCAGGTGGTGCTGAACCAGCTCTACAAGCACACCCAGCTCCAGGACACCTTCGGCGTGATCTCTCTCGCCCTGGTGGACGGCGTGCCGCGCGTGCTGAGCCTGGCCGACATGCTGTCGCACTACAACACCCACCAGGTCACGGTGGTGGTGCGGCGGACCAGGTTCGAGCTGCGCAAGGCCCAGGAGCGGGCGCACCTCCTCGAAGGCCTGCTGGTCGCGCTCGACCACCTCGACGAGGTCATCAGCATCATCCGCAACGCCGAGTCGGCGGACCACGCCAGGACGCAGCTGATCGAGCGCTACGCGCTCTCGGAGGTCCAGGCCACCGCCATCCTCGATATGCAGCTCCGCCGCCTGGCCGCGCTCGAGCGGCAGAAGATCCAGGAGGAGTACGCCCAGTTGCAGGCCAGGATCGCCGAGCTCAAGGCGATCCTCGACGACCCCTCCAAGGTGCGCGGGATCATCAAGGCGGAAATGCTCGACGTCAAGAAGCGCTTCGCGGACCCTCGCCGCACCGAGATCCGCCCCGACGAGGGTGAGCTCTCGATCGAGGACCTGATCGCCGCTGAGCCGGTGGTCGTGACCGTGACGCGTACCGGCTACGTCAAGCGCGTCCCGCTGACCGACTACCGCGCCCAGGGCCGCGGCGGCCGGGGAGTGCGGGGCGCCAACCTCCGCGAGGACGACATCGTCCAGTTCCTCTTCATCACCAACACCCACCACTGGGTGCTGTTCTTCACCAACAAGGGCCGGGTGTACCGCGTCAAGGTGCATGAGCTGCCCGAGGCGGCCCGCAGCTCCCGCGGCACCTACATCGCGAACATTCCCGGGGCATCCTTCCAGCCGGATGAAAAGATCGCCGCGGTACTGGACCTCGACGACTATGACAGTGGTAGGTTTCTCGTTCTGGGAACCAAGAACGGCATGGTCAAGAAGACGGCGCTGCAGGAATACGACTCGCCCCGGATGGGGCTGGCCGCGATCAATCTGCGGGACGACGATGAGCTCATCGGGGTCAAGCTCACCTCCGGGGGCGACGACCTCATGTTCATCTCCCGCAAGGCGCTTGCGGTCCGCTTCCGCGAGTCGGAGGTGCGTCCCATGGGAAGGCAGACGAGTGGCGTGACCGCGATGCGACTCCGCGCCGACGACAAGGTCTTGGCGATGGAGGTGGTCCGGCCCGACGCCGATCTCTTGGTCGTGACCGATGCCGGCTACGGCAAGCGCACCCCCCTTGAGCAGTACCAGCGCAAGGGCCGCGGGATCCAGGGCGTCAAGACCGCGGAGCTCACCGAGGCCCGTGGGTTCCTCGCCGGCGCCTTCGTGGTTCAGGATGAGGACGACGTGTTTCTCATCACTGAAAGTGGGCAGGTCATCCGGACTCGAGTCAACGAGATCCGTCGAGCCAGCCGTGCGACGCAGGGTGTGCGGATCATGCGGCTCGGGGCGAGCGCCCGGGTGGCGGCCGTCGCACCGGTCGTCAAGGACGAGGAGTAGCTCATGACCAGCCAGTACCCGCACGTCTCGACCCGGCCGGTGGCGGCCAGGCCGGGAGCCGCGGCGGCGCAGCAGGCCGCCGACCGGCGTGCCCGTCTGGTACTGCGCCGGCTTGACCCCTGGTCGGTCCTGAAGTTCTCGCTGCTGTTCTATCTCTGCCTGATGCTGGTCGGATTGCTCGTGTTCGCCGTCATCTGGTTCGTGCTGGTAAACATGGGCGTCTTCGAGGAGATCAGTAAGTTCGCCGGGAACTTCGACGTCAACGTGGCCTTCCCGGCTGGCAAGGTGTTCCGCTGGTACATTCTTCTCGGCCTGCTCGGAGTCGTCCTGTGGTCGATCGTGACCGTCCTGACGACTCTTCTCTTCAACCTGATCAACGACATCACCGGCGGGATCGAGGTGGTCCTCGCCGAGCGTGACCGCCGTACGCTGCACTGACCCGGCGGACCTGGACAGCGGCGAGCGGCGATGCTGCTCGCCGCTGTCGGGGATCCGTTCAGCAGTCCACGAGTTCCGGCTGCTGGTTCAGGATCTGAGCCCGCGGCGACACGAACTCCTGGTAGTCGGACCCGCCGGCGCTCTGCGGCCGGAAGGCCGCGACCCGGTGGCAGTTCTGGAAGGCCAGCCTGATCCCGAAGTGGTCCTCGAGTGCGCCACGGATCGCATCGCTGGCCATGGCGCGCAGGAGCTGCCCGCGGGCCAGCTCGTCGGGCGGGGGCGTCTGGTTGTCGACGAAGTCCGCGGCTGCGCCCTCCAGACGGCCGGCCAGACCGGCGATCAGACCGTAGGCGTACGGCAGGGAGGTGCGGACGCAGTCCGCCAGTGAGCTGGCGCTGACTGGGCCCTGCTCCGCGCGGCGGAGCAGGGCCGGCTCAACACGCAAGGACATCCTGCGGCTCCTTTCGGTGGTGCGGTTGGTGGTTGGTACTTGGGGATGCAGGTCTCCTGTGAGGCTCCCGGCCGTCGGCGCGGCCGCTCAGCTCGGCTGCAGGTCCGGGTGGAGCAGGAAATCGGGGTCGACCTGGTCCGTCAGGTCCTCGCCGGTCGCGGCGTTGGCCCAACGGCGGGCATTGCGAAGATGGAACTCGACGGCCTGGTGGTAGAGCTTCTCCCAATCCCTGGGCGCCCTGTCGGCCTCCGCCAGCAGGTCCTCGAGTGCCTTGCGACTGCGGGGCTCCAGCTCGCTGAAGGGGCGCGGCCGTCCCTTCTCCGCAGCGCGTACGAACGGTGACAACCGGACCCAGGTGAGCAGGTCCGCGCCGACCTCGTCACGCAGGAAGCGGAGGTCGTCATCGTTGGAGATCTTGTTGCCGACGACGCTGATGCGCACGCCGTACTCGCGCGCGTAGTCCCTGTACTGGCGGTAAACTGCGACGCTGCGCCGGGTCGGCTCGGCGACCAGGAAGGTGACGTCGAACTTGGTGAACATGCCGGAGGCGAACGAGTCCGCGCCGGCAGTCATGTCGACCACGACGTACTCGCCCTGGCCGTCCAGCAGGTGGTTGAGGAGCAACTCGACCGCGCCCATCTTGGAGTGGTAGCAGGCAAGGCCGAGATCCGACTCCTGGAACGGCCCGGTGACCATGAGCCGCACGCCATCGACCTCGCGCTGGAAATGGGCGTAGACAGGGTTGCGTTCGTCGAGCCGGAGAAGCCGCGAGCCGGCGCCGGGCGGAGTCGTCTTGACCATGGAGGTGACCGAGGAGATTCGTGGGTTGGTTCCGCGCAGGTACTCCTTGATGCGGTCGATCTCGAGGCCCATGGCCGGGAGCGGCTTCGCCTCCTCGTCCAAGCCGAGCGCCGCGCCGAGGTGCTGGTTGATGTCGGCGTCGATCGCCAGGACGGGCAGGCCCTCACTCGCCAGGTAGCGACTGAACAGCGCTGCGAGCGTGGTCTTCCCGCTCCCGCCCTTGCCGACGAATGCGAGCTTCATTGTCGGTTTAGTTCCTCCTGTCTATATTCTATCTTCTTGTCGCGCTTCTGTCGATCCCCGAGTGGTCGGTGAGGTTGTGGAGCATAGAGAGAATGATCCTCGTTATCAAATACCGAGGCGAGAGATCCCGAGAGATCCGAGTGTCCGGACCGACCAGTGAGGGCGAGGTCGGCTTGCGGCTCCGCCGACGTGCCGATGTACAATCCGTTGCCGTGCCGGCAACTGGCGGGTGGTCCGAGATGACCCGAAGGCGTACCCTCCTGGGGCCGCGGCGACGACCCGGCTCCTTTGAGAGCACGGGGCATTGCATGAGGGCCTGTAGCTCAGGCGGTTAGAGCGCTTCCCTGATAAGGAAGAGGTCCGAGGTTCAAGTCCTCGCAGGCCCACCCCACCACCCCTGACCAGCGGAAACGCTGGTCAGCTTCGTCTCCGGCGCCGTCTCGTGAGACCGCATAACGGTGCGAGACCTCTTATCTGTTGTCAGTAGCACCGGCTATCATGCTGGTCATGGAGTTGTCCGCGCTGAGCCCCCTGGCTCGCTCGTTCGTCCGGCATCTGCGCGCCGAGAACCGCTCGGAGACCACCGTCACCACCTACATGGTTGGCGTCGGCCAGGCCGAGGCGTTCCTGCGTGCTCGCGGCAAGGGGCTTGTGGATGCCTCACGGGCCGACCTGGAGAGCTTCCTGGGCGACCTGCTCACCCGGCGGGCTCCCGGCACGGTGGCGACCTACTTCAAGGCCCTGCGCATCCTCTACGGCTGGCTTGAGGAAGAGGAGGAGATCGCCTCCAACCCGATGGCGCGCATGAAGCCGCCTATCGTCCCCGACCAGCCGGTCCCCGTCATCCCCGAGGACGCCCTGCGTCGGCTGCTGCACAACTGCGCCGGCAAGGACTTCGAGTCCCGCCGCGACGCGGCCATCATCATGCTGCTGCTCGACACGGGCCTCCGCCGCGAGGCGCTCGCCGGCGTGCAGCTCGACGACCTGGACCCCGACTATCAGATCGTCCGGGTCCTGGACAAGGGCCGGGTCCAGCGCGAGGTGCCATTCGGGCAGCGAACCGCGCAAGCCCTCGACCGCTACCTTCGCGTGCGGGCTCGCCACAAAGACGCGGCGCTCCCGTGGCTGTGGCTTGGCCTCAAGGGCCGCCTCACCAAGTGGGGCATCGTGATCATGCTGCGGCGACGCGGCGAGGAGGTCGGTGTTCCCAACCTCCACCCGCACCAGTTCCGCCACACCTTCGCACACCAGTGGCTCGCGGACGGCGGCGGCGAGACGGACCTTATGCGGCTTGCCGGCTGGAGGTCGCGCATCATGCTTCAGCGCTACGGCGCCTCCGCCGCTGATGCCCGTGCCCGTGAGGCGCACCGTCTCCGATCGCCCGTGGACAGGCTGTAGACACAAGCGGTTGTTGCCTGACACGGCGTCGCATAAGGAGCCTATGATTGGCTTCACGGCCTTGGACATGATCGAGAGGTCGCGCTCATGACTACCGACCAGAGCAACCTCACGGTGGACAGTCGTGAGATTGAGGACTACGTGCTCGATCGCATTCGCGGACTCGAAGGCTGGAACGGCCGGAATCTGAACGACGAGCGGCCGAATTACCCTGGGGCCGATCTGCGCGCCTGGCACACTCAGCGCGCACGTAGCTGGCTGGTCGAGGTCCGGGGACACAGTAGGGGCGATTACCTCGTAAAGCAGCGGCCCGCCGTAGCCGACCTGTTCGCCTTCGTCGCGACCCAGGGTTCCTTTCCGTGGCCGGTGTACGTGGTCGGTGGGGACACCGCGCGCCAACTGGGCATGGAACGCCACCTTGCATGGCCTGGTCGCAAGGGCGACGAGCAGAAGTTCCATACGAAGCTGTGGCAGTACCTGCTCGACGACTCCGAGATGGCGGCCTTGGAGCGGTTCAGCCTGCTGGACGAGGTGGACCCGGCGCACCTACCGCCGCTGACCGAATCGCTGCGCCAGAAGGCGCGCTGGAGCGCAGCCGGTGTCCGGTTGCGATGGCGAGGATGAGCCAGTCGGGAGGTCTGTAGCCGGCCGGCAAGTGCACCGACGATTCCTTTGAAGCCGTAGGCTCGGGTACCCTGGCTGTCGTGCTAGCACTACAGGAGGGGGAGACTCGAACCATGGCGCTTGACCCCACGGCCGACCGTCCCCTCTCCTCCCAGCTCGCCGACGTGCTACGAAGCGAGATCCACGATGGAACCCGACCGCCCGGCAGCCAACTGCCGACCGAGAGCGAGTTCCACGAGATCTACGGCGTCAGCCGAACTACGGCGCGCGCTGCGCTCCAGCAGCTCGTCAACGAAGGGCTAGTGGTCACTCGCAAGGGTTACGGGTCCTACGTCCGTGAACGGCCGCCGATTCGTCGCATCTCGTCTGACCGCCGCCACACCGTACATCGCGCCAGCGGCAAGCCCATCTTTGATACTCAGGCGATCGAGCGAGGCCATATACCCTCACGGCGCATGCTCACCGTGGGCGAGACCAAGGCACCCCCGGACATCGCGCAATGGCTCCAAGTGGAGCCAGGGGAGCCGGTGATCGTCCGATCTCGGCTCCAGTTGATCGACGATCAGCCCGTCTGCCTGTCTGCGAGCTACTTCCCACTCTGGCTCGCCAAGGGAACGCGACTCGAACAAGCGGACGCTCTGCCAGAGGGTCCGGACAACGCTATCGAAGCGCTCGGCCACCGATTCGTCCGCGGTGTCGAGGTGCTCAGCGCCCGCATGCCCACCCCGGAGGAAGCACGGTTACTCCGGCTTCCTCCAGGGGTGCCGGTGGTGCGACTGCTGGACATCGACTACGACGAACAAGGACGCACACTGCAAGTTGCAGATGACCTCTACGTCGGAGACCGACACGAGTTCCTCTATGAGTGGGCTGAGCCTAACCCGGAGGTGGTGGCGCGATGACAGGATGGCCGGCTGACTGGTCGGCGCGCTACAGCGGCGCCACCTGCTCGATGTGTGCTGCGAACCGCCTAGACGACAGCGAGGCTGGCATTCGCATTCTCGCTGGAAGATTCAGCGATGCCTACCTCCAGCGTGCCAACGTCCAGCGCGGGTACACCCTGGTGATCTGGCGTGGCCGGCACGTGGCGGAACCGACGGAACTTGAGGATAAGGAAGCCAGCGGCTATTGGCTCGAAGTGCTGGAGGTTGCGCGAGCCCTCCAGCAGTACTACCAACCCTTGAAGATGAACTACGAGACACTCGGCAACACTGTGCCGCATCTTCACACCCATCTCGTACCGCGTTACCTGGAAGATCCCGCTCCAGGGCGCCCCTATCCCCTGTCGCCGGATCTCTCCACATTCCCGGTGACCCCTGAACCGCAGCTCAGGCAGGACGCGGCGGCGCTCCGCGCGATCCTGAGCTAGCGCCGGGCTAAGCGCTCCCGTCTCGCTCCTTGTCTGTGGGACAACTTGTGGTTGCGTCTGTCGTCCTAGGGTCCTAGGATGATCGCACAGCGGTACGGGCGCGAGAGGCGCCCACGATCTCGCAGGAAGGCAGCCCCGGCGCAGTGCGACCTACGCCGGGGCCAGACATCCCCTCGGAATCCCCGGAAAGGACCCTTTGAGATGCGCCAACAGCG
>WNGB01004654.1_pt1 | contig 20797 bp, 15 predicted proteins | sample 5400681 | NCBI WGS metagenome assembly WNGB01 (sample SAMN13153367, study PRJNA577476) | soil metagenome | isolation source: 115 cm soil or saprolite under grassland replicate 2 | place: USA:California | collected 2016-06-15
GCCCGGGGTTGACGCGGCAGGGGCCATCGTAGCCGTTCGGCTGGGATAATCAGGCCGCAAGGCCCGGTCCCATCGTCTAGTGGCCTAGGACACCACCCTCTCAAGGTGGAGACACGGGTTCGAACCCCGTTGGGACCACTTGCCCAGCCGCTGACTCTCGAACGCCCGCCTCATAAGGACCTTTTCACGGTACAGCCCGGGAGGAGGAAACCCCACCTCGCCGATTTCCGGTATTTCTTGGATCGCCCCTTGCGTTGCCCTGGACTTTGGGATGACGATTCCGGCCGGGACAGCTACCGGCGGGCTTACCGCCTGCACCGGTGATGTGCGCAAAGCAGTCAGGAGGGGACGATGGGTAGGTACTGGCCAATACGAAGGACGGTAGTGGCGGTCACGCTCGTCATGAGCGGCGTCTTCGCGTTCGTCTGGGCCGGGGCGCCGGCCGGCGTGACGGCGCCCTGCAACAATGGTCGAGGCGCCGACCTCTCCCTAATACAGACCGCGGCGACCGACCAGTCGTCCAACACGGTCTTCACGCTGACGGTCACCAACAATGGGCCGTCGTGCTCCCCCGGAGGTCAGATCCACGTAGACCTCTCCGGCGACTACCTCTCGTTCTCGAGCATCAACCCAAAAAGCTGGAATGGCCCGACCGGCCCACTCCCCGGCCCGGTCAGCGTCGTGTTGACGCTCACAGCAACGATCGGCGTGGGGTCGGGTGGCAACACTGCCACGGTCACGGTGACGACCACCCCGTCGTCCACCTCGCATGCCATCGCCGGCGCGGACGTGACCGACCCCGACTGCACACCGAGCTTCTACTGCGACGGAGCGGGCTCGAACAACGAGACCTGGGGGACGCTGGGCACATCCCTCTCGTTCGGCCCGGGAAGCCCGAGCTCGATCCCTTCGGTGGCCATCACCCGACCGAGCAGCGCGAACATCGGGGGCACGCTGCTCTCTCCATCGTCGCCCTCCGCTGTAAACGCATCGCCCCCATGCTCTCCGAACTGCCTATCGAGCCGGCAGTGGATCGTCGACAGCCCGCCCACCGACAATAACAACCTCATGACAATGGTGATAGTGATCGCTGCCACCTCCAAGCCATCGTCGGTGATCTATCAGTTCGACCACGTCAACAACGTCTGGTTGACCTATGGGGCGTGCAAGGGATCAAAGGTGCTGCCTTGCGTGGATTCGGTGTCGTTCGACAGGAGCACCGGTCTGGCCACGATCACGGTCCTTACCCCGCACTTCAGCCACTGGATCAAGTAGGCCGTTAGGGGGGTGCCAGCGGGGACCGGCGGGATGGGGGGAGCGTCGATCTCCCCCTGGTTGAGGGTGTTGGGCGACCGTAGACTCCTTCCGTGAAGCGGTGCCCGAAGTGCGGAGAGGAAAACCCGGACCGGTTCCGCCTGTGCGGGTTCTGTGGAACATCGCTGGCAGTCGAGCTCCCCGTCCAACCGACACGCAAGATGGTCACGGTGGTCTTCTGCGACCTCAAGGGATCGACCACGCTCGGCGAGAAGCTGGACTCGGAGTCGCTCCGTGAGGTCCTTTCTCACTACTTCCAGCGCATGCGCCTGGTCCTGGAGAGCCACGGCGGGTCGGTCGAGAAGTACATCGGGGACGCGATCATGGCCGTCTTCGGCATCCCCCGAGCCCACGAGGACGACGCGCTGCGTGCCGTGCGAGCGGCCGACGAGATGCGGCACTCATTGATGGAGGTCAACGAGCAACTCGCTCGGCGTTGGGGAGTGGCACTCCAGAACCGAACTGGGGTGAACACCGGCGAGGTGGTCGCGGGCGACGTCACTACCGGCCAGCGTCTGGTCACGGGCGACACCGTCAACGTGGCTGCCCGCCTGGAACAGGCGGCGCCGGAGAACGAGGTGCTGATCAGCCAAAGCACGTATCGCCTGGTTCGGGGATTCGTAGAGGTGGAGGCCCTCGAACCCCTCGAGCTCAAGGGAAAGGCCGAGCCAGTTCCCGCGTACCGGCTGCTCTCAACGAAGCCGGTAAGCCACGAGATCGGTCGCCAGCCGGACATCCCGATGGTAGGCCGAGCTCAAGAACTCTCGCTTCTGATTGGGAGGTGGCATCGAGCGCGGGAGAGTCGACGGTGCCAGCTCATCACAGTGGTTGGTCACGCGGGCGTCGGCAAGTCTCGGTTGATCCACGAGTTCGCTCAGCAGATCGGTGGGGAAGCGACCGTTCTCCGAGCGCGTTGTCTGTCGTATGGCGAGGGCATCACGTTCCTGCCGCTCGTCGACGTCGTCAGGAAAGCGGCCGGGATCGCCCCGAACGACTCCCCGGACGACTCGCGTGCCAAGTTGGCAGCCTTGGGAACCGACAGCGAGGTGTACCAACGACTGGCCTCCATGATTGGCCTAGTCTCCGAGACGTATCTGGTCGAGGAGATGTTCTGGGCGGCCCGCAAGCTCTTCGAGTCGCTCGCCAGCGAACGGCCCCTTCTGGTCGTCTTCGATGACATCCATTGGGCCGAGCCAACCTTCCTCGACCTGATCGAAGACCTGCATAGATCTATCCGCGACGCCTCGATTGTCATCTTGTGTTCTGCGCGGCACGAACTCCTCGAGCAGCGAGCCGAATGGTCCAGCGGGGAGGACAACGCAGAGTGGCTCGAGCTCAAGCCGCTAGGCGAAGAGGAAAGCGCAATGGTGGTCCGAAATCTGCTCGGGGAGGGACCGGTGGCAGAGGAGGTCCAGGACCGAATCAGCAGGGTCTCGGAGGGAAATCCCCTTTTCGTCGAGCAGATGCTGTCGATGCTCGTGGACGAAGGGCTGCTCGCCCGCGACCAGGGCGGCCGATGGGCCGCGGCCAGCGAGCTAGGGTCTTTCTCGATGCCCGCTAGCATCTCGGCGTTGCTCACCGCGCGTCTCGATCGCCTTGGGGACGAGGAGCGAGCCGTGATCGAGCGAGGCGCGGTCGTCGGCCATCTGTTCTACCGGGGCGCCGTCATCGCCCTGTCCCCAGAGCAGCTGCAGGTTCTGGTGAGCTCGTCTCTGTCTTCCCTCGTGCGCAAGGAGATGATCCGGCCCGACGTTAGTGACCTGGCCGGGGAGGAAGCCCATCGGTTCCAGCACGCGCTCATCCGGGACGCCGCCTACCAAGGGCTTCTCAAACGGGTGCGAATCGAATTCCACGAGGCAGTTGCGGAATGGCTGCAGCTGGCTGCCGGAAGTCTCGTGGAGTTCGAGGAGATCGTCGGTTACCACCTGGAGCAGGCTTACCGCTATCGCACCGAACTGGGGGTGGTGGACGAACTGGCCCGGGAGGTGGGTCAGCGCGCCGCGCAGCGGTTGGCCGCCGCAGGACGGAGGGCGTTCGTTCGCGGGGACATGCCGGCGGCCATCAACCTCCTGGAGCGAGCGACGTCCGTCCTCGACCAGGACGAGCCGATGCGCGCCGCCCTGATACCGGACTTCGCTGAGGCGCTCGACGCCCGCGGGGACTTCGCGAGAGCCGAGCAACTGCTCGGTGATGCGATCGAATCGGCCGTCCGGCGGGGAGATAAGAGCCAGGAGATGGAGGCTGCCGTCGTCAGAGCCCTTGTCCGGAACTCCACGGGGCCGACCGGCCAGTCCTCGGAGTTACTCCGGGAGGCTGAGATCGCCATCCCGGTGCTGGAAGAAGCCAAGAACCAATCGGGCCTCGCTCGCGCCTGGCGCTTGGTCGCCTTCGTTCATGGGACTGCCGGCCGGTACGGTGCGGCTCAGGAGGCGTTGGATCAGGTGATCGAGAATGCCCGGTGGGCCGGCGATCTCCGGCAAGAGGGCCGAAGTCTCGCGAATTACGGGTGGTGCGCTCTTTACGGGCCGATGCCGGTACCGGAGGCCATCCACCGATGCGAGCAGCTGCTGTCCGAGGCGACGGGGGATCGGCAGTCGGAATCACTCCTCCGCTGCGCCCTCGCCCAGTTGTGCGCCATGCAGGGAGAGTTCGACAAGGCGCGGGAGCTGGTGCGCCACGGTCGGTCGGTCTTGGGCGACCTCGGCGAGGTGGTCCTGGGGTCTTCGAGATCGCTCGACGCGGCCCGTATCGAGCTGATGTCCGGAGATGCGGTCGCGGCAGAGGAGGTGTTGCGAGCGGATTACGAGGCGTTGGACTCGATGGGGGAGCGCTACTTCCTGTCTGGAGTAGCGGGACTCCTCGCGCACGCCCTCTACGTCGAGGGGAGGTACGAGGAGGCGGAGACCTTCTCCCGTGTCAGCGAGACTTGGGGAGGGGAAGACGCGGAGGATCAGGCACTATGGCGAAGGGCCCGGGCGAAAGTCTACGCACGCTGGGGCCGGAAGGAGGAAGCACAGGCCCTGGTGTGGGACGCCGTCAAGCTCGTCGACTCGACCGACTCTCCGGTGCTGCAGGCGAACACGCTACTGGACTTGGCCGAAGTCCTCATGCTCTGCGGGCATCCAGCCCTAGCAGTCCCCCACGTCCTTACCGGGTTGTCGCTCTTCGAGCGAAAGGGAAGCGTCGTGTCTGCGAGTCGCGCCAGAGAGATGCTCGACCGGATCGCTGCGGATTCGGCTGTCGCTGCCCAACCCGGGTCGCATGCCGTTTCTGGCGCCTCGCCCGAGCCCTGAAAGGCGGAACTTACCCGGGCGGGCGGTCTCCGGACCCCGATCCGGCTGCCGTTCGCAACCGCGCCAGGGTTCGGGCAGGGCCCAGCAGCTCCATCGATTCGAACAGGGGCGGTGAGACGGTGGTGCCGGTGACGGCAGCCCGGATGGGCTGGTACGCCTGATTGCTCGACAGGCCCCGCTCGCTCTTCAGTGCCTCCAGGACCGATCGGATCTCCTCGGCCTTCCAATCCTCGACGGCGTCCAGGCGGGCTGCTGCTTCGCGGAGAAACTCGGCTCGCTCGGGTCCCAGCAGGTTCCTGGCCTTCTCGTCGGGCCGGACCTCCTCGACGAAGAGGAAGCGCAGGTAATCGACGCCTTCCTTGATGGTGTGCATCCGCGTCTTCACCAGCGGGATGGCGGTCGCCACGACCTTCGGATCGGCCCGCACACGCGCGCGGGACAGCGCTTCGGTGAGGAGCTCGACCAGGCGGACGTCCGGAGACTCACGGATGTAGTGGCCGTTCATCCATCGAAGCTTCTCGGCGTCGAAGGCTGCCGCGTTGTGCGACACGCGATCGAGGTCGAATCTGTCCACCAGCTCCTCGCGGTCGAAGAACGTCGTGGTGTCGTCGTAGGACCACCCCAGCAGTGCCAGGTAGTTCACCAGCGCCTCCGGGAGGTAGCCCTCCTCGCGGAACCATTCCACCGCCACCGACCCGTGGCGCTTCGACAGGGGCTGGCGGTCCGGGCCGACGATCAGCGGTAGGTGCGCATAGGCGGGCGGCTCCACACCCATGGCCCGGATGATCTCGAGCTGCCGTGGAGTGGACGGCAGGAGGTCCTCGCCCCGGATCACGTGGGTCATCTCCATGAGCACGTCGTCGACCGCCGCGGCCAGCAGATAGGTGGGCGTCCCGTCGCTTCGCATGACCACGAAGTCACCGAGGTCCTTGGCCGGGAAAAGGGCTTCGCCCCGGATCAGGTCGCGGACGGTGATGTCGACGCCGGGCATGGCGAATCGCACGGCTCGGGAACGGCCCTCGACCTCGAACGCGCGCCGCTCGGCGGGGGTGAGGTTCCTGCACCGGCCGTCGTAGCCGGGCGTTTCCCCCCGCTTGAGCGCCGCCCGTCGGCGGTCCTCCAGCTCCTCGGGTGTGCAATAGCAGAAGTACGCGCGCTCCTCCTTGAGCAGCTTCTCGACGACGTCCTCGTAGAGGTTCAGACGTTCGGTCTGCCGGTAGTGGCCGAAGGGGCCGTCCACGTCCGGTCCCTCGTCCCACTCGATCCCCAGCCACTTCAGTGACCCGATGAGGAACCCGATCGCTTCCTCGGTGGACCGTTTCTGATCGGTGTCCTCGACTCGAAGGATGAAGTTCCCTCCGTGGTGCCGAGCGAACAGCCAGTTGAAGAGGGCGGTCCTGGCGCCCCCCACGTGCAGATAACCGGTGGGTGCCGGCGCGAAGCGGCAGCGCACCGCGCGCTCAGCCACTCGGAGCCACCTCGTTCTGGAGTACGCCGATCCCTTGGATCTCGACCTCCACCTCGTCCCCGATCTGGAGCGGGCCGACCCCGGCCGGCGTCCCGGTCAGGATGACGTCCCCGGGCAGCAACGTCATCACCGCGGAGACGAACTCGATCAGCGCGTTCGGGCCGAAGGCCAGCTGGGAGGTGCGGGCGGCCTGCCGGGGATCCCCGTTCACGCGACACTCGATGGCGAGGTCCGAAGGGTCGAGCTCCGTCTCGATCCACGGGCCCAGCGGACAGAAGCCGTCGAACCCCTTGCCCCGGGTCCACTGCCCGTCCTTGGCCTGGAGGTCGCGGGCCGTGACGTCGTTGCCACACGTGAAGCCCAGGATGAACCGGCCGGCCTCCTCGGCCGGAACCCTTCGGGCCAGCCGCCCCACGACGACGGCCAGCTCCCCTTCATGGTCCACCCGTGAGGAGATCGGCGGGTACGGGATCGGATCGCCCGGCCCGATCACAGACGTGGAGGGCTTCAGGAAAATGACGGGCTCCTCCGGGACGTCTCCGCCCATTTCCTGCGCATGCTCGGCGTAGTTGCGTCCCACCGCCACCACCTTCGATGGCAAGACGGGAGCCAGCAGCCGGACGTCACCGAGCGGGACGTCCTCGCCCGTCGGGATCGGGTTCTCGAAGTAGGTACCGGCCAGCGGGCGGACGTAGTCGTCCTGTACCGCTCCCGTGGCGATGCGGCTGCCGTGCCGGAACCTCACCAGCTTCATGGAGAACGAGGCTACCCGCTCGGGAGCAGTGCGTCATTCAAAGCGCTGCGCAGAGGAGGGGGCCGGCTACTCTTGCACGTAGGCGAGCCAGTGCTCGTACTTCGGATCGTCGCCGCGCGCCGCGGCGAAGAACGTCTGCTGGAGCTCCTTGGTGATCGGCCCCCGGCCGTTCGAACCGACGGTGCGGTCGTCGATCTCGCGGATGGGGACGACCTCTGCAGCTGTGCCCGTGTAGAACGCCTCCTCAGCGGTGTAGAGGTCGAACCGCGAGAGGTTCCGCTCCATCACGGTGTACCCGAGGTCACCCGCGATCGTGATGATCGAGTCCCTGGTGATGCCGTCCAGGCATCCGGCCGAGAACGGCGGCGTGTAGAGGACGCCGTCCTTCACGATGAAGATGTTCTCGCCTGGTCCGTCCGTGACGTGGCCGGCCATGTTGAGCATGACCCCTTCGTCGTAGCCGGCGTTGAGCGCCTCCACCTTGGCCAGACCGGAGTTGATGTACTGGCCCGTGGCCTTCGCCCCCGGCGGCAGGATGTTGTGGTCGCTGCGCTTCCACGAGGAGATCTTGGCCCGAACGCCGGTCTCGAGCGATTCCTCGCCGAGGTAGGTGCCCCACGGCCACACCGCCACCGTCACGTTGACGGGCGCCCGCAACGGATTCAGTCCCATCTCGCCGTAGCCCCGGTACACCAGTGGCCGGATGTAGCAGGCCTTCAGGCCGTTCTCCCGAACGGTGTCCTTGACCGCCTGGCACAGTTCGTCCTGGGAGAAGGGGATGGCCATCTGATAGACGTGGGCCGAACGGAACAGCCGCCGGATGTGGTCCTGGAGGCGGAACACGGCAGCGCCTCGCTTGGTCTCGTAGGCTCGCACGCCCTCGAAGACGCCGCTCCCGTAGTGCAGCGCGTGCGTCAACACGTGCACCGTGGCGTCTTCCCAGTCCACCAGCTTCCCGTCCATCCAGATCTTGTCGACCGGCTGAATCGGCACCGCGTCCTCCTTGGCTCGTCGAGGCAGCGACGGCGGCTGGGGCGGCCGCACGGCTCGTTCTTCCCCCAGGATACCGGCGCAGAGACCCGCCCGACACGAAGGGCAGGACGGGGCGGCTCAGGAAGGAACGACGATCGATCGCGCCCGTTCGGCGCCGATCTCCCGCTCGATGCCGGCGAGCACCTCAGGCGGGATGGGACTGTCCACGGTGAGGCCCATGAGTGCCAGTCCGCCGGCCTCCTTCCGACCCACCTCCATGCTGGCGATGTTGATGCCGGCGGTCCCGAGGAGCGTGCCGACGGTACCGATCACCCCGGCTCGGTCCTCGTAGAGGAAGAACGCCATGTGCCGAGCCGGGGCCATGTCCACGTCGAAGTCGTAGACGCGAACCATCCGCTCGCCGCCCCGCATGCCTACCAGCGTTCCGGATACGGCCACCTCGCCCGCCTCGGTCTCCGCGCGGAGCGACATCAGGTTGACGTAGTCGCGCGACTCCGAGGACTTGCGCTCGGAGACCCCGATCCCCCGCTCCCGCGCGATCATCGCGGCGTTCACGAACGACACGGGCTCGTGGACCACGCGGGCCAGCGCGCCCTTCAGCGCGGCCAGCGTCAGGACGCGCGTGTCGTGTTCGGCGAGATGGCCGAGGTATTCGGCCTCCAACGAGCGGACGGGCGCCTCGGCCAGCCCGGTCAGCACGGCGCCCAGCTGCTCGGCCAGCGACAGGAACGGCCGGACCTGCTCCGCGACCTCTCCGGCGGCCGGCACGTTCACGGCGTACGGTACGAACTCACCCCGCAGCGCCAGCAGCACCATCTCGGCGATCGTGGTCCCCGCCTTGTCCTGGGCCTCCGTGGTCGCCGCGCCCAGATGGGGCGTGGCCACCACGCTCTCGTAGACGAGCAACGGATGCGCGGGCGGGACCGGCTCCTCCGCGAATACGTCGAGGGCCGCTCCCCCCAGCTTCCCGTCTCGCAGCGCGTTGACCAGGGCTCGCTCGTCGACGATCCCCCCTCTCGAGGTGTTCACGATGCGGGCTCCGTCCTTCATCAGCGCGATCTCTCGCTCGCCGATCAGGCTCTCCGTCTCGAGCGTGCGGGGCAGGTGGATCGTGACGAAGTCCGCTTGGACCAACAGGGCTTCGAGGTTCGGCATCAACTCGACGCCGAGGGTCCTGGCCCGCTCCCTGGACACGTACGGGTCGTATGCCACTACGCGCATGCCGAAGGCCTGGGCCCGCTGGGCCACCATGGTTCCCACCCTGCCGAGGCCGATCACACCCAGGGTTTTGCCGTGCAGCTCGACGCCCTGGAAGCGTTCCCGCTCCCACCTCCCCGCCTTCACGCTGGCGTGGGCCTGCGGGATGTTGCGGGCCTGGGCCAGCAGCAGGCCGATGGTGTGCTCGGCTGCCGAGATGATGTTCGACTGGGGAGCGTTCACCACCGTGATACCGCGACGCGTCGCCGTTTCGACGTCCACGTTGTCCAGACCGATCCCGGCCCGCCCGATCACCCGCAGCGACTCTGCCCGCTCCAGGACGTCGGCGGTGACTTTCGTCTGCGACCGCACGATCAGCGCGGCGTACGGAGTGATGGCGTCGGCCAGCCCCTCCTTCGCCAGCTCGGGCCGGACGTCCACCTCGAAGTCCTTCCGGAGGAGGTCGAGCCCGCTCTCGGCGAGCGGCTCGGTGATCAGGATCCGGGGGGCCCCTTGGCCGGACACGTCGGGTGACCGGGTCTTCTTCAGGCCGGGGTGGCCTTCGCCGGGGACCTGCCGAACACCTCTTCGGCCGCGGCGACCGCCGAGCCGCGCTTCACCGGATAGCCCATCTCCTCGAGGGTCATCTCGAGCGCGGCCAGGCAGCGGACGATGTCGAACCGATCGTAGTTGCCGAGGTGGCCGATCCGGAACACCTTGCCCTTCATCGGACCCTGGCCGGGAGCGAGGATGATCCCGTGGTCCGCCCGGACCTTGGCCACCAGCTCGTCGCCGTCGATACCCTCGGGCGCCCTGACGGCCGTGACCGCCCAGGCCCGCTCCAGGTGCTCGCCGGACAGGTCAAGGCCGAGAGCCCGGACCCCCTCCTTCACGGCCGCCGACAGCACTCGGTGACGCTCCAGGACGGCCTGGGGCCCCTCGTCGAAGTACCGGCGGAGGGCGGCCCGCATCCCGAGCATCAAGGAGATGGCGGGCGTGAACGGGTTCTCGGGACTCTTCAGCTCGTAGGACTGTTTGTACAGGGCCCAGTCGAAGTAGAACCGCGGGTTCTTCGCCTCCTTCGACGCCTTCCAAGCGGCATCCGACACGGAGACGAACGACAGGCCGGGGGTGGCGCTGAAGGCCTTCTGCGATCCACCGATGGCCACGTCCACGCCCCACGCGTCGCCCTCGTACGGCACGGCGCCGAGCGAGGAGATGACGTCCACCACCAGCATCACGCCCGCCTCCTTCGTCACCTTGCCGATGGCCTCGATGTCGTGGACCACGCCAGTGGAGGTCTCCGAGTGCTGTGCGAGGACGGCTTTGGCAGGGGCCTCGTCCAGGGCAGCCTTGACGTCATCGGCTCGCACCGCCCTCCCCCATTCGTAGTCGATCCGCCGGACGTCCTGGCCGAACGCCTGGGCGATCTTGGCGAAGCGTTCCCCGAAATAGCCGGCCACCGGAACGATGACGCGGTCGCCCGATGAGAACAGGTTGGCAACGGCCGATTCGAGCCCGCCGGTCCCGGACGACGTGAAGACCAGGACGTCGTTCTTCGTGTGGTAGATCTTGCTGAGGCTTTCGGTGACCTCGCGGAGGAGCGCGCCGTACCCGGGCCCGCGGTGGTACACGAGCGGACTGCCCTGGGCGAGGAGGACCTCGGGCGGAACCGGCGTCGGGCCGGGGGCCATGATGATCTCGGGCTTGTCCACTGCGACTCCTTCACAGGATCGAAACCTCAGCCTAACACCGCGGCTACGCCGCTCAGAATGTCAGGACCGGAAGGCGGCGAGCGGCGTCGTAGGTGGCGGTCGGCGCCACTCGACCAGCCGAGGCGCCGCATGGCCTCGTTCCTCCCCCAAGTGGCGACCCCTACCCCTTGCAACCCGGGGAGTGCGCCGATCGCGGCGTCCATCTCGCGGGCCGCCACCAAGCCTTCGTCGTCGCCGAACAAGTACGCGATGGTGAAGTCGGTCTCGTGTTGCGGGCGGACGCCCGTTCCGGCCGGCGCCCACAGGTGCTGGAGCGCCCACCGTGTCACGGTGCGAGCCTGCTTGCTGCGGCCCAGCCGCATCCGGGCCTGAGCTCGGTAGAAGGCGAAGTGCCGCCGCTCGTCCTTGATGATCCGCTCGAGCAGGCTCACCAACACTGGGTGCTTCGTCTTGGCGATCAGCCGGTGATAGGCGGTCAGCGTCGACAGTTCGTTCACCGCTCCCCACGTCATGTGCAGAGCCACGAAGTCCTTGATCAAGGCGGCGGCGGCCAGCGTGGCGAGATGCGACACGTACCCGCGGCCGCCGACCTTCCGCCGGATCCACTCGTTGCGAGCCATCCGCGACGGGTACGGCGCGTCTCCCCACACGCGCTCCTTGTCAGGAGCCAGGTCGTATCCGGCCTCCCCCAGGAACCGGCTGAAGGCCTCACCGTGCCACAGCTCCTCGTAGACCCAGCAGGACAGGAAGGCCGTGACGTCCGGCTCGAAGGCAGCCTTGGTGGCGAGGAGGTCCCGCAGGAAGATCACCGTGTGGGTCTCGATGTCCATCATGTAGGCGAGGCACCGGGCTTCGCCCACGGTCAAGGGCGTGTCCTTGATCCGTTCCCACGAGATGCCGGACAGGTCCACTTTCTTGGACGCCCGCAGGTACCGGTCGAGGTCGAACTCGTCCAAGGCCGCGCTCACGGGATCAATTCGTAACCGACCGCGCATCGGATTACCAGCAGCCGGAGGTGCTATCCGGACAGCCGTCCCCGAAGCAGGTCGGCGGCCACTTTGGGGTTGGCCGACCCCTTCGTCTTCTTCATGACGTGCCCGACCAGGGCGTTCAGCGCGCCCTCCTTGCCGCCCCGGAACTGTTCCACCGGCCCGGGATTTTCCGCGATGACTTCCTCGACCACCGCCTCCAGGGCCCCAGCGTCCGAGACCTGCTGAAGGCCCTTGGACGCCACGATCTCCTCGATGGGGGCACCCGTCTGGAAGGCCTCGGCCAGCGCCATCTTCGCTCCGGCAGAGGAGATCGTCCCTCCGGCGAACAAGCGGACCAGATCGGCGATGTGCTGGGGCGTCACCTTCGATCCCTCCAGCGATTGATCGTGCTCGCGGAGCAACGCCGCGAGGTCGCCCGTCATCCAGTTGGCCGCGGCCCGGGGCTCGGGCCCCATCGCGACGGCCTTCTCGAGGAACTCGGCCCACGAACGGCTTCCTCCGATCAGCGCGGCCTGGTGCGGCTCGAGTTGGTATTCGTCCTGGAACCGGCGTCGACGCGCGGAGGGAAGCTCGGGCAGCTCGGTTCGGAGCCTCTCGATCCATTCGGGATCAGGTTCGATGGGGGTGAGGTCGGGCTCGGGGAAGTACCGGTAGTCCGATGCGTATTCCTTGGACCGGCCGGGCGTGGTGACGTTCCGGTTCTCGTCCCAGTGCCGGGTCTCCTGGGCCAGCGGCTGGCCCGCTCGCAGGGAGGCGATCTGCCGCTCCTGCTCGAACGCGAGGGCCCGGTAGATGGAGCGGATCGAATTGAGGTTCTTGATCTCGATCTTCGTGCCGAGCTCCGCCTGGCCGAGCTGGCGGACGCTGATGTTGGCGTCGCAGCGCAGCGACCCCTCCTCCATACGAACGTCGGAGACACCCAGAGCTTCCAGGATCGCGCGGAGCTCGGTGAAGTAGGCGCGGGCCTCTTCCGGGGTGCGCATGTCGGGCTCGGACACCACCTCCACCAGGGGGACTCCGGCCCGGTTGTAATCCTCGAGCGCATAGTCGGCGCCGGCGATGCGGCCGGTAGCACCGGCGTGGATGGTCCTGCCCGTGTCTTCCTCCAGGTGGACCCGAGTGATCCCGATCCGGCGAGCCTCCCCGTCCACCTGGACGTCGAGATGGCCGCCCACGCACAGCGGGACGTCGTACTGGGAGATCTGGAAGTTCTTCGGCATGTCCGGATAGAAGTAGTTCTTCCGGTGAAAGAGCGAATGCGGGACGATCCGGCATTCCAGGGCCAGCCCGATCTTCGCCGTGTACTCGATAGCCTTCTCGTTCGGGACCGGGAGCGTGCCCGGATGTCCCAGGCAGATCGGGCACACGTTGGTGTTCGGCGGCCCCCCGAATTGGTTGGGGCAGCCGCAGAACATCTTGCTGGCCGTGGCCAGTTCCACGTGGCACTCCAAGCCGATGACGGTCTCGAACTCTTCATCCATTCCGACGGAAACGATAGCGGCCCCGGGCGGGACCCGACGATCCGGCCAAGGGGCGGTCCCACCCGGCCGATAGCATGGGGGGGGAGATGAAGGTCCTCCGCCGGCCCTCCCTTCCCCGTCTGTTCGCTAAAGGAGCTGTCGCGCAGGGCTCTCCTTCTCCGGCCCTGATCTGGCTGGCGCTGGGGATCGTGTACGTCATCTGGGGCTCGACGTACTTCGCCATCCGGGAAGCCATCCTCACCATCCCGCCCCTGCTGATGGCCTCGGTCCGGTTCCTGGTGGCGGGCGCGCTGCTCTACGCGTGGGCCATCCGCAGGGGAGATCGCACCGGAGACCGCCCGGGGGCGAAACAATGGCTGGCCGCGTTCGCCATCGGGACCTCGCTCCTCCTGGTGGGCAACGGCGGGGTCGTTTTGGCCGAGCGGAGCGTACCCACCGGGATCGTGGCCCTGATCATCGCGACGGTTCCGCTGTGGATGGCCCTGATCGACCGGGCGTTCTTCGGGCAGCGGCTCGCTCCCCAGGCCATCCTCGGGCTGGCCCTCGGATTCGCCGGGCTGGCCCTGCTGGTCGGCAACCCCGGCGGCGGCCACATCCGGTCGCTCGACCTGGCCATCGCGCTGATCGCCCCCATCGGCTGGTCGATCGGCTCCATGTACTCGCGCCGGGCGGCGCTGCCGAGGCGGGCGCTCGTGGCGACGGCGATGGAGATGCTGTGCGGGGGCCTGGTGCTGGGCGTGGCCGGCGTTCTCCATGGAGAGCTCGCTCGAGTGCACCCCGACCGGTTCTCGCTCCACTCGATCCTGGGGCTCGCCTACCTGGTCGTCTTCGGCTCGTGGATCGCCTTCTCCGCCTACATCTGGCTGCTCAAGGTGGCTCCGGTCTCGCTCGTCTCGACCTACGCCTACGTGAATCCCGTCGTGGCCGTGTTCCTAGGGTGGGCGTTCCTCTCTGAACGGGTGGGACCCCGGACGCTGGTCGCCGCCGCCGTCATCGTGGCCGCGGTGGCCCTCATCCTCTCCGCCCGGAAGCTTCCGCCCGGCGACCCGGCCGGCGCCGCCCCGACGCGGCCTGCCTGGATCGAGCGTCCTGATCGGTAGCCGACAGAACGCGGCCCTCTGACCAGGCATCTTCCGTTGATGTCGTAGCCGGTTGCTAGCGTTCCGAACGTATGTTCGAGAGGCTAGGTCCGTGAGCAGCCTTCGGTCAGCGCTCGACGAATTGGAGGTCGAAGACCCGGCCTCCTTGCCGGACGCCCGGCTCGTAGAGGACTTCGAGGAAGCCCAGATGGCGATCGAACGGCTCAGGAGCAGGCAGCTGCGGTTGCTGGCCCAGATCTACCGACGCAGGAATTGGGCCAACGACGGTTTCCTGTCCACGGCGGCGTGGCTGGTGGACCGATTCCGCATGTCGTGGTCTGTGGCCAAGACCGACGTTCGAACCGCCCGGGCCCTGGAGGAGATGCCGCGCACTCGGGAGGCGCTCGAATCCGGAGGGATCTCCTCGTGCCAGATCCGCGTGCTCGCCGCGGCCCGAGCAGCCCACCCCGAGGACTTCCTCGCGTCAGAGGAGCTCTTGCTCGGCGCGGCACAGCGGCACTCGGTCCGCGAGCTGACCCGAGTGGTCGCCTACTGGCAGAATGCGGTGGATTCCGAGCGAGGCGTGGACCCTTCGGAGCGAGCCTGGAACCGGCGACACCTGCACGTCTCCCCCACTCTGCATGGAATGGTCCGGTGGATGGGGATCTCGATCCGGAGGCCGGGGAGACGTTCATGACCGCGCTCCGAGCTGTCACGGATGTGGAGGCCCGTTCAGAAGACACGGATTTCCGAACGGCCACCCAGCGGCGTGCCGACGCGTTGGGGGAGATTTGCCGGCAGTGGCTGAATTCCGCTGATCGGGCCATCGTGGCCGGCGAGCGGCCACACGTAACGGTGACGCTCGACCTGGAGGCGTCAGGGGGACCGGTCGGCACGGGTGAGTTCGACCATGTGGGACCGGTGCCCGCTGATACGGCCCGACGGATCGCGTGCGACACCTCGATCAGTCGGATGATCACCAGGGGAAGATCTGAGCCGCTCGACGTCGGCAGGAGAACCTCCGTGGTGCCAGTGGGGTTGCGCCGCGCGGTGATCGTCCGTGATCGCCATTGCGCTTTTGCCGGATGCGACCGGCCCCCTCCCTGGTGCGATGCCCACCACGTGGTGCACTGGGCGAACGGCGGCCCAACCTCACTACGCAATCTACTGCTGCTCTGCCGCCGCCACCATCGAGTCGTCCACTCCGGTCCAATCGGCGTGGAGATGCTGAATGGGAGGCCGGTATTCAGACGGGAAGACGGCTCGATCCTCGAAGACCGAGCCCCGCCATAGCGCTAGGGGCCGGCACCAATCTCGGTCAGCAGCGGCGGGCGCGAGGAGAACCCCAGGTCCTGCTCGAGGGCGTGGGCGGCGCGGAGGACCGTAGCTTCGTCCATCAGCTTCCCCATGATCTGGAAGCCGACGGGCAGGCCGTCCGGAGCCAGCCCGCACGGGATCGAGATGGCCGGCGTCCCTGAGAGGTCGGAAGGGATCGTGAAGACATCCGAGAGGTACATGGCCAGCGGATCCCCGGTCTTCTCGCCCAGCCGGAACGCCGTGGTCGGCGACGTGGGGCCGACCAGCAGGTCGAAGCGCTCGAAGGCCTGCTCGTAGTCGCGGATGACGAGCGTCCGGACCTTCTGGGCCTGCCCGTAGTACGCCTCGTAGTACCCGGCCGACAACGCGTAGGTCCCGAGCATGATCCGCCGTTTCACCTCGTCGCCGAATCCGGCGCCCCGAGTCTTCATGTTCATCTCGACCACGTCCCGGCCTTCGGCCCTGAACCCGTAGCGCACGCCGTCGTAGCGGGCCAGGTTCGAGGAGCACTCGGCCGGCGCGATCAGGTAATAGGCGGACAGGGCGTAGTCCGCGTGCGGAAGCTTCGCCTCCTCCACGGAGGCTCCCATCCTCTCCAGCCGGTCGATAGCACCCCGCACCCCATCGCGAACGCCGGGCTGGATCCCTTCCAAGGTCAGCCAGTCCTCGACCACGCCGACGCGGAGCCCCCGAGCTCCCCCGTCCAATCCCTCCGTGTAATCGCGGGCCGGTTCCGGCAAGCTCGTGGCATCGAGCGGGTCGTTGCCCGCGATGGCCGACAAAAGGAGGGCCGCGTCCCGAACGCTTCGCGTGAACGTGCCCACGTGGTCCAGCGAGGAGGCGAACGCGATCAACCCGTACCGCGAGATCCGCCCGTAGGTGGGCTTCAGGCCGACCACACCGCACAGGGCGGCCGGCTGGCGGACCGAGCCTCCGGTATCGGTGCCGAGCGCCCACACCGCCTGGCCCGAGGCCACGGCGGCGGCCGAGCCGCCGGACGACCCGCCGGGCACCGTGTCGAGGTTCCAGGGGTTTCGCACCGGTCCGAACGCCGAGTTCTCGTTCGACGAGCCCATCGCGAACTCGTCGCAGTTCGTCTTCCCCACCAGGACCGACCCCGCGGCATTCAGCCTGGCCCACGGTGTGCAGTCGTACGGGGGCACATAGGGTTCGAGGATCTTCGAGCCGGCCGTGCTCCGGATGCCCTTCGTCGTCAGGACGTCCTTGAGGGCGAGAGGGATACCGGCCACTGCTGGAACCGCTGATCCGTCGCCGAGGCGGGCGTCGACCGCCCGTGCCTGCTCCCGGGCCAGGTCGGGGGTCGGGGTGAGGAAGGTATGCAGCCGTTCGTCGACCGCCTCCATCCTTCGTAGGGCCGACTCGGCGACGTCCACGGCACTGACCTCTGTGGCCCGAAGGCGGCGGGCCAGCTCGTCCGCGGGGAGGTCGCACAGCTCCGCCATCACTCCTCCTGCTCGACGATCCGTGGGACCTTGAACCGGCCACCCTCGACCTCGGGGGCGCCGGCCAGCGCTTCCTCGGGAGTGAGGCAGGGGCCGATCTCGTCCGGACGGTAGACGTTGGATCGAGGAACGGGATGCGAAGTCGGGGGAACGTCATCCGCCGCGACCTCCCCGACTTTCTCTGCGTGCTCCAGGATGAGGCCGAGCTGACGCCGGAAGCGCTCGCGCTCCTCGGGCGTCAGGGCCAATCGCGCCAACCGGGCGACGTGGTCGACGTCGATCTCAACCGGCATGGGCGAGAGTCTACCGGCGCCTCCGGGAGGCTCCGCTCAGATCCCTTCGATGCCCTGGAAGTCGGGGGCGATCACGACCGTGACGGTCGCCCCCTTCGTATGCCGGTTGTCCCGCTTGGGCGGCACCAGGGTCAAGTAGGAAGCGACGACCTCTTTCTCTTCGGCCGAATCGCCTCTCCACAGGATCGCGGAGGTCGTCAGGCCGGCGGGAGCCGGCGCGACCGGGAGGACGACGAACCCGGCCTGCTGCAGGTAGTCGGCCACGTTCTGGGCGGCGCCGCTCGAACCCGCGTCGAGCACCTGGACCGTGACGTTGGCCGGAGAGATCCGGGTGAGGGCGGCCGCCAGGCCGAGACCGCCCGGGCGGACGCCCTGACGGAGTCGCGCGAACAGCTGGCCGGCCTGTGGCTGGATCAGCTGCACATAATCCACACCGTTGATGGAGACCGGCACCGAGGGGACGATGCGGAACGCCACACCGCTCTGGCCCAACTCACCGAGCTTCCTGGTGAGGTCCTGGAGAGCGTAGAGGTTGAGGTTGGCGTCCATCCGCAGGTTGTGCTGGACGGCCTCGATGAAGTCGGAGATGTGAAGCAGCGCGCCGGCCGACAACACCTTGGTGATCAGCGCCCGCATGAACTGCTGCTGGCGAGAGATGCGGGAGAAGTCCGGAATGGTGTCGCCCACGACGTGCCGCGCCCGCACGAACGCCAGGGCCTGCCGGCCATGCAGGTTGTAGCAACCCGGGTGCGGCAGGTTGAGGCCGGCCAGCGCGTCCACCATGGGCTTGTCGACGCAGATGGGAACCCCACCCAGCGCGTTCACAACGCCTTCGAATCCCAGGAAGTTGACGTCGACGTAGTGGTTGATGGCGAGGCCGGTCAGGCTCTCCACGGTCCGGACCATGGTGTTGGGCCCGTAGTTGAAGGCGGTGTTGATCTTGCCGACCCCGTGGCCGGGGATGTCCACGCGAAGGTCTCTGGGGATCGAGAGCACGACGGTGCGGTTGTGCCTGGCGTCGACCTGGACCAGGAGAATGGTGTCGGAACGCTGGCCGGGCGAGTTCTTGGTCGTGCCGAACTTCTTCGGAACGCCCTTGCGGCTGTCGCTCCCCAGGACCAGGAAGATGCACCGTTGGTCGAGGCATTGGGGCTTGATCGGCAGGCAGTCCTGTTCGGTGCAGGTCTCTTGGGGATCGGTCCTGAACTTCTCGACCGTGTGCTCGACGTGACGGATGGTGGCGATGGCGAAGGCGGCACCGGCGGAGGCGACCAGCGACAGCGTTCCGGCCAGGACCAACGAGATGGTCCGGACCCTGGTCTTGCGCGGTCGCTGGGAAGCTTCGTCGCCCATTAGTCTTGGGGCACAGCGTACCGGTACGCCCGGGAGGTGAAGCGGCGTTCGTGAGCGAGATCGTCTGGAGACCATCTGGAGATTACGTGGAGCGGGCCAACGTCACCAGGCTCATGAGGACCCATGGTATCGGCTCCTACGACGAGCTCGTGAAGCGCTCCCAGGACGACGTCGAATGGTTCTGGGACGCGGTGGTGAAGGACCTGGGGATCGAGTTCTACGAACCCTATCGGCAGGTCCTGGACGAGTCGGACGGGAGGCCCTGGGCCAGATGGTTCGCCGGCGGGACCATCAACCTCGCCCACAACTGCGTCGATCGGTGGGCCCAGGCCGCTCCGGACAGGACCGCCGTCCTGTGGGAGGGCGAAGAAGGGGTCGTTCGAGCTGTCACCTACACCGAGCTCCAGCGGATGACGAACCGGCTGGCCCACGGCCTGCGTGCGCTCGGGGTGGGCAAGGGCGATACGGTCGGCATCTTCATGCCGATGGCCCCGGAGACGGTGGCGGCCACCCTCGCCTGCGCGAAGCTCGGCGCCATCTACCTTCCGATCTTCTCCGGTTACGCCGCCGAAGCAGTGGCGACCCGCCTCCAGGACGCGGAGCCGAAGGTCCTGATCACGGCCGACGGGACGACCCGACGAGGGAGGGTCGTCCCCATGAAGGAGACGGCGGACGAAGCCGCGGCGATGAGCCCTTCGGTCTCCCGCGTGATCGTGTGGCCGAGGCTCGGGCGAACCGACCTCCCCTGGAACGGCCGGCGAGACGTGGCGTGGGACGAGCTGCTGCAGGAGCAGCCCGTCGAGTTCGACAACGAGCGGGTGGACGCTGAGCACCCTCTCTTCCTCGCATACACGTCTGGGACCACCGGGCGGCCGAAGGGATCGGTGCACGTTCATGCCGGGTTCCTGGTCAAGATCGCCTCCGAGGTGGCCTACCAGGCGGATCTGCACCCCGAGGAGACCCTGTTCTGGGTCACCGACCTGGGCTGGATCATGGGGCCGTGGGAGATCGTCGGAGCGGGAGCGCTGGGGTCCACGGTCTTGCTCTTCGACGGCGCGCCGAATCACCCGGGTCCCGATCGCCTGTGGGACATGGTGGAGAGCCACCGCGTCACCACACTCGGGGTCTCCCCCACACTGATCCGGGCCCTGATCCCATTGGGCGAGGAGCACGTCCGCCGGCACGACGTCTCGTCGCTTCGGATCCTCGCGTCGACCGGTGAGCCGTGGAACCCCGACCCATACCTGTGGTTCTTGCGGGAGGTGGGCGGGGGGCGCTGCCCGATCATCAACATCTCGGGGGGGACCGAAGTGGGCGCGTGCTTCCTCTCTCCCCTCCCGATCACCGACCTCAAGCCGTGCACCCTCCGGGGACCGGCCCTCGGCATGGACGTCGACGTGTGGGGTCCGGACGGCAGGCCCGTGCCGGCCGGCGAGGTCGGCGAGCTCGTCTGCAAGAAGCCGTGGCCCGGCATGACCCGGGGCATCTGGAAGGATCCGAAGCGGTACCTGGACACCTACTGGAGCCGGTGGCCCGACATATGGGTCCACGGGGATTGGGCCAGCATCGACCGCGACGGGTTCTGGTTCCTCCACGGCCGTTCGGACGACACCATGAACGTGGCGGGCAAGCGGGTGGGACCGGCCGAGGTGGAGAGCGCCTTGGCCCATCACGCGGCCGTGGCAGAGAGCGCAGCCGTGGGGATCCCCGACGAGATCAAGGGCGAGGTCATCTGGTGCTTCGTGGTGGCCAAGCCCGGTTGGAAGCGGAACGAGGCCTTGGCCGGAGAGCTCTCCGGAGAGGTGACCGGGCACCTGGGGAAGGCGTTCAAGCCGGGCCGGGTCCTGTTCGTGGACGAGCTTCCCAAGACCCGGAGCGCCAAGATCGTGCGGCGGGCCCTGCGCGCGGTGGCGATGGGCCGGGACCCCGGGGACCTCTCCAGCCTGGAGAACCCGGGGGCGTTGGACGCCATCGCCACGAGGATCTGAGTCGATGCGTGAAGATCGTATGAATGTGATCCGGCCTGGCCGCGGCTGCGAATCAGGGGCGGAGGTCGAACGGAGACCGGAGCCGCCCTGGCGTGAC
>WNGB01008850.1_pt1 | contig 20797 bp, 18 predicted proteins | sample 5400681 | NCBI WGS metagenome assembly WNGB01 (sample SAMN13153367, study PRJNA577476) | soil metagenome | isolation source: 115 cm soil or saprolite under grassland replicate 2 | place: USA:California | collected 2016-06-15
AGCCGCCGCATGATCGACGTCGCGGCGATCGGATCCGTGGGAGAGACGATCGCTCCCAGCACGAACGCCGCGCTCCAGGACATGTGGTCGACCGCTTCATGCGTGACGACGGCGACCATCGTCATCGTCGCGATGACCAGCCCGATGGCGAGCATTCCGATCGGGCGGGCGTTGGCACGCAGGTCGCGTAAGGAGGTGAAGAAGGCGGAGGAATAGAGGAGCGGCGGCAGCACCGCGACCAGGACGACGTCGGGTGGCAGCTCGAGCGACGGCATGCCCGGAACGAAGCCCAGCGCCAGCCCCCCGAGGACGAGGAAGATCGGATACGGGACGCGCAGCGCGGGAGCCGCCACGAGCAGGGCGGCGATCGCCAGCAGCAAGCCCATGAGGATCAGCTGGTCTTCGGTGCCGAAGGCCATGGCCCGAGGTTACGCCGCGCCTACACTCCTGCGCATGTGTGGGATCTGCGGACTCGCATCCGTCGCCGGCTCCGCCGACCCCGCGCGCGTCGCGCGTATGAGCGCGACGCTCGTCCACCGCGGCCCGGACAGCTTCGGCGAGTTCGACGACGGCACCGTCGCCCTGGCGGCGAGACGCCTCTCGATCATCGACCTCGAGACCGGCGATCAACCCATCGCAAACGAGGACGGGACGCTTCATGTCGTTCAGAACGGCGAGATCTACAACTACCGCGAGCTTCGCCGTGAGCTCGAGCGCGCCGGGCACCGCTTTCGCACGCACGGCGATACGGAGGTGCTGCTGCACCTCTACGAGCAGCACGGCGACCGCTTCGCGGAACTGCTGCGCGGGATGTTCGCGGTCGCGATCTGGGACGCGGCGCGGCGCCGCCTCGTCCTCGCGCGCGACCGCTTCGGGATCAAGCCCCTCTACTACCGGGAGGGCAGCGGGGAGCTCGCGTTCGCCTCGGAGCTGCGCGCGCTGCCGCGCGGCGAGATCGACCTCGACGCGCTCGAGGCCTTTCTCGCCTTCAACTCGATCCCGGCCCCGCTGACGATCTTCCGCGAAGTGCGCAAGCTACCGGCCGGGCATCTCCTCCTCTGGGAGGACGGGCGGGTGCGGATCGAACGGTTCGCTCGGCCCGCACCGGTATCGGCCGAAGAGCTCCGCAACGAGGACGAGGCCGAGCTCGTGGAGGAGCTGCGGTCGCGTCTGCGCGACTCAGTCCGGGCGCATCTCGTCAGCGACGTTCCCGTCGGCGTGCTGCTCTCGGGCGGCGTCGACTCGTCGCTCCTCGCCGCGCTGGCAGCCGGCGAGAGCTCGGAGCCGCTGCGCACCTTCTCGATCGGCTTCGAGGAGCGCTCGTTCGACGAGCTCGCGGATGCGCGGCTCGTCGCCGCACGCTACGGAACCCAGCACCGCGAGCTCGTCCTCCGCCCGGATGCAGCGCTGCTGCTGCCGGCCCTCGCGGAGGCCTTCGACGAGCCGTTCGCAGACTCCTCGGCGCTCCCGACGTACCTCGTCTCGCAGCTCGCCGCGGGTGACGTCAAGGTCGCGCTCTCCGGCGAGGGCGGCGATGAGCTGTTCGGCGGCTACTACACGTACGCGGCCGACCTGCTCGCCGCGCGCATCGGAGGACTGGCGCGGCTCGCCAGGCCGCTCGTCGAACGGCTTCCGACGTCGGCGGGGAGGGCGAGCTTCGACTATCGGGCGAAGCGCTTCGTGCGCGCGGCGCATCTGCCGCCCCTCGAGCGCCATCACGGTTGGAAGGAGATCTTCTCCGCCGACGCACGCGCGGAGCTGACCGGCGCGGCCTCCGCGTTCGATCCCGTCGACCTACTGCGCGCGCGCTACGCGGAGACGGCCGGGGCCGACGAGCTCGCCCGTCTCCAGGACGTCGACCTCGGCGTCTACCTCGTCGACGACCTCCTCGTGAAGACGGACCGGGCGTCGATGGCGCACTCGCTCGAGGCGCGCGTTCCCTATCTCGACACCGTCGTGACGAACCTCGCGCTTGCGCTCCCGACGCGCCACAAGGTGCGCGGACTTTCGAAGAAGGTGTTGCTCCGGAAGGCGGCCGAACCACTGCTACCGCGCGAGATCGTGCACGGGAAGAAACGCGGCTTCTCGATTCCGGCGGCAGCGTGGCTACGCGGCGAGCTCGAGCCGTTTGCGCGCGAGACCCTGTCCGCGGACGCGCTGCGGCGCCAGGGATTCTTCCGGCCCGACGTCGTCGAGCGGCTGCTGGACGACCACGTCGCCGGACGGGAGGACCGCAGCCGCCAGCTCTGGGGGCTGCTTGCGTTCACGCTCTGGCACGAGCGCCACATGGAGCGAGCGCCGAGCGAGGCCCCTCGGCCCGAAGTGCTCGTCGAGCGCTGACCCTAGACTGGACGCGATGTCCCGTCCGCTCGTCGTCCACGTCGTCGGTGCACGTCCGAACTACATGAAGGTAGCCCCGGTGTACGCGGAGCTGGAGCGCCGTGGCCGCGTCGACCAGCGGCTCGTGCACACGGGTCAGCACTACGACGCTCTGCTGAAGGACGTCTTCTTCGCCGAGCTCCCTCTTCCGCGGCCGCACGTCGAGCTCGAGATCGGCTCCGGCTCGCACGGGGAGCAGACCGGACGCGCGCTGATCGAGCTCGAGCAAGTCTTCCTCGAGCTGCGCCCCGACCTCGTCGTCGTCGCGGGTGACGTGAACTCGACGCTCGCCGGCGCGCTGGCGGCGGTCAAAGTCGGGGTTCGCGTGTGTCACATCGAGGCGGGCCTGCGCAGCTTCGAGTGGGATCTGCCCGAGGAGCACAACCGGCGCGTCACCGATCACCTCTCGTCGCTCCTGCTCACGCACTCCGAGAGCGCGAATCAGAACCTCGTACGCGAGGGCATTCCCGAAGAGCAGATCGAGTTCGTCGGCAACACGATGATCGACACGCTTCTCGCGAACGTCGATGCGGCGCGCGCGCTGGAGACCTGGCGCGAATTCGGATTGGAACCGCGCGGGTACATCCTCGTCACCCTCCATCGACAACGTCTCTTCGACGTCCCGGATCTGTTAGGACGCGCAATCGAAGCCCTCGAAGTCGTCGCCGATTCCCTGCCGGTGATCTTTCCCGTCCACCCTCGTACCCAGCGGGCGCTCGAAGCAGAGGGTCTCACCGGGGGCACGCGAGTGATCCTGACGCCGCCCCTTCCCTACCGAGCCTTTCTGTCGCTCGAGGCTGACGCGGCCGCCGTCATCACCGACTCCGGCGGAGTGCCCGAAGAGACGACCGTGCTCGGAGTGCCTTGCTACACGCTCCGAAGAACGACGGAGCGCCCCGTCACCGTCGAGCTTGGCACGAACACCATTCTCGGCCAGGATCCCGAGGCACTCCGGGATGTGCCGGCGCTTCTGACCGAGCCGCGCCCGGCGCAGATCCCGCCGCTCTGGGACGGTCGAGCCGGAGAACGCGCCGCAGACGCGGTCGAGCGACTGTTCTCGCTCGTGGAGGTTCCCGCCTGAGGGTGTGGGTCGACATGACCGCGTCGGCGCACGTGCTCGTGTTCCGGCCGCTCATCCGGTTGCTGCGCGAGCAGGGCGACGAGGTCGAGATCACGGCGCGCGACTACGCGCAAACGCTGCAACTGCTGGAGCTGCATGGGCTCGAGGCGACGATCGTCGGCCGCCACGGAGGCCGTTCTCGGCTCGGCAAGGCGCGCTCGCTCGTCTCGCGCTTGCGTGCGCTCCGCCGCTGGGCGCGACCGCGCGAGTTCGACCTCGCGCTCGCGCACGGCTCACACGAGCTGACCCTGAGCGCCCGCCGTCTCGGGATCCCGAGTGCGACGACACACGATTACGAGTTCGCCACGCTGCAGCATCACATCGGGATGCGGGCGGCGACGAAGGTCGTCGTCCCCGAGGCGATCCCCGAGGAGCGGCTCGCGCGGTTCGGTGTCAGACCGCCGAAGCTGCTCCGCTATCCGGGACTGAAGGAGGAGTACTACCTCGCCGACTTCGAGCCCGATCCGAAGGTGCTCGACCTCTACGACCTCGACCGGGAGCGCGTGCTCGTCGTCCTCCGCCCCCCGCCGGACGTGTCCCTCTATCACCGTCACTCGAACCCCCTCTTCCCGCAGACCATCGACTATCTCGGCAGCCTCGACCGCGTACAGGCCGTCGTCTTGCCTCGGACCGAAGAGCAGCGCGAGTTCGTCCGCGGGCTCGAGCTCCCCGCGGTGATCGTCCCCGAGCGCGCCGTGGACGCGCAGAGCCTGATCGCGCTCGCCGACGTCGTCGTGTCTGCAGGCGGGACGATGAACCGCGAGGCGGCTGCTCTGGGCGTGCCCGTCTACACCACCTACGGCGGGCGACTCGGCGGGGTCGACGAGGAGCTGATCCGTCAGGGCAGGCTCAAGCCACTCACGGATCCCCGCGCGCTCGAGCTGCAGAAGCGTGAGGACGGATCAGGCAACCGCGTCCGCCGCGACCCGCGGCGGCTGCTCGGGCTTCTCCTCTCCGCACTTGGCGACGACGCGTAACACATCGCCTCCGTAGCGCTCGAGCTTCGTCGGCCCGACACCGGAAATGCCGCTCAGCTCGGACAAGTCTCGCGGCCGGCGACCGGCAATCTCGGCCAGCGTCGAGTTGTGGAAGACGACGTAGGCCGGGAGGTCGTCCGCGGTGGCACGCTGGAGCCGCCAGCGCTTGAGCGCCGCGTAGAGAGGATCGTCGGGTTCCGCCGCGCGCGGGGCGCGCGACTCGATCCCGAGCTCTCCCAAAAAACGGCTCGGCTTCCCGCTCCACGTCACGGCGAGGTGTCGCCTGGCACGCGTCATCCCGACGTAGAGCAGGCGGCGCTCCTCCGAGATCTCGGCCGGCCTCTTGGCCTGCTTGATCGGAAGCTCGCGTTCCTCCACCCGCGGAATGAACACGGCGTCGAACTCGAGCCCCTTTGCGCGGTGCAACGTCAGCAAGTGCACCCCGCGCCGCTCCGGACCGGTCGAGCTGAAACGATCCTCGAGGTCGGCGATGAACTCGCTCGTCGTCCGCGCGCCGTCGTCGAACTCCGCGGCCAGGCGAACCAGTCGCGTCAGATCTCCCTGCCGCACCATCTCCCGCTCGCCGAGCTTCTCGGGTGGTCGCTCGACCCAGCCGGCCTCTTCGGCAAGACCGCGCACGACACCGGCGACGGCGGTGGAGTCGAGCTTGCGTAGCCGCTTCAGGAGTTGCCGCGCCGCTTCGCGGCCCAGCAGCGCCGCGCCCTGAAACGGGATCTTCGCCTCGTGGAACGGCTCCTCGAAATCCGCCAGGCGCGCATTCGTGCGGCAGAGAACGGCCATCTCCTCCAGAGGCACCCCATCCCCGTGGAGCGCGCGCACACGTTCGACGACGTAGGCGGTCTCCGCCTCGCGGGCGGGAAACGAGCGCGCCGTCGGGGCAGGTCCGCTCTTGCGTGTCGCGCGCAACACCTTCTCCGCACCACCGAGTGCGGGAACGATCCGGTTGGCAAGTCCGAGCACCTCGGGCGAGGAGCGGTAGTTCGACTCCAGCCGCACCACGGTCGCGTTCGGGAAACGCCCCGGGAGGCCGAGCAGATAGTCGGGCGTTGCACCCGTGAACGCGTAGATCGACTGGTAGTCGTCCCCGACCGCGCACAGCTCGTCGCTTCCGCCGAGCCAGCGATCGAGGAGCGTCTGCTGCAGGAGGTTGACATCCTGGTACTCGTCGACCGTGAACGCACGAAACCGCTCGCGGACTTGGGCAAGGGCATCCCCGTCCTCGTCGAAGAGTCGGATCGTGAGCTCGAGAAGATCCTCGAAGTCGACGGAACAACGTTCGGACTTCTCGCCTTCGTAGGACCGAAAGACCCGCAACATGAGCTCGGGAGGGATCGGCGACTCGTGCTCGCCGAGTCCTTCGAGGTAGCCGTCGGGGGTCAGGCGGCGGTTCTTCGCCCACTCCACCTCGGTCGCGAGGTCACCCGCCGGACGGAACTTGTACGGGGGCGGCAGCGTGTTCCCGATGCGTCGGAGGATGAGCGCCTTCGACGGAAGGATGCGCTGCGGCGGATCGCCCAGCCAATGCAGCTGCGTGAGCGCGGCCGAGTGGAAGGTGCGCGCAGTCACGCCGCCCGCGCCGAGCGCCTCCAGCCTGTGGCGCATCTCCGTCGCGGCCTTGTCGGTGAACGTGACTGCGAGGATCTCTCCCGCGGCAAACGTCCCGCTCGCAACCTGGTGCGCGACGCGCCGCGTGATCGTCGTCGTCTTCCCCGAGCCGGCGCCCGCGAGGATGCAGACCGGTCCGCGCACGGCCTCCACGGCGCGCCGCTGCTCCGGGTTCAGGCCTTCGAAGATGAGCTCGGTCTCGATACGTCCACCCTAGAGACGAGTCGGGACGGAGCTCACGCGATTGACGCGCAACACCGTGTCGACTTCGTTACGGCTCTGGAACGATCGCGATCGGACGGCCGACGACACGGTTGGTGCGTGGATCGACCTTCGTCACGGTGCCACGCGTGCCGTCACCGTTGCCGAGGAGCCAAACGGCGCCTGAGCCAACAGCGAGAACCGAGCCCGGCGCCTCGACAGCTGCGACCGTCGCCAGCGACCGGGGATCGAGGCGTCGCACCGTTGCCCCGTCGGGAAGCCAGACCGATCCAAACCCCGCCACCGGGGGCACGATCGACACCACGCCGGACCGGGTGGCGATCGTAAGGCCGGTCGACGGATCGATACGTGCGAGCGTCCGGGCGATCTGGTCCGTGGCCCAGAGCGAGCCGAAGCCGGCCGAGAAGCGGATCCACCCGGCCGTCTCGATCGCAGGGCCGAGCGGGACGCCGTCGGCAGGATCGAGCGCGATCAGGCGGACGTGCGCGAGGTCATCCTCGACCATCGGCGGCTTCGGATCGGTATTCACGTGCAGCCACAGGTGGGACGGATCGGCCCACAGCCAGAGCGGCTCGCCGGCTGTGATGTCCACCGTTTCAGCGATGCGATTCCGAGCCGGGTCGATCCGACGGAGCTGACGATGGGCACCGTCGAGCACCCACACTTTCCCGGCCGACACCGCCACGGCGCCGACCGTCCACAGGTCGGGGCTCCAGATGTCGGTCACGCGCCCGCTCGCTGGATCGATGCGCTGGAGGACCGCCGTGCCGCTCGAGACCCAGATCGAGCCGTACGCCGGCACCAGGCCCGAGACGAACCCATGGACCCTGACCCGCTGCACGATCCTGCGCTTGCGCGGATCGATCCGGATCACCGATCCAGAGCCCGTCCCGACCCAGACCGATCCATAGCCGGTCGCGATCGTCGTCGGGCCGTCTCCCTTTCGCACAGAGCCGTTCGCCGAGGCTCCAGCGAGGAGCAGACCGGCCGCGAGAGCGGCGAGGAGGGCGCGCGCCATGCCGGAGATACGGGGGGCGCCGGCGGCTGAGTCCCTGAGGTCTGATGGGCCGCACAAGCTGGTCGAGGTCGGCTCGGTCGCGGCGCCGCTGCAGGCAGGCGAGAGTGCGGAAGCGGACTCGTTATGCGATCGGGACAAACGCAAGGAACCGGGTCGCGGATCCGCCTCTCGATGGGATGGCGCCTTAGATCCGCCAGAACGGATTCAGTGGATGTCTCCCACCTTGATCGCGTTGAGCGTGACGAATTGCGAGATTGCGTCAGACGGGCTGACGGTCGTCCCAAAGCCGACCGTTGCACGACAATCCACGTCGGCAGGACCGCCGTAGGGCATTGAGCCGACCAGTGCAAGGGACGCTTGGCTGTATACGACGCTGGGGATCTCTGTCAACGCGGTTCCGACATTTCCGCCCGAGTTGGGGGCGTCGATTTCGCAAGTCACATAGATGGGACTTGTCTCGAAAGCGGCGTTCCACAAACTCACCATCGCCGTCACGACGTACTTCCCATAGGGAAGATCAATGTGCGCGACGCTTCCCCAGTCCTGCGTGAGCGGCGCGCCCGGCGATGTCACTACATAGGCGTCGCTCGGGCCGGGGTCGCCTTGCGGACCCTGTGGACCAGGGTCGCCCTTCGGTCCCTGATCCCCTTGCGGCCCCTGTGGCCCCGGTGGCCCCTGCTGGTTGAACGTCAACGCAGTGTCGCCCGGCTTGCACGTGGCGCCGCTGTCCGAGTCGATAACCGAGAGGGCCGCGCCCCCGGGCTTCGTCGCATCGCTCGGCTTGAAGCAGCTATGGATAACTCGCTCGGAGTCTGGAATCGTCGCGTACGCGATCCCGCCAGCGAGAGCAAGTCCCATTCGAGCCTCCTCTCGCTCGGACGTTGGGCCCAGCTTGGTTTCAGCATGGGTTGACGATCGAGACTGTCCAGCAGCGTCCTAACCGCGCGCTAATCTCCAACGTCCTCACACTGCCGGGCGCGCACCAGCAGCCTCGGCTCCCAAGGCGAGTCGGCCACAGCTGAGACGGACACGCTTCGACCCCGAGGCAGGGTCCTTCAACGAACTAACAAAGCACTACTAGTGCAGCGTGTCCTCGAGGATCGCCGCGCCCGCACGCCGCGGCTCGCGGAGCATGGCGGCGAGCTTGGAGACGACGTCCAGCGTCTCGCCGCGCGAGACCATCCGCTCCAGCTCGGCGAGCTCGTCTTCGAGCCACTCGACGTCGATCGGTGGACGGGCGGCGCGCAAGATCTTCGGATGCGAGGTCGGTCCGACCGTCTCCCCGTCCGTCCACAACTCCTCGTGGAGCTTCTCTCCCGGCCGGACTCCCACGAACGTGATCGGGATCTCGGTCTCGGGTTGCTTCCCCGACAGGCGGATCATGTTGCGCGCAAGATCGAGGATCTTCACCGGCTCGCCCATGTCGAGCACGTACACCTGCCCGCGACCGCCGATTGCGCCCGCCTGAACGACAAGCGAGACGGCCTCGGGGATGGTCATGAAGTAGCGCGTCATCTCCGGGTGCGTGACCGTCACCGGACCGCCTTTCTCGACCTGCCGCCGGAAGATCGGGATCACGCTCCCGGAGGAGTTGAGGACGTTGCCGAAGCGGACGGCCACGAAGCGCGTCCTGATGTCGTCGCGATGCCCGTAGGCCTCGACGATCCATTCACACAATGCCTTCGATTGGCCGAGGAGGTTCTTCGGGTTGGCAGCCTTGTCCGTCGACACGAGGACGAAGCGCGCGGCGCCGTACTCGACCGCCACGTCGGCCACGGCACGGGTCACAAGCGTGTTGTTGCGGACGGCCTCGAGCGGGTTGGCCTCCAGGAGCGCGACGTGTTTGTACGCCGCCGCATGGAAGACGACGCCGGGACGGTAGCGCTCGAAGACCTGGCTCATCTTCGCGCGATCGCCGCAGTCCCCGAGCACCGTCGCCACGGCGGAGAAGTCGCGCTCGCCCACGAGCTCCCGCTCGATGTCGAACAGCGCCGACTCCGAGTGCTCGACGAGGACGAGACGGGCAGGCTCGACGCGCGCAATCTGGCGGCATAGCTCGGCGCCGATCGAACCGCCGGCGCCGGTCACGAGCACGGTCTCGCCGGAGAGGTACTTGGCGATCGAGTGAACGTCCACCTCGACGGGCTCGCGGCCGAGGACGTCCTCCACCTGAACCGGGCGGATCTGCCCGGCGAGGTTGAGGTCGCCCGAGATGAGCTCGTAGATGCCGGGCAGCGTCTTGACGGGGACGTTCGCATCCTGCGCGATCTCCACCACCCGCTGGCGCGTCTCGCCGGAAGCGGACGGGATCGCGATCAGCACCTCGTCCGGGGGGTTGTCGCCCAGGATGTGCGGAAGCTGGTCCGTCGTCCCGAGGACACGGATGCCGTGCAGCCGCAGGTTCTTCTTGCGCGGATCGTCGTCGATGAGGCCGATCGGCGTGTAGCCGAGAGCGGGCGCCTTCAGCATCTCGCGGATGACGAGCTGAGCGGCGTCGCCGGCGCCGACGACGATGACCTCCTTCCCACGCGCGACGAGCGACGCGGCCCCGGGACGCTCGATCAGGCTGCGCGCGATCAGGCGTGTGCCGGCGACGAAGGCGAGCAGGATCAACCAGTCGAGCACCGCGATCGAGCGCGGCAGCGGGAAGCCCTTGACCGGATGCACGAAGTACACGACGAGGTCCGCGACGACGCAGGCGACCGTCACGCCCCGCGCCGCGCCCCACATGTCGCGCGTCGACACGTAACGCCACCAGCGGTTGTAGAAGCCGAACGCGATGAAGACCGCGAGCTTGATCGCAACGATGACAGCGATCGTGTCTACGAAGAGCCGGTGGTAGGGCCCCGGCACGCCGTGGTCGAACCGAAGCCAGAACGCCAGCCACCACGCCGCGGCGATCAGCGCAGCGTCGGCGAGCAGTTGCCAGAGGCGGTGTCGGTTGACGGGAATCACGAAGCCACCGGGGCCGCCGCCTGCACGACGGAGACCACGCGCTCCTGCGCCTCCGCGTCGATTCCAGCCCAGAGCGGAACGGAGAAGTTGTCCTGCGCGAGCTGCTCGGTCACGGGAAGCGCCCCGCGACCGTAACCGAGGTACGCGAGCGCCGGCTGGAGATGGAGCGGTGTCGCGTAGTAGATCGCACTTCCGATCCCTTCCTCCTTCAGCGCGCCGCGAATCCGGTCCCGCTCCGGGGAGCGACAGACGAACAGGTGGTAGGCGTGGCCCGGCTCGTCCTCCGGCAGCTCGCACGCGTCCCCGAGGCCGAGCTCGGCGTACCGCGCCGCGGCCTCACGCCGGAGAGCGACCCAGCGATCGAGCTCCGCGAGAAAGACGCGCAGCACCGCCGCCTGGAGCTCGTCGAGCCGTGAGTTGTAGCCGAGCAGCTCGAAGTCGACCTTGTCGCGCGAGCCGTGGAAGCGCAGCATCCTGATTCGCTCCGCCAAGTCCGGATCGTCGGTCGCCACGAGGCCACCGTCACCGATGCAGAACAGGTTCTTCGTGGGATAGAAGCTGAACGTCGACGCGATGCCGGTACGAGCGATCTCGGGCGAGCCGAACGCCTGCGCGGCGTCCTCGATCAGCGGCACGCCGAGCTGCGCGAGCTCTGCGACCGGAGCGGGACGTCCGAACAGGTGAACTGCGATCACGGCCTTCGTGCGGCCGGTGATCCGCGCGGCGACGTCCTCCGGGTCGAGGTTCATCGTCGCGGCCTCGACGTCTGCGAAGACGGGTGTCGCACCGCGCCGTGCGATCGCCTCCGCGGTGGCGTAGAACGTGAACGCCGGGCAGATGACGTCGTCGCCCGGACCGATCCCGAGCGCGTCCAGCACGAGCACGAGGGCGTCGGTGCCGTTCGCAACGCCGATGCTCTCCCGGACGCCGAGGTAAGCGGCTGCCTCGCGCTCGAACGCGGCGACGTTCGGGCCCAGGATGAACTCGCCGCTCACGAGCACGCCCTCGATCGCCTCCCGGAGGCGGGGCAAGAGCGGCTCGTACTGCGCTTTTACGTCAACGAGCGGGATCGGACGCACGGCCAGCAAGTCTAGAAGACCGCCGTCTCCGAACGATCACATAGACCACGATCGCCACAATTCCCGCAATCGCCGCGTAGTCGACGAACCGGAAGTCCCGGTGGAAGGTCTCGTAGCTCCGGCCGGCGCCCCAACCCACGCCCGCGAGCGCAAAACACCAGACCGCCGAGCCGATCAGCGTCAGCACGGTGTAGCGCCAGAAGGGCATCCGGAAGATGCCGGCCGGAATGGAGATGAACGAGCGCACCACGGGCGTCACCCGCCCCAGGAGCACGGCAAGCTCGTCCCAGCGGTCGAACCAGCGCTCGGCGCGCTCCAGCTTGTCGCCGCCGAGGTGCAGCCACCGCCCGCGCTGCTCCAGCAAGGGCCGGCCGCCGTAGAGGCCGACCGCCCAGCCGCCGATGGAGCCCACCAGGTAGCCGAGCGTGCCGGCGAGCGCCATCACCACATATCCCCAGAGGTGGGACGAGATCCTCGTCCCGAAGAGGTCGACGTGCTGCCCGGAGAACGCCGACGCGGCCAGCGCACCCGCGTAGACCATGACGAGCTCGCTCGCCGCTGGAAACACGGCGTCGATCGCCATCAGGAGGAAGACGGCGTAGACGCCGTGGTTTCCGATCAGCGAGGTGAGGGTGCTCGTGACGCCGGCGACCGGCATTCGGGGGAGGCTACCGCCGGAGGCGGAACGGAGCGGTGAGCTCCACCGCGCCCACGTCGTTCGTAGCGGTCACGCTGAGGACATAGCTCCCAGGCCGGCCACTCCAAGACACCGTCGCGTCCCCCGCGGAAAGGGCTCGGCCCGGAAGCGTGCGCACGATTGCGCCGCCGGGTGTCTCGATCCGCAGCGCGACACGCGCGGACCGCGCAAGCTTGAAGCTCGCGACGACGCGCCGCCCGCTTGCGCGCGCCGACAGGAAACCGAGCGTGTTGTTGAGCGAGAACTGCCGGTCGGCGGTGGAGTGACGGCCGAGATCGTCGTCCGCGACAACCTTGAACGCCCACGCTCCCTCGGACTGTCCCGCACCGTTCCAGTTGAAGCGATACACACCGGGCGCGCGGGAGCCGGAATCGAGGGGGATCGCCGCGCCGCCCGGCCCCGCCAACGTCGCCGAGACGGTGGACTGGCGAACGAGCTTGTACGCGAGCGTCTGTGTGTCGTCCACGCCGTCCGCGTTCGGCGAGAGGACACGACTCGGCAGAACAGGGGCATAGACGCCGTAGTAGAACAGCGTCAGCGCCTCCGCAACGGCGCGCTCGCCGCCGCGATCGGAGGGACTGTTGAGGAGCTTGCCGTCGAAGGCCATCGTCGTCGAGCCGCCGGCGTCGAGCGCCGAGGCGGTGACGCAGCCGAGCCGCATCATCGCGAGCGCGAGCTCGAAGTTCGTCAGCCCCGTGCTGTAGCCGGGCTGCCGTCCGTCGACGGCGACGAGCACGATCCGTCCGTCGGCGAGCTGGCCGACACCGGTGCGCGGATGCCGTCGAGCGAGCTGGTCGGTCGTGAAGCTTTCGAACGACCTGTACACCGGCTTGCCGTCACGCACGATGACCGGCCCGCCTCCGAGCGCTTCCGGGACGTTCGACCAGGGCGGCGTCAAAGTGAGCAGAATCGTGACATTCGAGCCGACCGGTGCTTCGGCGGAGAGGAAGCCCGCCTGCGCGCCGCGCGCGACGAGGACGGCGCCGTCGGGCGGAATCAGCTGATTCCCGCCACTGACATACGCGGTAACCGTCGACGTCAGCGGTGTGTTCGGCTCCGACGCGGGAAAGGGTTGCAGGATCGCCTGCGCGCCGCCGCCTTCGGCCGGAGTCCTCGCGCCCCACGCGCGCGTGTAGAGCGTCGTGCGCCCGGCGCGCGGCGGTTCGTTGATCCCGAGGACTCGTCTCTGGCCCGATCCCTGCCACGTACCGGCGAGGCGAATGCGCTCGACGTGCAGGACGCCGTCCGTGTCGATCCCGACAGTCGAGCGGAAATCGATCGGTCCGCTGTCGAGAACGCCGCCGCGGATCAGGCCGCCGGTCGGATGGCCGTCGCCGAAGCTGAACAGGTCGCCGTTGACGCCTGCGACCGTCGCCTCCGCCGAGACGCGGCGTTGCATCGAGGTGACGCGCTCGCGGCCGAGGATTGCATTGTTCGAGAGGACCGGCTTCAAGGCAAAGAGCCCGGTGGGCTTCGGCGCGGAGATCACGTGCATCACGACCGGTCCGTGTGCCGTGAACTCCACCTGGCGCGAGTAGACGACGCTCGGCATCAGCACCTGGCCGCGGATCGGCGTTGCTGCGCGCGCGTTCCCGGGTGCGCCGAAGAACCCTGCACAGAGGGCGCAGATGACGGCTTTGCGGACCACGACCCCGGCCGAGGGTAGCTGACCTGCCCACTGGATCGTGTAAAGAGTCTGTCGGCTTACGGCGGCGCTAGTGTTCGCGCGTTGGCCATCCGCGGCCTGAAGCCGCCCGAGAGAGAAGGGGTTGTCATGACACGCATTCTCGCCGTCGCGCTCGCCGCGCTCGCGGCCGTAGCCCTCTACGCAGCAACGGCACCTGCGGGGCAGCAGGCCGTCACTCCGAAGCAGTTTTCAGCGCTCGCCAAGCGCGTCACCAAGCTCGAGAAGGACAACAAGCTTCTGCTCGGGTTTGCAGGCATCGTCGCGACCTGCCTCGACAAGGCCGCTGTCGCCACGACAAAAGCTCCCGCGTACCACGCGCCTGCAACGGGAGAGGCAACTGACTTCTACGTGTTCGGAACTACCAATCTCGACTGCGTGAACATCCTCAACGCGCCGGCGCTGAAACGACTCCGCACGCGGCTGGGGCGCTAGGGATTCGACATCTTGGCGTGGCGGAGCGCCTGCTGCCGCACGCGCTTCGCGCTCTATGCCGTCGTTCAGTCCCACACCTTGACGTCGCGGTAGAGAGTGTCGCGCTGGACCGGCGTCTTTCCGAGCGCCTTGATCAGGTGGACGAGCTCGTCGGTCGACGTGCGGTGCGTCGTGCCGGCCGCGGAGACGACGTTCTCCTCGATCATCACCGACCCCATGTCGTCGGCGCCGAAGCCGAGCGCGACCTGCCCGATCTTCATGCCCTGCGTCACCCACGACGACTGGATGTGGGGCACGTTGTCGAGGTAGATCCTGCTGACCGCCTGCATGAGCAGGTAGTCGAACGACGTCGGCATCCGATCGCGGGCAACGCGCGCAGCGAGGCGATTCCCGTCAGCCTGGAACGTCCAGGAGATGAAGGCGCGGAAGCCGCCTGTTTCGTCCTGCAGCTCGCGGATGCGGCGCATGTGCTCGACGCGGTCGGCGATCGTCTCGACATGCCCGTACATCATGGTCGCGGTCGTTGACATCCCTAGCCTGTGCGCGTGACGCATGACGGCCAGCCACTCGTTCGTCTTCGTCTTCTTCGGCGCGATCTCGTTCCGCACGCGATCGACGAGGATCTCGCCACCGCCGCCGGGGATCGAGTCGAGCCCGGCGTCGCGCAGCCTGGAGATCGTCTGCCACAGTGTGAGCTTCGATCGCCGCGCGACGTGCTGAATCTCGGGCGGCGAGAGCGCGTGCAGGTGGATCTTGTAGCGCGCCTTGATGGACCGGAAGAGATCCTCGTAGTAGTCGATCCCGAGATCGGGATGGTGCCCGCCCTGCATCAGGAGCCCGGTGCCGCCGAGCGCGAGCGTCTCCTCGATCTTCTTGAAGATGACCGGCTTCGGTAGGAGGTAGCCCTCGCGCGTGTCGCCGGGTCGTCGGTAGAACGCGCAAAAGTCGCAGTCCGTGTAACAGATGTTCGTGTAGTTGAGGTTGCGGTCGATGATGAACGTGATCCGGTCGGGGTCTGCCTTCCGGTTGCGGATCTCGTTTGCCACACGCCCGACGGAAACGAGATCACGCGATTCGAGTAGCGCGATTGCGTCGTCGTCGGAGATGCGCTCGCCCTCGAGCGCCTTCTCGAGAATCTCCACAATGCTCATACCGGCACGGCCTCGCGCACGAACCTCAGCTCCGGCACCTCGTCGAGCTCGCCGGCGTCGCGGGCGAGTTCGAGAAACGTCATCAGGCCCGCGCGCTCACGCGGGCCGAAGCGATAGCGCAGCTTCTCGAAGTAGCGAGCGAGGAACCCCGCCGGATAGCCGTAGCGCTCGCTCGCCTCGTGCGCGAGCTGTTCCGGTTCCGCGCGCGCGAGACGTACCGACGCGACGAGTGCGTCCTCCAGCTCCACCAGTCCGGCGCGGAGGGGCTCGGCGCAGGCCCACACCGCGAAAACCATCGGCAGGCCCGTGCGTTCGAGCCACAGACGGCCGAGGTCGTAATGCGGCGTCGGATCCTCGAACGCGGACTTCAGCGCGGCGTCCCCGATCAGGAGCTTGGCGTCGGCTTCCTCGCCGAGCGTCACGTGCTCGGCCTCCGGCAGCAGCACCTTGGTGAGCACGACCGATGTCGCGGACTCGGGAGTTACCGCCACCGACCGCACCTGCTCGAGCGGCTTCCGCGAGACGAGCTGAATCGAGTCGACGGCTCCCTCGGAGCCGACGCACAATCGGGGCAGGAGCCGCAGGCGGTCGGCGTTGCGCGCGTATTCGATCGACGAGATGGGCGCGAGATCGAGCTCCCCTGCGAGCAGCCGCCGGTTGAGCTCGGTCGGCACTCCCTGAATCTCCTCGACGTCCGCGGCGAGCCGGTAGAAGACCGGCGCCATGTTCACGTAGGAGATGCGGCCGAGCCTCACCATCGCTGCAGCTCGTTGTAGAGCGTGTCGCGCTGTACGGGAATCCGGCCTGCGGCTGCAATGAAGCGCACAAGCTCGGGGATCTTCTGCTCGGTCTCGGTGCGTGCACCGGCAGCGTGGAAGATCTCCTCACGCACGACCGTTCCCTGGACGTCGTTCGCGCCGAAGTGCAGCGCAACCTGCGCGAGCGGCAACCCCATCATGATCCAGTACGCCTTGATGTTCGGAATGTTGTCGAGCAGCAGGCGCGACACTGTGATCAGCTTCAGATCGTCCGAGCCGGTCGTGTGCCGCCAGCCGCGCCGCTCGAAGACCGTGTTTTCCGGATGGAAGGCGAGCGGGATGAACGCCAGGAAGCCCCCGGTCTTGTCCTGCTGCTCCCTCAGCCGCAGCAGGTGATCGACGCGCTCCTCGTACGTCTCGACGTGCCCGTAGAGCATCGTGCAATGGGTCGGGATGCCGAGTCTGTGCGCGGTGTCGTGCGTGTGGAACCAGAAGTCCGGATGTTCTTTTCCGGGTGCAACCAGGTGCCGCACGCGGTCGGCGAACACCTCCGCGCCGCCGCCGGGTAGCGACCCGAGCCCGGCCTCGCGCAGCGTGCGGAGCACGTCCTCGTGCGTCAGCCCGGACAGGGTGGTCATGTGATGGATCTCGCTCGCCGTGAAGAGCTTGAGGTGGACGTCGGGAAGCGCCTCGTGTAGCGACCGGACGATGTCGACGTAGTAGTCGAAATCGACGTGCGGGCTCTCTCCGCCGACCATGTGGATCTCGGTGAAGCCCGTGAGCTCGTGCTGGCGCACCGCATCCTCGACGAGCTCCTCGGCCTTATAGGTGTACGCGTCCGCTTGCTTCCGCGTGACCGCGAAGGCGCAGAACTTGCATTTCACGCGGCACACGTTCGTCTGGTTCAGGTAGAGGTTCTGGACGAAGTAGACGCGATCGTCGCCGCCGCGTAGACGCCGCGCCAGATCGGCGAGCTCGCCGAGCCCCAGGAGATCGTCGGACTCCATCAGCGTGACGCCGTCTTCGAAGTCGAGCCTTTCCCCGGCTTCGACCTTGTCGCGGATCGGCGCGAGCGTGTCGGTGCGCTCGAGGAGGGCCATCTATCGCTCCCGGTCCACGACGGCGTAGGTCAGCGACTCGAGCTCTTCGCGATGGAGCTCGCCGTTCAAGCACGCGCGCGCGTTGCGGGCATACGCCAGGGCAACCTCCCGGCTTTCCTCGATCGCGCCGGTGGAAGCGACACGCAGCAGCGCGCCCTCGAGCTGCGATCCGCCCGCAAGAGCGGCGCGCACCGCCTCGTCCCGTTGGGATGCCAGCAACAAGGGCAGCGTCGGCGTCCCCTCGCGCAGGTCGGTGCCCGCGATCTTCCCCGTCTCGATCGTCACACCCGAGCAGTCGAGGATGTCGTCGGTGATCTGGAAGGCCACTCCGAGTGCGAGCCCGAATGCTCCGGGGCCGCCGGCGAGACGGCACGCAGCTTCGAACAGCTTTCCCGTCTTGAGCGTGCAGCGCTCGAGGTACGCCTCGATGGTCGTGTCCGGATCGAACCGCTGCCGCCGCTGCATCGCCTCGCCGCGGGCGAGACACAGCGTTGCGTTGGCGAGGATGGCGACGGCGCGCGCGTCTCCGGTGGCGGAGAGCTCGGCGAACGCTCTCGCAAAGAGGTAGTCACCGGCCGCGCGCGCCGCGCCGGGGCCGTGCGCCGACCAGGCCGAGGCGTGCCCGCGGCGAAGCCGCGCACCGTCGATCAGGTCGTCGTGCATCAGCGTCGCCAGGTGGACGAGCTCGACGGCGACGCCGGCGACCACCGGCGGCTCCGCGGCAGGCGGGGTGGACAGGTACACCAGCAGCGGCCGCAGCCGCTTCCCGCCTGCGGCGAGCGCCTCCGCGCCGACCTCCGAGGCAATGCCGCGATACCTCCCGACGGCCTGCTCGAGACGCGGCTCGAGCTCGGCCAGGTAGGCATCGAGTCCGGGCGCCTCGCGGATCTCCGCCAGTGCGCTCACCTCGCGTCGGCCCTGTGCAGAGCGACGATCCCGCCGGCAAAGAGCCGCACGCGCACCTCGCCGAACCCCGCCGTGACAATCCGCGCCGCGAGCTCCTCCGGTCCCGGAAAGCGGCGCACGCTCGCGGGGAGGTACGTGTACGCAGACCCGCCCGGCAGCAGCTTCCCGAGCAGCGGTACGACGCCGTCGAACCAGAACTTGTAGAAGGGGGCGAGGACTCCACGCGGCCGGGTGATCTCCAGGATGGCGAGGCGCCCGCCAACGCGCAGAGCCCGGCGCAGCTCGCTCAGTGCCCGGTCGAGGTCCTCGACGTTGCGGACGCCGAAGCCCACGGTCGCCGCGTCGAAGCTCCCATCGGCGAACGGAAGCTCGAGCAGGTCGCCGCCAACCCACTCCAGCTCGGGTGCCTTGCGGCGCGCTCGCTCGAGCATCGGCTCCGAGAAGTCGAGACCGGTGACCCGTCCGCCGGCGCGCGCGCACGCGATGGCTAGATCGCCCGTGCCGCAGCAGGCATCGAGGACGGAATCGCCCGGCTGGACGACGGCCTCTGCCGTCAGACGCCGCCAGCGCCGGTCGAGCCCCGCGGTCATCGTGCGATTCATCGCGTCGTAGACGGGGGCGATGCGGTCGAACATCATGCGGACGCCCTCCGCAGGCAGCCTGCCCGTCTCGACGCTCACGTCACTCGCCCCACCGCTTGACCAACTCGACGTCGAGGCCGAGCTGGTCGAGCGCGCGGCCGACGATGAAGTTCACGAGGTCCTCGACGCTAAGGCGCTCGCTTGCGACGCCGCTTAGAGGACGTCCCGGCTCTGCCGGGGCGTCCGATAACGAGGCGCCGTGGTAAAAGCCCGGCGCAAGGAAGAGGACCGTTGCGCCCGCCTCCTTCACGGCGAGCATGTTGCGCAGGTGGACGAGGGAGAGCGGCGTCTCGCGCGGCATCAGCACGAGCTTGCGCTCCTCCTTCAGCGCGACCGACGCGGCCCGGTGGATGAGGTTCGACATCGCACCGGAGGCGATCGTCCCGAGCGTGCCCATCGAGCACGGGCAGATCACGTACGCGTCGACCTTCGCGGAGCCGCTCGCGTACGGGGCCTTCCAGTCGTTCGGCTCGTAGACCGTGACGTTGCCGCCAGACGCATGCTCGAGCAGGCGTGCAAGCGTCTCGTCGCGGGAGAGCCGCGCGTTGTCGTAGAGCTCGGTCGCCAGCACCTCGATCCCGGCAGTCGATGCGCAGATCCCCAGCTCGACGTCGGCGGCGGCGAGGACCTCCACGAGCCGAGCCGCATACGGGGCGCCGGACGCGCCCGTTATCCCGAGGAAGACGCGCACAGGGCGCCCGCTACTTCGGACCCTTGGAGGCGTTGAGGAACTCGCCGAGCTGCGTCAGTTTCGCCTGCCCGAGCGAGCCGAACTTCGGCATGACGGTGTTCCCGAACGCCGAGGGATCCTTGACGTAGGTTGCGAAGCCCTGCACTCCCCGTCCGCCCTTGCCGATCGCCGACAGGTCCGGCGCTCCCAAGTTCGAGCTTCCGGTGCCGAGGTAGGTGTGACACGCGGTGCAGCCGGAGCTGGCGAAGATCCGCGCCCCGGCCAACGCGTCCTGGTTGTCGCCGAAGCCCTCACGCGCCGCCCACGTCGGCACCGCCTGCACGACCTCGCTCGCGAGCGCCTCCTTCGCCACGGCGCCCTTGTACGTGAGCACTCCCATCGAGAGCACGACGAGCACCGCCGCGACGACCGCGACCGGGCGGCGCAGCAGCCGCCGCTCGCGACGAACGTCGACGAACGGCAGCAGGAAGAGAATGATCAGCAGAATCGTCGGGATCCCGATCGTGCCGAGGATCACCGAATCCGGCCACTTGAAGATCCGCAGCAGGTAGAAGAGGAAGTAGAAGTACCAGTCGGGCCGCGGGACGAAGTTCGTCGTGCCCGGGTCGGCCGGCTCCGAGTAGCGCGGCCCGAGCAGGCAGGAGTCGCCGCTGCCGCACGTCTTCGGATCGGAGCCGGAGGTGAAGTACCAGACGCAGGTGAGCCCGATGATCACCGACACGACAACGAGGCTCATGACCGTGTCGTGGAACATCGCGTACGGGTAGAAGGGCTTCCCCCGCTTCTTGACGTCTTCCTTGTAGAGCTGGAACTGCGCGCGCCGCTCGTCGATCGAGGCCACTACTCGTCACCGCCGTTGCGCCGCCAGCCGCTGCGTGCGGTTGGCTGAGTCAGCCCGCTCCGGCCGTTCGTCGCCGCCTCGCGCTCGGCCCATTCCGATCCGGCAGCCTCGCGCGACCACGGCGGCGACGTGACGCCGAGCCGAATGACGAGGTAGAGGTGCAGCCCGATCAGCGCAAAGATCGCCCCCGGGAGCAGCAGCATGTGCAGCGAGTAGAAGCGGGCCAGCGTGTCCCCGCCGATCTCCGCCCCTCCCCGTAAGAAATCGGCGAGGAAGGGTCCGAGGATGGGCACGGTGCCGTTCAGGTTGATGCCGACGACGGTCGCCCAGTACGCGGTCTGATCCCACGGCAGCAGGTAGCCCGTGAAGCCCTCGAGCATCCCGAAGGTGAGCAGCAGCACGCCGACGATCCAGTTCAGCTCGCGCGGATACTTGTACGCGCCGAACAGGAACACGCGGGCCATGTGGAAGAAGAGCAGAATGATGAAGACGCTCGCCCCCCACTTGTGCATGCCGC
>WNGB01004754.1_pt1 | contig 20792 bp, 18 predicted proteins | sample 5400681 | NCBI WGS metagenome assembly WNGB01 (sample SAMN13153367, study PRJNA577476) | soil metagenome | isolation source: 115 cm soil or saprolite under grassland replicate 2 | place: USA:California | collected 2016-06-15
ACCTACTTCGACCGCGACCCCGAAGAGGTCAAGCGCTACCTGTCCAAGGACGAGCTCAAGCTCTACTCCCTGATCTGGAACCGGTTCGTGGCCTCGCAGATGCGGCCGGCGGTCTACGACGAGACCGTGGTGGACATCGGAGCCACTCCGAAAGCCCCCGGCCCCGTCTACCTCCTGCGCGCCAAGGGCTCCACCCTCAAGTTCAAGGGCTTCCTCGCGGTGTACGAGGAGGCCAAGGACGAGAAGCGCGAGGAGAAGCCGAAGGTGGAGGAGCCGCCGGCCCCGGGCGGGGAAGATGTGGAGCCCGACGCCACCGGGACCCAGCTCCCGAACCTCACGGAGGGGGAGGTGGTCGCCCTCAAGAAGCTCGACACCGACCAGCATTTCACCCAGCCCCCGCCGCGGGCGGTTCAGCGAGGCCAGCCTGGTGAAGGAGCTGGAGGAGAACGGCATCGGCCGGCCCTCCACCTACGCCTCGATCATCGCCACCATCGAGGCCCGCGATTACATGGAGAAGCGCGACGGGAAGCTCTGGCCCACCGAGCTCGGCTTCCTCGTCACCGACCTCCTGGTCCAACACTTCGCGGACATCATGAACGTCGAGTACACCGCCGCCATGGAGGCGGAGCTCGACGAGATCGAGGAGGGGACGGACAACCTCCTGAACACCCTGAACCAGTTCTGGAAGAAGTTCGAGAAGGACCTGAAGGCGGCCCAGAAGGAGATGAAGGACATCAAGGCCATGGAGGAGCCGACCGACGAGGTCTGCGACAAGTGCGGCAAGCCCATGGTCATCAAGTGGGGCCGCTACGGGAAGTTCATGGCCTGCTCGGGCTACCCCGAGTGCAAGAACACCCGCCAGATCGCGGGCGCCGAGGGCGAGGGGGCCCCCGAGGTCCACGAGGACGTGGCGAGCGCGGTCTGCCCCAAGGACGGCCAGCCCATGGTCCTCAAGAAGGGCCGGTTCGGGCCGTTCCTGGCCTGCTCGCGCTACCCGGAGTGCAAGGAGACCCGGCGGCTGGTGCGCAGCGAAGGGGGGAAGCTCCAGGTCGAGGTGCTGGCCCCCATCGACGAGAAGTGCCCCGAGTGCGGCAACGACCTCATGTGGCGCCGCGGCCGCTTCGGGCCCTTCATCGCCTGCAGCAACTACCCCACCTGCAAGTACATCAAGAAGAAGGAGGCGCGGGAGATCGGCCTCCTGTGCCCCGAGTGCGGGCAGGGCCAGGTGGTCGAGCGCAAGGGACGCTGGGGGAGGTTCTTCTACGGCTGCCGGCGCTACCCGGAATGCCGGTTCACGGCCTACCACAAGCCGATCCCCGAGCCCTGCCCCGACTGCGGCCGGCCCTACCTGCTCGAGAAGGAGACGAAGAAGGAAGGCAAGGTCGTGTTCTGCGGGAACGAGGCCTGCCACTACAAGCGGGCGGCGTAAGAGTCGCTCGGAGCGCCCTTCGCTCGAGGACGCGAGGGCTATAATGGTCGTTGCGATGCCGCCACGGGTCACCATCGTTGGAGGAGGGCTCGCCGGGTGCGAGGCGGCCTGGCAGTTGGCCCGCCGCGGCGTGCCCGTGGACCTCCACGAGATGCGGCCGGTGCGCGGGACGCCCGTCCACCAGACCGCCGACCTCGCCGAGCTGGTGTGCTCCAACAGCCTGCGCGGCAACTCCCTCGACCAGGCGGCCGGCCTGCTGAAGGAAGAGATGCGGCGGATGGACTCGCTCATCGTCCGGGTCGCCGACCAGGTGAAGGTTCCCGCGGGGAGCGCGCTGGCGGTGGACCGCGGCCTCTTCGCCCGCCGCGTCACCGAGGCGGTGGAGGCGCTGCCCGAGGTCCGCCTCCACCGGCAGGAGATCCTGCGCATCCCCGACGACCCGGTCACGATCGTGGCCACGGGCCCCCTGACCTCCGACCCCCTTGCCCACGACGTGGCCGCCTTCGTCGGCCAGACCCACCTCTACTTCTACGACGCGGTGAGCCCGGTGGTGGAGGCGGACACGATCGACTTCGCCCGGGCCTTCCGGGCCTCGCGCTACGGCCGCGGTGGCGACGACTACGTCAACTGCGCGATGACCGAGGAGGACTACCAGGCGTTCTACGCGGCCCTCACCACCGCGGAGTGCGCGACCGTCCACGACTTCGACAAGGAGCTCTTCTTCGAAGGCTGTCTGCCGGTCGAGGTCATCGCGAGCCGCGGCCCCGACACCCTGCGCTTCGGACCCATGAAGCCGGTGGGCCTCATCGACCCCCGCAGCGGCCGACGCCCGTATGCGGTGGTGCAGCTCCGCCAGGACAACCTCGCGGCCAGCCACTACTCGATCGTCGGCTTCCAGACCCAGCTCAAATGGGGCGAGCAGAAGCGGGTGTTCCGCCTGATCCCGGGCCTGGAAGGCGCCGAGTTCGTGCGCTACGGCATGATCCACCGCAACACCTACGTGAACGCACCGGCAAGCCTCGAGCCCACCTTCGAGACGCGGCGCCGGAAGGGGCTCTTCTTCGCGGGCCAGATGTCGGGGGTCGAAGGGTACGTGGAATCGGCCGCTTCGGGCCTGCTCGCCGGCCTGGGGGCGGGCCTGAGGACACGCGGCAAGGAGCCGATCCCCTTCCCCGAAGACACGGCCCTCGGGGCCCTCGGCCGCTACATCGCGAAGAGCGACCCCGCCGGCTACCAGCCCACGAACATCGCCTTCGGCCTGCTCCCCGAGCTGCCGGGCAAGATCCGCGACAAGGCCCGAAAGCGCCTGGCCATGGCCCACCGGGCCCTCGAGAGCCTGGAGCGGTTCCGCAGCAGTCTGGGCGGGGAGAGCGGATCGTCCGAGGTCCGCCTCGCCACCAGCGGGTAGGCCCGCCCCCGTGAAGCAGGCGGTGGCTGCTTTCCTGCGCCACCTGGACCGCGAGCGAAACGCTTCGGTCCATACCGTCCGGGCGTACGGGGAGGATCTCCAGCAGTTCCGCGGCTACCTGGAGCGGATGCTCGGGCGCGCGGTCGGTCCGGCCGCAGTGGATCACCTGCTGATCCGTGGCTTCCTGGCCGACCTCCACGAGCGGGGGCTCAAGAAGGTCTCGGCGGCGCGCAAGCTGGCCACGCTGCGCACCTTCTTCCGGTTCCTCTGCCGGGAGGGCGTGCTCGACAAGAACCCGGCGCGAGCGCTGCTCTCGCCCCGCCTGGAGCGCCGCATCCCGACCCATCTCGATGAGGGGCAGGTGGCTGCGCTGCTCGACGTCCCCGGGAACGGTGACGCGGCGCTGCGCGCCCGGGCCATCCTCGAGCTGCTCTATGCCACCGGCATCCGCTGCGCCGAGCTGGTCGGTCTCGACCTGCCGGACGTGGACCTCCCTGCCCGTATGGTCCGCGTCCTCGGGAAGGGCCGGAAGGAGCGCGTGGTCCTCTTTGGAGGGCGCGCGCAGGCGGCGCTACGGGCGTACCTGCCGGCGCGTGCCCGCACGCGTCCCCGCTGCGAGGCCTTGTTCGTGAACGCACGCGGTGGTCGATTGACAGATCGAAGCATCCGGGACCAAGTCGCCCGGCGGGTCAAGGCTCTGGCCCTGACCCAGCGCACCAGTCCGCACACCCTCCGCCACAGCTTTGCCACGCACCTCCTGGCTCGAGGGGCGGATCTGCGGGCGATCCAGGAGCTGCTGGGCCACGTTCGCCTTTCGACCACGCAGCGCTACACTCATGTCGATACCCATCAAATACTCTCGATATACAAAAAAACGCACCCGCGAGCGTAGATAATCTGACTATAGACAGAACTTAGACCATGAGTCTGGCCGCAACGTCCCAACAGATGTAGCGCGGCATGGGGCGCACCGATGAAGAGCTGGTCGAGGCGTGCCTGGCCGGGGAGGATTCCGCCTTCGATGTCCTGTTGGGCCGCTGGGAGAAGCGGATCCGGGGAGCGATCCATCGGCTCGTCGGATCGGACGAAGAGGCGCGAGACCTCTGCCAGGAGGCCTTTCTCAAGGCCTACAAGAACCTGCGCTCGTTCAAGCAGGAGGCCCGCTTCTCGTCCTGGCTGTACCAGATCGCGCTCAACCTCTGCCGGGACCGCATGCGCCGCCGGCGGGGCAAGACCATGGTGAGCCTGGACGAGCTGGAGGAGGGCGGCGCCGCCATGACGGTTGCGGGGCCGACCGCCCTCGACCTGCTCCAGGAGCGCGACACGAGCCGCCTGGTCGCGCGGGCGATCGAGGCGCTTCCCGACGAGCAGCGCGAGATCATCATCCTGAAGGAATACCAGGGGCTGACCTTCCTGGAGATCGCGCAGGTGCTGGACGTGCCGATCTCCACGGTCAAGACACGCCTCTACCGCGGCCTGGACCAGCTCCGGTCGCGCCTGGAGCGGGAGGGCCTTCGCGGGACCGCCCCCCTTCCGGCTCCCACGCCGTGAACGAGGAGAGATGATGGAGTGCGACCGCCTTCGTGACGACCGACTGGACGTACTCTACGGGGAGGCGGATGCCTCGACCCGCCGCCGGGTCGAGGAACACCTCGCCTCCTGCGGGGCGTGCCGCGAGGAACTGACCGGCCTGAAACGCCTGCGCCAGGACCTCAGGGCTTGGACCCTGCCGGAGAGCCGCGGCCCCGCGTTCGTCGCCCCCCGGCGAGCGAGCCTGTGGCTGCCCCTGGCCGCGGGTTTCCTGCTCGCCCTCGGTGTGGGCCTCGGGTGGTCGGGCGCCGAGCTGCGCTACGACGACCGCGGCCTGGGCGTCCGCCTGGGCCGGCCCCAGCCCGCTTTCCAGACGGCCCTGGCCGAGCAGGAGGCGCGGGCCCTCGCCCGCGACCAGGACTACCGCCGCGAGATCGCCGGCCTCAAGGCCGCGCTGGCGAGCGGCCTCCCCGAGCCCGTGAGCGGCCACTCCCGTGACGACCAGGCGCTTCTCGCCCACGTGGCCGAGATGATCAAGGAGAGCGAGGCTCGCCAGGGCGCGCGCTTGGAGACGACCCTCGCCCGGTTCGACCGGAAGGAGGAGGCGCAGCGGCGCTACGACCTGGCGCGGATCGCGGCCGGCCTCTCCTACCTCGACGGCAAGAACGGCCAGCACGTCGCCCGGACCACCGAGCTCATGGGCTACGTTCTCGACGCGGCGCACCCGAGGTGACCATGCCTCGCGTCTCCCGCACTGCCCTGGCAACGGCCCTGCTCCTCTCGGGGGTCAATCTGGCGCGACCGCGCATCGTGCTCGCGCAGCGCGCCCCCGTCCCGCGCGAGGCGCTGGAGGCGCTGGAGGCGTCCCTCGACAGGGCCGTGGCTCAGGTCAGCCGGCCGGCTCCCGGCATCGTGTTCGGCCGGGCGGAGTCCGCCCGCGGCTACCACCTGCCCGGTTACGGGGCCGTCTTTGTCCTCTCCCCGCGGGCCCTGCCCCGCGGAGGGGGCGTCTTCGCCCTTCGCCCGCGGAAGGCACCCGGGGGACGCTCCCGCCCCCAGTTCGAGGCCCGCGTGGAACGGGACGGCTCGAGCGAGGAGAGGGCCGCCCGCCTCCCCGCGCATGAGCAGCGCGTCGTCTCCCCGGAGAACGACGAGCTCCTGGCCATCGAGCAGCAAGTCCTCGAGTTCCAGCGCGAGGCCGAGGAGGCCCGACAGAGCGCCGAGCTCGAGTTCGAGCGCCTCACCCGGGACCTCCACAACCGCCTCGCGGTACCCCCCGCAGGCCAGCGCCCGACGGGCGCTCCCGCGGCACCGATCGCCCCGGGGACGGGAGCGTCCCCGATCAGCCCCGCGCCTCCGCCCTCGGCCCTCGCGTTCCCGCCCGGTGTGGAGGGCCCCCTGCCGCCCCCGCCGTGGCGCTTCTGGTTTCCGATGGACGGGCCGCCCGACGACCGCCCCCCGGACACGATCGTGGCCGACGTCCGGGCGGCGGTGATCGCAACCCTGGCCGGCGAAGGGGCTCGCCTCGGAGGACTGGCCACCGACGAGTTCGTGGCGGTGGCGATCGACTTCGTCCCCGTGGGCGTCTTCGTCTCCCAGGCGCGTCCCGCCCGCACGATGCTGATCCGCGCCCGCAAGCAGGACCTCGACGCACGCCAGGCGGGAAAGCTGTCGGCCGAGGAGCTCCGGAGCCGGGTCGAGGTCAGCGAGTACTAGGACGGGCGAGCAGGGCCAGGGTCAGGAGACAGAGCGAGCCGTCGGTCGCGGCGAAGAGCAGGAAGGCGCTGGGCGAGCCCTGGGTGAAGTGGTCCAGGACGAAGAGCAACGCCCCCAGGCCCTTGGCCAGCACTCCCGCCACCCAGAAATAGCCGCGGCGCGCGGCGGGGTCCCCGGCCGCCCAGTAGTAGCCGGCGGCCAGGGTGAGGGTGAACACGCCGTTGAGCTGCGCATTCAGCAACGGCACCGGCTCGGGCGCCCCGAAGAGCCGGGCCATGAGGGGCGCCGCGAAGAGCATGGGCAGCGCGAGGAGCAGATCGTAGGCGCCGGAGACGAAGGCCAGGGTCTTGAGGCTCATGGTCGCTCGCTCCTATACTAACCGTCTCGGCCTGCCCCGCCCATGCCCGAAAGCACGCTCCACGGCACCACGATCCTTGCCGTCCGCCACCGCGGAGGGCTCGCCCTGGCGGGGGACGGCCAGGTGACCCTCGGCCAGACCGTGGTGAAGCACAAGGCGCGGAAGATCCAGCGCCTGCACGGGGGCGCGGTCCTGGCCGGCTTCGCGGGCTCCACCGCCGACGCCATGGCCCTCATCCACAAGTTCGAGGCCCGGCTGGAGGAATACCGGGGCAACCTGCAGCGGGCCGCGGTGGAGCTGGCCAAGGAGTGGCGCACCGATCGGGTCCTGCGCCGGCTGGAGGCGTTCTTGGTGGTGGCGGACCGCGAATCGACGTTCCTGCTCTCCGGGGCCGGGGACGTGATCGCCCCCGACGACGGCCTGGTGGCGGTGGGGAGCGGCGGACCCTACGCTCTGGCCGCGGCCCGCGCCCTCGTTCGCCACTCCGACCTGGACGCCGCCACCGTCGCCCGCGAGGCCATGCGGATCGCGGCCGAGATCTGCATCTACACGAACGACGCGATCGAGGTGGAGACCCTCTAGGGCATGGCCATCCCGCTCCCCGCCAAAAGCGAGGACCTGCGCGCCCTGGACGGCCTCTCCCCCCGGGAGATCGTGGCCGAGCTGGACCGCCACGTGGTCGGCCAGGCCGCGGCCAAGCGCGCGGTGGCCATCGCGCTCCGCAACCGCATCCGCCGGCAGCGGCTCCCTCCCGAGGTGGCGGCCGAGATCACGCCCAAGAACATCCTGATGATCGGGCCCACCGGGGTGGGCAAGACCGAGATCGCGCGCCGCCTGGCCAAGCTCTCCGGGAGCCCGTTCGTGAAGGTCGAGGCATCGAAGTTCACCGAGGTGGGTTACGTCGGGCGCGACGTGGACTCCATCGTCCGCGACCTCGTGGAGGCCGCGGTGGACATGGTGCGCCGGGAGAAGCTGGTGGAGGTCCGGGAGCGCGCGGCGTCCCAGGCCGAAGAGCGCCTCCTGGACCTGCTGCTCCCCCCGCCGCGTCCCCCCGAGGCCGGGGAGTCGTCGCGCGAATCCTTCCGCGCCACCCGCGACAAGCTCCGCGGGCAGCTTCGGGGCGGCGCCCTCGAGTCCCGACTGGTCGAGGTCGAGGTCCCTGAACGCAGCTTTCCCTCGTTCCAGATCCTCACCAGCCAGGGGGTGGAGGAGATGGACGTCAACCTGAAGGACATGCTCCCCGGCCTCTTCGGGGGCCGCACCCGCCGCCGCACCCTGCCGGTGGCGGAAGCTCGGGAGGTCCTCCGGCGGGAGGAGGAAGGCCGCCTCCTCGACCAGGACCAGGTGGCGCGCCTCGCGGTGGAGCGGGCCCAGTCCTCGGGGATCGTCTTCATCGACGAGATCGACAAGATCGCGGGACGCGAGGGGAGCCAGGGCCCCGACGTCTCCCGCGAAGGCGTGCAGCGCGACATCCTGCCCATCGTGGAGGGGACGACCGTCTCCACGAAGTACGGCCCGGTGCGCACCGACCACGTCCTTTTCGTCGCCGCGGGGGCCTTCCACGTGTCGAAGCCCACCGACCTCATCCCGGAGCTGCAGGGACGCTTCCCCATCCGGGTCGAGCTGCAGCCGCTCGGGGAGGAGGACCTCGTGCGGATCCTCACCGAGCCGAAGAGCGCCCTCGCCGCCCAATACCGCGCCCTCCTCTCCACCGAGGGGGTTGCGCTCTCGTTCACGGACGAGGCGATCCGGGAGATGGCGCGCTTCGCCATGCAGGTGAACGAGGCCACCGAGAACATCGGGGCCCGTCGTCTCAGCACCGTGCTGGAGACCGTCCTGGACGAGATCTCCTTCGAAGGGGGGAGCTCCGGCCCCCGCCCGGTCGAGATCGACGCCGCGGAAGTACGGCGCAAGCTCGAGCCCCTCGTCAAGAGCCAGGACCTGTCACGCTTCATCCTCTGATGCGAGCGCTCGGGGGGAGGGGAACGCGGCGGCGCGTCCGGCTCCGCGCAATCGCCCTCCTCCTTCCGTGCCTCCTCGCGTGCGGCAAGCGGGGCGATCCCCTGCCGCCCCGACGGAAGACGCCGCCCCCCGTGGCGGGGGTCAAGGTGGCTCAGCGGGGCGACCAGCTCGAGATCGCCTTCCAGGCCCCCAGCGTGTCCGTCGATGGGCTGCGTCTTCCCCGGCTCGACCTGGAGGTGTTCGTGGCCCAGGGTGAGGGGGACTTCGAGAAGCTCGCCGCCCGACACACCCGCAAGGGGGAGCCGGGCGAGAGCGTGGTCGAGCGCATTTCCGTCCCGGCGGCGGGCACGACCGTGCGGGTGGCCGTGCGCGCCCTGGCCGGCAGCAAGGCCTCGAGCCGCTCCTCGGTGACCGGCCTCGTCTCCCAGGTTCCGCCGCCCCCTCCGCGCGCGCTCACCGCCACCCTCGTCGCCGAGGGGGTGGCCCTCGCCTGGAAGGGCGCGCGTCCGGAGCCGGTGAAGGCGGGGCTCCCCACCCCCGCCGTCCCGGGCGCCCTCGGCCCAGGTGCGCGCCCCCCGGCAGCGACGCCTCCTGCCGGCACGTCACCCGCCCCTGACCGCCCGTCGCCGGCCGCACCGACCCCAGGTGCCGCGGCCGCCCCCGCGACGCCCCCGGCCGCCGTTCCCGCGCGCACCGGGCCCGGGGCCGATGCCCCCCAGGGACCCGCCGCCCCCCCGCCATTTCCTGGAGGCTTCTCGATCTACCGGCGCGTGGGCGCGGGCCCCTACACGTCGCCCCTGGCGCCGCCCACCGACGCGAAAGCCTTCACGGACACGGCCGCTCCCCTGGGCCAGACCGTCTGCTACGTCGTGCGCGCGGTGGCGTCGCGCGAGCCGCTCGTGGAAAGCAGCAGCGCCGAGGAGGCGTGCCTGGCGGTCGCCGACGTCGCGGCTCCCGGAACCCCGACCGGCCTCACGATCCTGCCGGCCGCCGAGGGACTGGAGCTGTCCTGGAGCCCCTCGCCGGAGGCCGACCTGGCCGGGTATCGCGTCCTGCGTTCCACCGGCCCCGGCACGGCCGAGCAGATTGCGGAGGTGGCCCCCAACCAGACGCAGTACGTCGACAAGACCGCGGCCGCGGCGGTCGTCTACTTCTACCGCCTCGTGGCCTTCGACCAGGCGGGCAATGCGAGCCCGCCGTCCGACGCGGTCGAAGGAGTGCGCCCCTGAGGTCCTCCCCGGGGATATCATTTCCACGGGGACCCCGACGGGGATCGAACCCCTGGCTGCCGGCGACCAGGTCGAGGTCGAGGTGGAAGGGATAGGGGTGCTGCGCAACCCCGTCGTGGACAGATGAGAAAGAGGAGAAGATAGGGGAACCGGCCATGAAGATCTTTCTCGCGAGCCTCAAGGAGATCCGGGAAGCGGCCGCCCTCGGCGTGCTGGAGGCCCGCTAGCCGATGCCGCTCTACGAGTACCGCTGCCGGGAATGCGACCAGGCGTTCGAGAGGTACGTGCGTGCCTGGGGCGAGGCCGTGTCCTGCCCCTCCTGCCAGAGCGCCTCCGTGGAAAAGCTGCTCTCCACCTTCGCCTTCGCGGCGGCGGACAGGAGCTCCTCTTCCGCGGCCGGGGGCGGCTGCGGCTGCGGACGAAGCGGCTGCGGCTGTCATTCATGAGCAGGGGGGTGCGGCGCCGCGCCCCCACGGCATCCCCATGACGAAACCGATCGACGTTCTCCGGGACAAGGTCCGGCGCGCCGTGGAGGGGGGCGGCCCCGAGCGGCGCGAGCGCCAGCACCGGGAGGGCAAGCTCACCGCCCGCGAGCGGGTGGAGCTGCTCCTCGACGAGGGCTCCTTCGAGGAGCTGGACGAGCTCGTGGAGCACCGCTGCCTCGACTTCGGCATGGCCGAGCAGAAGATCCCGGGGGACGGGGTGGTCTCCGGCTACGGGCGCATCGACGGCCGCCTGGTCTATGTCTTCGCCCAGGACTTCACGGTCTTCGGGGGGAGCCTCTCCGAGACCAACGCCCAGAAGATCTGCAAGGTCATGGACCTCGCGATGAAGATGGGGGCCCCGCTGATCGGCCTCAACGACTCCGGAGGTGCGCGCATCCAGGAGGGCGTCGCCTCCCTGGGCGGCTACGCCGACATCTTCCTCCGCAACACCCTGGCCTCCGGGGTCGTCCCGCAGATCTCGGCCATCCTCGGGCCCTGCGCGGGGGGGGCCGTGTACAGCCCCGCCATCACCGACTTCAACGTGATGGTGAAGGACACTGCGTACATGTTCGTGACCGGCCCCGAGGTGATCCGAACCGTGACCCACGAGGAGGTGACCAAGGAGGAGCTGGGCGGGGCCATGACCCACAACGCCCGGTCGGGGGTGGCGCATTTCGCGGTGGACGACGACCGGGCCGGTCTCACCCTGATCCGCGAGCTGCTCGGCTATCTTCCCTCGAACAACCTGGAGGAGCCGCCCCTCGGCAAGACCGACGACCCGCCCGACCGCGAGGACCCGTCGCTCGACGCCTTGATCCCCGCCGAAGCCAACAAGCCCTACGACATCAAGCGGCTGGTGGAGGCGGTGGTGGACGATCGCCGCTTCCTGGAGGTGCACGAGCACTACGCGCCCAACCTCGTGGTGGGCTTCGCGCGCTTCGGGGGGCGGAGCGTGGGGATCGTGGCCAACCAGCCGGCGCATCTGGCGGGCTGCCTGGACATCGACGCCTCCATCAAGGGGGCGCGCTTCGTGCGCTTCTGCGACGCCTTCAATATCCCTCTCGTCACTTTCGAGGACGTCCCCGGCTTCCTTCCCGGCACCGGGCAGGAGTTCGGCGGCATCATCCGCCACGGGGCGAAGCTCCTCTACGCCTACGCCGAGGCCACCGTCCCCAAGATCACGGTCATCACCCGCAAGGCCTATGGCGGGGCGTACTGCGTGATGGCGAGCAAGCACATCCGGACCGACCTGAACCTGGCCTATCCGACCGCGGAGATCGCGGTCATGGGCCCGGAAGGGGCGGTGAACATCCTCTACCGCCGCGAGCTCGCGGCGGCGGGGGATCCCGAGGCGATGCGGGCGGAGAAGGTCGAGGAGTTCCGGCGCACCTTCGCCAATCCCTACGTGGCGGCCGCGCGCGGCTTCGTCGACGAGGTGATCGAGCCGAGGCAGACCCGGCGCAAGATCATCGCCGGTCTCGACATGACCCGCACCAAACGCGACAAGAACCCACCCAAGAAGCACGGGAACATCCCCCTGTGACCGCCCGGCAGTTCCGCAAGGTCCTGATCGCGAACCGTGGGGAGATCGCGGTGCGGATCATCCGGGCCTGCCGGGAGATGGGCGTGGGGACGGTGGCCGTCTATTCCGAGGCCGATCGCCTCTCCCTGCACGTCCGGCACGCCGACGAGGCCTACCCGGTCGGCCCCCCGCCCTCGCGCGACTCCTACCTGCGCATCGACCGCATGCTCGAGGCGGCGAGGAAGGCGGGAGCCGATGCCATCCACCCGGGCTACGGCTTCCTGGCGGAGAGCGCCGCCTTCGCCCGTGCCTGCGAGGAGGCGGGGATCGCCTTCATCGGGCCGGGGAGCGCGACGATCGCCCTCATGGGAGAGAAGACGTCGGCCCGGCGCGCGGCGGTCGCGGCCGGGCTGCCCGTGGTCCCCGGCACCCTCGAGCCGCTGGCCGACGACCCGGCCCTCGCGCGGGAGGGGGAACGGATCGGCTTCCCCCTCATGCTCAAGGCCGCGGCCGGCGGGGGGGGCAAGGGCATGCGTCTCGTGGCCCGCCCCGAGGATCTCGAGGAGGCGGCGGCCCGCGCCCGGAGCGAGGCGAAGAGCGCATTCGGGGACGACCGCGTCTACCTCGAGCGCGCGCTCGTCCGGCCCCGGCACGTGGAGATCCAGGTGCTGGCCGACGCCCACGGCAACGCCGTCCACCTCTTCGAGCGCGAGTGCTCGATCCAGCGCCGGCACCAGAAGGTGATCGAGGAGAGCCCGTCCCCCTTCCTCACCCCGGAGCTGCGCGAGCGCATGGGGAGCCTCGCGGTGGCGCTGGTGCGGCGGGTCGGCTACGTGAACGCGGGGACCCTCGAGTTCCTGGTCGACCAGGAACGGAACCCCTACTTCCTCGAGATGAACACCCGGCTTCAGGTCGAGCACCCGGTCACCGAGATGGTGACCGGCGAGGACCTGGTGAAGCTCCAGATCCGGATCGCCCAGGGGGAGAAGCTGCCCTTCCGCCAGGAGGACCTCGTCCAGCGCGGTCACGCCATCGAGTGCCGGGTCTACGCCGAGGACCCCGACCAGGGCTTCCTGCCGAGCCCCGGCCGGATCCTCGCCCTGCGGCCGCCCGGCGGCCCCGGCGTGCGCGACGACTCCGGCGTGTACGAGGGGTACGAGGTGCCAATCCATTACGATCCCCTCATCTCGAAGCTGGTGGTCTACGGCTACAGCCGTCCGGACGCGATCCTCCGCATGCGGCGCGCGGTGCGCGAGTACCGGGTGCTGGGGATCAAGACCACCCTGCCCTTCTTCGAGCGGGTGCTGCACCACCCCGCGTTCCTCTCCGGCGACTTCGACACCTCGTTCGTGGAGCAGGTCTTCGCGGAGGCGGACCGGAAGCGCGAGCGGCCGCTGGAGGTGGCGGTAGCGGCGGCCGCCCTCGCCGCGTTCCGCGAGCGGCGCTTCGCTCGCCTCGCCGGAAATCCGGGGAGCCCCTCGCGCTCCGCCTGGTGGGAGTGCGGGCTGCGCGAAGGGCTGCGCGGAGGAGCCGGGGCGCCATGATCTTTGACGCTGCCGCCGGCGGTCGCACCATCCGGGTAGAGGTGCGTGGCCAGGACGGGCGCTATACGGTGGTGCTCGACGGCCGGCCCCTCGAGGTGGACGCCCGGGAAACGGGGCGGCACTTCCTGAGCATCCTGGTCGGCGGGCGGAGCTACGAGGCGGGGATCGAGAAGCGGCCGGGAGGCTACACGGTCGTCCTGACCGACGACGTGGTGGCGGTCGACCTCGTGGAAGCGGCCCGGGTGGCCCCGGCAAGGAAGGTGTCCGGCCCTGCCCGCATCGCCGCCCCCATGCCGGGCAAGCTCGTTCGCGTGCTGGTGAGCCCCGGCCAGGACGTGCAGGCGGGGCAGGGGCTGGTCGTGGTCGAGGCGATGAAGATGGAGAACGAGATCAAGGCCCCGCGGGCCGGCCGCGTCAAGGACGTTCCCGCGCGGGAGGGCCAGGCGGTCGACGCGGGGGCGCTCCTCGTGGTCGTGGAGTAGGCGCGCTCGTCTTGGCCCGTCGGCGGACGCTCCTCCTGCTCGCGCTTCTGGCCCTCGCCGTGGGCGTGTACGCGCTCTACCGCCTGCCCGACTGGTCGGCCCGCTTTCTCGCCGACTCCCTTTCCGGCTTCTTCCACCGTCCGGTCCGGGTGGGCTCCGTCCGGTTCGAGCTCTTCCCCCTCCAGGCCGAGGTGCGCGATGTCGCGGTGTCCGGCCTCACTGCGGACGCCCCGCCGTTCCTCGAGGTGGTGCGGGCCCAGGTCACCCCTAGCCTGGCTCCGCTGCGCGGCCGGCAGGTCGTGCTCTCCCGGGTCCGGATCGAGGGCCTGAGGGTGCGCGTCAACGCTTTCCCCGACCCGCCCGAGGGCTTGGGGGGCGACGACATCCCGAAGATGGGCGGCCCCGGCCGCGGCGGCCTGCAGGTGAGCGTGAGCCGGCTCGTCATCCAGGGCGGCGAGTTCGTGCTCAACCACGAGCGCGTCCCTCTCGACCTCGACCTGCCGGAGTTCCACGGCCGGCTGGTCGAGGAGGCGAACCGCGGCCTCGCGGGGCACGTGAGCTTCCGGCCGGGCGATCTGCGCTTCGGCGCGGCTCCCCCGCTCCTCCTGGGGACCGAGATCGACCTGCGCTTCAACCAGGGTCAGCTCATGGTGGACGCGGGCCGCATCTACGCCGAGGGGACGGACCTCGGCTACCAGGGACGCTTGCGCCTCGGCGCGCGCCCACAGGGCCAGTTCAACCTCAGGGGGCCCGTCGACCTCGCGGTCCTCGAGCGTCACGTCATGCGGTCCGGCCTCCGCTTCGAAGGGGTCGGTCGCTGGGACGGCGTCCTATCGGTGGACGGCTCCCGCCTGCGCATCGAGGGGCGCATGGAAGGGACGAACGGCGCCTTCATGGGCTTTCCGGTGCCGAGGTTCGAGGGCCGGGTCACCTACGACGGGAATGGACTGCGGGTCCGCGACCTCGACGTGGAGAGCCTGGGGGGGCGGGCTCGGCTCGACCTCGACGTGCCGCCCGGTCCGTCCGGTACGCCCGGCGTGCGGATCGAGGGTGCCCTCGAGGAGGCGGACGCCGAGGGCCTGCTGCGCCTGGTCTTCGGCATGGGCGCCCCCGGCCTCGGCGCCGCCGCCACCGGCCCGCTCGACGTGCGTTGGCCGAAGGGCAGGGCCCGCCTCGTGACCGGTCGTGTGGGCCTTGATCTCGCGGCCCGGCCCGACGGGCGCACGCCGCTCTCGGGCCGCGTGGACTGGACCGCACAGGACGGCGTGCAGACCGTGGAGCGCGCCGACCTCCGCACGGCGGACGCTCACGCCCGGGTCCAGGGCCGCGTCCTCCCCGACGATCGGACCGACCTCTCGGTGGACGTGGAGACCGCGGACATCACCGCCCTCGACGACCTGCTCACCCGACTGCGACGGGCCCTCGGGAACCCCGAGGCACAGAAGGCCGGCTTCTCGGGGGGAGGGACGTTCGGGGGGCGCTGGCGGGGAAGCCTCCAGGTTCCCGTCTTCGAGGGGCGTTTTTCCGGCCGCGACATCGGCTACCGCGGGGTGGCGTGGGGAAGCGCGGACTGGGCCGGGACGGCCGACCCCGAGGCGGTGGAGTCGCGCTCGCTGGTCCTGAGGCGGCCGGGAGCGGAGCTGTGGCTCGACGGGCGGAACGAGATCGGGTGGTTCGGCGAGAAGGACGCCCTCGACCTGCGCTTCCGCCTGACGAGCTGGCCGGCCGCGGACCTCGTGAAGGCGATGGGGTGGGACCTCCGCGTGTCCGGTCCCGTCTCCGGCGAGGCCACCCTGCTCGGCCGGCGCAGCGCCCCCCGGGGCTCCGCCCGCCTCACCGCGTCCCTTGGCCGCTACTACGGGGTCCCCTTCGAGAACGCGGCCCTCGCCCTGCGCTGGGACGGACGGGTTGCCGAGGCCACTTCGGGCCGGGCGCGAGTGGGCGGGGGGACCCTGACCCTGCACGGCTCGCTCGACGACGACGGCGTGTACGACGGGCGGGCGGACGTGCAAGCCGTCGACCTCGGAGCGCTCCTGCCGCCCCTGGCCCCCGGAATGACCATCGCGGGCAAGGCCTCGGGGAGCCTGACCCTGCAGGGGACGCTCACCCGCCCGCGCCTCGAGGCCCGCCTCCTCTCGCCCCACGTGTTCGTGGCCGACGAGGGCTTGGGCGCGGTCGAGGCCCGCTTCACGGCGAAGGGGGACGGCCGGGTGTCGGTCGACGCGCGCTGCCGCTCCGCCCGCCTCGACCTCGCGCTCACGGCGGCCGTGGGCGCCGCCTCGCCCCACGAGGCCGTCCTCCGCCTCCAGGCGCGCGACACCAGCCTCGACCCCTACCTGCGCGCGGTCTTCCCGGCCCTCCCGGGGGCCCTCGGGCTCGTGGCCACCGGGGAGATCGCGCTCCGCGGTCCCCTCGCCTCGCCGCGCGCTCTCTCGGCCGAAGCCACCGTCTCAGACCTCCAGGTGTTGGTGCCGGAGTACCCGCTCCGGAACCGCGAGCCCCTGCGCGCCACCCTCGCGGACGGGAAGCTTGAGGTGGCCGCGCTGCACCTCGCCAGCGAGGGAACCGATCTCGCGGTCGAGGGCCATGTGGACGTGCTCGGGGAGACGGACCTCGCGGTGAAGGCGCGGGGGGCCGCCGACCTGCGCGCTCTCTCCGTGATCAGCCCGCGGCTCCGCGGCCGGGGGGCCGCGCGGCTCGCCCTCGCGGTGTCGGGAACGCGCGCCGCCCCGCGCCTCGACGGCATGCTGGACCTCGACGGCGCCGGGGTCCGCGTGCGCGGCTTCCCGCACGGGATCGAGGAGGTACGGGGGAAGGTGCGCTTCGACGAGAAGACCGCGGAGCTCGTGGGGATCACGGGCACGGTGGGCGGGGGCAGCGTGGAGATCGAGGGCCAGGCGTCCTACGCGGGAGGCCGGCTGACTTCCTTCGACCTCCGGCCCACGGGACGCGGCCTCGGCCTGCGCTACCCCGAGGGCCTGAGGAGCCAGGTCGACGTCGACCTGCACCTGTTCGGCGACGCCAAGGAGCAGTGGATCACCGGCACCATCGACGTGCGGCAGGCCCTCTGGACCCGCCGCTACGACCTGGCCTCGGAGCTCCTCGCAGCCAGCCGGCCCCCCGCCGAGGCGGCCTCTCTCGAGGAAGGGACGCGGCTCGACCTCACCCTGCGCGCCCCGGGGACGCTACGCATCGACAACAACCTCGCCACCCTCCAGGCCCGAGCGGAGCTGCGCCTCCAGGGGACGACCGTGGCCCCGGTGATCCTCGGCCGCGCCGAGGTGGACCGGGGGCGGGTCTACTTCCAGGGACGGACCTACGTGATCCGCCGGGGAACGATCGACTTCGTGAACCCGCAGAAGCTCGACCCCAGCTTCGACATCGAGGCCGAGACGCGCATCCAGTCGTACCGGGTGACCCTGCGGGTGAGCGGCACCCTCGAGCGCGTGACCCCGACCCTCACGTCGGACCCGCCCCTCTCGCCCGTGCAGATCCTGAGCCTGCTCGCGGGGGGGGAGGAGAGCATGGTGGCCAGCCTCACTCAGGCCCAGGCGCTCCAGGCGCAGCTCGCGGCCTCCGGGGCGGCGACCCTGGCCGCGGGGAAGATCTCCGAGGAAGTGGGGCTGGAACGTGGGGCAGAGAAGCTGTTCGGCCTGAACCGCTTCTCGATCGACCCCTCGCTGCTGCGCGGGGCGGGGACGACCCCGACCGCCCGCATCACCCTCGGCAAGCGCATCACCCCGGACCTGACCGTCCTCTACTCCCAGGACCTCCGGGGCAGCGAGCAACGCGTCCTCTCCCTTGAGTACACGCTCTCCGACCGTCTCTCCGTGCTCTTCACGCGCGAGGATCCCGGGGGCTTCGGCTTCGACCTCCGCCTGCGCCAGTTGCGGTGAGCGATGCGGCTCTTCCTCGCCCTCCTCTGGCTCGCGGCTCCCGGGGAGACGACCGTCCGCTCCGTCCGCATCGAGGCCCCCTTCCCCGAGCGCTTCGCCACCTACGTGAGCCTCGTCCCCGGCCAGCTCCTGGACCAGGAGGCGGTGCGCCGGGCGGTGGAGCTGCTTTATGCGACCGGCGAGTTCGCGGACGTGGTGGTGGAGGCGGAGGCCGGACCCGGGGGAGCAGCGGACGTGGTCTTCCGCACCCGTCCCGCCCCTCTCTTCGCGGGAGTGGTGCGCGTGGACGGGGACCGCATCCTCTCGCCCTCCGCCCTCCGCCGGCTCAGCCGACTCCGCCCGGGAGAGCCGCTCTGGCCGGGCCGGCTCGACCGGGCGGGACGCGATGCCGCCCTGGCCCTCGCCGGGCGGGGCTACCTGGAGGCGGTGGTGAGCGCAGAGGCCGCACCGGATGCGGGAGGCGCCGACGCGGTCTTCCACGTGCGGGCGGGGCCGCGCGCGCGGGTGGGGGTTGCGCGGGTCGAGGTCGTGGACGGGGAGAAGGTCCGCGCCCTGGACGACCTCGTTCGTCCGCGTTCCGGGCAAGCGTACCGGAAGGAACAGACCGAGCGCGCCAAGGAGGGCATCCGCAAGCGTCTCGTGGGCACGGGCCATTGGCGGGCCGAGGTCGAGGAGCGCACCCAGTACGACCCGGGCTCGGCCCGGGTGGACCTGACCTTCGCCGTGAGCGCGGGCCCCTTCATCCAACTCGAGTTCGCGGGCGCGGCCGTACCGCGCTCGCTCCAACAGGCGGTGGAAGACCTCGTACGCGACGGGGGGGCGAAGGGGGACGCCCTGGAAGCGGGTGCGGAGCGCCTCGAGGACGCGTTCCGACGGAGGGGCCACCGCGACGTCGTGGTGCACCACCGCTTCGAACGGCGGCCCTGGGGCGAAGCCCTGCTCTACGAGGTCCGGCCGGGTCCCCTCGCCACCGTGGCCTCGGTCAGGATCGTGGGGGGTGAGGGCGAGCCTCCCCTTCTCGAGACCCGCGAGGGGCTGCCCCTCGAGGAGCGCACGCTCGAGGCGGACGCACGGGCGATCACCCGTCTCCTGGAAGACCGTGGGCACCCCGAGGCACGCGTGGAGGCCGAGGTGCCCGAGGGAGGCGGAGGGTTGCCCGTGCTCTTCCGGGTGCGCCCCGGTCCCCTCACCGTCGTGCGCGCGGTCGCGGTCGAAAGCGGACCGGCGGATGTGCCCCCCGCCGAGCTGCGCCTCCGGAAGGGCGAGCCCTACCGGCTGCGCGACCTCGCGGCCGACCACAACGTGGTCCTCACCTCCTGTCGCAACGCCGGCTACCTGCAGGCCGAGGTCCGTCCCGACCTCGTCTTCTCCGAGGACCGCTCGCAGGTGGACGTGCGCCTGCGCGTCGAGCCCGGCCAGCGCACCGACGTCGATCACGTGGTGATCGCGGGCCTCCGGCGCACGCGGGACGAGGTGGTGCGGCGCGAGGTTCGTCTGGAGGAGGGCCAGGCGCTCGGCCAGGAGCGCCTGCTCGAGAGCCAGCGGCGGCTCAGCGCCCTCGGCATCTTCGAACGGGTGAGCCTCAGCGAGCTGGACCCCGAGCGCCCCCTTCGCCGCGACGTGGTGGTGAACGTGCGGGAAGCACCGGTCACCACCCTCGCCTACGGCGTCGGCTACGCCGAGCGGGACCTCGTGCGGGCCAGCGTGGAGGCGTCCCGCCGCAACCTGTTCGGCATGGACCGCACGCTCTCCGCCTTCGCGCGGGGCAGCTTCCGCGGGAGCCGCTTCCTCCTCAGCTTTCGCGAGCCCTACTTCCTGGGCCAGAAGCGCGAGCTCTATGCGACCGTCTTCTGGGAAGAGGAAGACCGCGTGACCTTCGACTTCAACCGCCTGGGCGGCCTGCTCCAGACCGCCCGGAACCTCACCGACCACCTCAGCTTCATCAGCCGCCTCGCCTTCCAGAAGACCCGGGTCTACCACATCGAGATCCCGATCGAGGAAGTGGACCGGCAGTTCCGCAACTACACGGTCTCCGGACCCTCGGCCTCCGTGCTCTATGACACGCGCGACGACCCCCTGGAACCTCGAGGGGGCCGGTTCATGGGCGCGGACCTCCAGCTCTCGCTCCGGGCCCTCGGAGGAGGCAGCTTCCTGAAGGGCTTCCTGCAGTCGGCGACCTACCACCGGCTGGCCGGGCGCGCGACCCTCGCCCTCTCCGCCCGCCTCGGGCTCTCCCGAACCCTTGGCCGGGGCGAGCCCCTGCTCCTCCCGTTTCCCGAGCGGTTCTTCGAGGGTGGGGACTACGGCCCCCGGGGCTTCGCGGTGGATGCTGCGGGCCCGCAGGAATCGGGGACCAACGGCAAGCTCTTCCCCACCGGGGGAAACGCCCTCGTCTTCGGCGGAGCCGAGATGCGGGTCGACCTGGGGCGCCGCTTCGCCCTCGGCGCCTTTCTCGACTCCGGCAACGTCTACCCCCTGGTCCGCGACCTCGACCTCGGTGACCTCCGCTACTCGGCCGGCCTCGGCCTGCGCTACCGGACCCCCCTCGGCCCCATCCGCGTCGACTGGGGCTACAAGCTGAACCGCCAAGCGGGAGAATCGCCCTCGCGCTTCCACTTCACGATCGGCAATGCGTTCTAGGGCGCAGGTCGCGCTCGTGCTCCTGGCCGCGTCCCTGCGACCGGCGGGAGCGGGCGAGGTCATCGAGCGCATCCTGGCGGTGGTCCAGGATCGCCCGGTCCTGCTCAGCGAGGTCCGGGTTGTCCAGGAGGTGCGAGGCCGCTCCGCCGAGGAGGCTCTGGAGGCGCTCATCGACGAGCGGCTCATGTTCGAGCAGGCGGCCCGCCTTCCCCAGAGCGTGGTGAGCGAGGCCGAGGTGGACCCGGAGGTGGCGAAGCTCCTCGCAACCCACCCCGCCCTGGCCGGGCGGGTGGCGGAGGCCGATCTGCGACGCCTCGTCCGCCGTCAGGCCGCGATCCTCAAGTTCGTGGAGTTCCGCTTCCGTCCGCAGGTGCGGGTGGCGGAGGACCTTCCGCCCGAGCGGCGCGACGAAGAGGTGCGCCGGGCCCTCGGCCAGCGCATCGAGGCCTGGATCAAGGAGCTGCGCGCGCAGGCGGAGGTGCGCTACAACAAGTAGCGGCCGCCCCAGCCGTTCGCGCGGATCCGCACCAGGTCGAGGAAGGCCTGTGCGCCTCGGACCAGATCCACCCGGGTCGCGGCGTCGTTGCGCCA
>WNGB01019211.1_pt1 | contig 20790 bp, 13 predicted proteins | sample 5400681 | NCBI WGS metagenome assembly WNGB01 (sample SAMN13153367, study PRJNA577476) | soil metagenome | isolation source: 115 cm soil or saprolite under grassland replicate 2 | place: USA:California | collected 2016-06-15
CTCGCTGACCCTGGCGCGTGCCTCGTTCACCCACGAGACCAGGTCGCGGCCGCGCAGGTTCACCTCGACCCTCACCGTGCGCGTCAAACCTTCTCGCCTCACCTGGGCAGGTCCCTCCGATTCTTCGATCGAGGCTACTTCCGAGAGAGGAACCGTCGTTCCCTGCGACGCTTCCACGAAAAGCTCGCCGAGCGCTTTCGGACTGGCGGATCCGGGGGGCGTCACCAGACGAAGCTCGAAGCGCTTGTGCCCTTCGTACATGAACCCCACCGGAATGCCGACGCGCGCGGCTCGCACGGCCTGCAGGGCGTCTTCGGCTTTGATCCCGTAGCTCGCCAGGCGAGCTCGGTCGGGGCGCACGGTGATTTCAGGCGCGCCGAGGAGCCGTTCCACGCGCACATCGGCCGCGCCTTGCACGGTGCGAACGACGCGGCCCACCTCTTCGCTCGTTTTTTTCAGGTCCTCGAGGCTGTCGCCGAAGAGCGCGATCTGCACGTCCGCGCGCGAACCGCTGATGAGCTCGTTGGTCTTGTCCTCGATCGGCTGCGACACCGAGACGAAGGTGCCCGGCACTTCCTTTTCGATCGCGTTCTTGACGACCTCGGAAAGCGAATCGAGATCGTGGGCGCTCGTCCACTCTTTTTGTGGCCGCAGATGCACGAAGATGTCGGTATTGTCGTTGCCCACCGGATCGATGGCCACCTCGGCGCGACCGGTCATCCCGAGCGAGGTGACCACTTCCGGGAAACGTCGCAGCACTTTTTCCGCGGCAAGATCGAGCTCTTTCGCTTGGGCCAGACCGATGGATGGGGCACGTCGGATGGTGACGACGATGTCCCCTTCATCGATGCGGGGAACGAAATCCGCTCCGCCCTGCGCTAGCGCGAACAAGCTCGCGGCCAACCCCGCCGCCGCGCACGCGAGAAGCGGCCACTTCTTGTCGAGCGCCCACGGCAGCGCCCTCGCATAGCCTTTCCCCACCCAATCGATCCATTTCGGGCCGTGCCCTTTGGCCGGTGGCACGAACACCGCCAGCAGGGCCGGGAAAAAGACCACCGAGTAGAGCAGCGCGCCGAAGAGCGCGCAAGCCATGGTGATGGCCATCGGGCGGAACATCTTGCCCTCGATGCCCTCCAGCGTGAGAAGCGGCAGGTACACGAGCATGATGATGGCGACCGAGAAGGCGACGGGTCGTGCGACGCTCGAAGCCACCTCGGCATAGGCACCGTCGCGCGCGCTCTTCACCAGCGTCTTGCCGGCCAGCCCGGCGATGATGGCCTCGAGAATCACGATGGGGCCGTCGACGAGAAAGCCGAAGTCGATGGCGCCCAGGCTCATCAGATCGCCGGTGACTCGGAAGAGATGCATGCCGAACAGTGCAACGGACATCGATGCGGGGATGCCGAGCACGACCGTCAGGGCTCCGCGCAAGCTGCCGAGAAACAGGGCGAGCACGAAGGTGACCACCAGCGCCCCCTCCAGCAGATTTTTCATGACCGTATCCAACGTCCGCCCCAGAAAATCGGAGCGATCGTAGATCGGATCGATGAACACCCCCGGAGGGAGCGTGGCTCGAATCTCCACCACCTTCTTGTTGACGGCCTGGATGACGTCGCGGCTGTTGGCACCGATGAGCATCATGGTGATGCCGGTCACCGCTTCGCCTTCGCCGTCGCGGGTGATGACGCCGAAGCGCATCGCCGCTCCCACGCGCACATGGCCGATGTGCTTGACGAGAACCGGAGTGCCCTCGTCGGTGCGAATCACGACATTGCCGATTTCTTCCTCGCTCCTCAGAAGACCCACGCCGCGCAAGGTGAGCGATTCGCTCCGGCGCTCGATGTAGCCGCCGCCGACGTTCACGTTGGCGCGAGAGAGCGAGTCGGCGACGTCGCCGAGGTTCATCTTGTGGGCGTGGAGGCGGCCGGGGTCGACGACGACTTGGTACTCCTTGAGATCGCCGCCCATCGTGTTGATCTCGACGATTCCCTGAACCTGGCGCAGCTTCGGCGCGATCTCCCAATCGAGAAGCGTGCGCAGCTGCGTAGGGGAGTGGCTTTCGGAGCGTACGACGAATTGATAGATCTCACCGAGACCGCCCGACACGGGGGACAGCTGCGGCTTGCTGGAGGCCGCGGGAAGCTCCGCTTCGATGGATCGCACGCGCTCCAGCACCATCTGGCGTGCGAGCCAGATGTCGACGCCGTCTTTGAAGATGGCGGTGACCGCGGAAAGGCCCGAGCGCGAAACGGAGCGGAGCTCGACGAGGTTGGGCATCCCGTTGAGAGCCATTTCGATAGGGAAGGTGACCGATCGCTCCACTTCCACGGGCGAGAGGCCCGGAGCGTCGGTGAGGGCCGAGACCTGGATGGTCGACACGTCCGGCACGGCGTCGATGGGCAAGGTTCGCGCAGCGAAATAACCGCCGGCGAGCAGCGCCCCCAAGAGCACGACCATGAGCCCCTTGAGCCGGATCGACTGATTGACGATTCCGGTGAGCATTCAGCGAAAGATCTCCGACTTGAGAGCGAAAACGCCGGAAGTGGCGACCTGTTCTCCGTCTTGCAGGCCTTTCAAGACTTCGACCCGGTCGCCGTCCTGCGCGCCGAGCTCCACGGCTCGGGGTTCGACGGCCAGCGGATCGCGGGCCACGAACACGGTCGGTTTGCCGTCGACGCTGGTGACGGCCGCGCGCGGAACGACGAGCGATGGGGCGACGGGAGCCGACGTGTGAATTTTGGCGAGGACCGACTGACCGGGGCGAAGCGCGATTTCTTTCTGTTCGACGATCAACCGCACGGGGGCGGTGCGCGTCTCCAGATCGATGATGTCTCCCACGTAGGAGACGCTTCCTTTCACCTTTCGCTCCACCTCTCCTTGGGGGAAGAGGTCGACAGGGTCCCCTTTGTGAATCGCCGAGAGCTGGCGCTCGAAAACCGCGAGCTCCACCCATACGCGCGTCAGATCCGCTACGCGAAATGCGGTGTGGGTGGCATCGACCGATTGGCCTCGCGATATCTTGCGTTCGATCACCTTGCCGTCGATCGGGCTCGAGAGCCGCAAGATGCCCGGCGCGCCTTCGCCGGCACTTCCGCCGAGAGCACGCACGCGCTGCTCGGCCGCGAGAAGATCGGCACGCGCCGACACGGCATTCGCCGCGGCGAGCTCTGCCTCTCGGTTCGAGGAGACGTGCGCTTCGGCGAGCTCCTTTTCGCGCTTTTCGTTGGCAGTGGCTGCTCCGGCGTGCGCGCGCGCAGACAGAAGCGTGGCCTGCGCTTGGCCGAGCTCGGCGCTTTCGAGCTCCGCCAGCATGTCCCCCGCTCTCACCGAGTCGCCTTCGAGCTTGTTGATGCTCCGCACGCGGCCCGCAATCCGGGCCCCAACCGCCGCCATGCGCTCGGGATCGAAGGTAACCGTACCGGTGACGCTGACGAGGGGCGCGAGGGCGCTCTTTTCCGCCGCGGTGAAAGCCACCTGCGACCGCTTGGCGTACTCGGCCGAGTAGCGTCTCATGATGACACCTGATCCCCCACCGCGCGTTCGAGCTCGATACGCGCCGTCCACGCTGCTTCCAATGCGTCGATCCGACTCGCTCGAACGCGCAATGCGTCGCGGGCGGCCGTGAGCAGGCGAAATAGGTCGAAGCGGCCCGCCTGCCAGCCGGCTTCGGCAAGGCTCAGAGTGCGCGTGGCAGCCGGCATCGCTCGCGATGAAATCCGTTCCAGCTCGGTGCGCCGCGCCTCGTAGGCATTCCAAGCTACGATGACGCCGCGCGCTCGCCGACGAACTTCGAGCTCCAGGCGTGTACGTGTGCCTTCGCGCGCCCGCGCGACGACCGCTCGCGGCCCCTGATTTCTCTGTGCCACCGGAAGCTCGATCGAAACGCCCACAATTCCGAAGATCGGCGAGAGGGGCGCCGCGTCCACGCCCGCGAAGAATCCGACCCGCGGAAACACTTCGCGTTCGAGCCTGGTCTCGGTGGCCTCCAGCACGTCGGCACGCGCGCGAAGGGCGGCGAGCGCCGGGTGTTCGTGGGTTGCTTTGGCCATGTAGTGCGAGAGCTCCTGAAGTTGAGGAGGTTCGGTGATCGGAGACGTGAGCTCGAGTCTCACGTCGGGTGCCAGATCGAGAGCGTCGCGCAGCTCCATCAAACGGGCATCGCGCTCGCGCAGCCATGACGCCTCCTGGGCTTGGATGAGCGCGAGATCGAGCTCGGCCGCGGCCGGCTCGAGATCCGAGGCCGCCCCCGTTGCCACGCGGTGCTGGGCCGCGGAAAGGACGCGCTTGGAAATCTCCATCGCCGCTCGGGCTTCGGCGATCCGGAGCTCGGCGATCTGCGCGCCGACGTAGGCGGCAAACGCGCGAAGCCTCGCTTCCGTTCGGTCGAACGCGAGATCCGCCCGGGCCACGCCGGCTTCCCGCTCCGCCTCTCTCACGCGCGCTCCCGGAGCACCTCCGACGTCGAAAAGAAAGTCGAGCATGGCGCCGTACCCGACGTCGCGGTAGCCGCCGCCGCCGGTCAAGGGCGGTCGGGCGTCCACCGAAAGCCGCGGGTTGACCGGCATGACGACGCCCGCACCTACCCGGCGCGCTTCGGCCTGCCTTACGGCATGCTGGGCAACGATGACTTCTGGCGCCTCGGCCGACGCTCGGCTCAGAGCCTCGGTCAGGGAGAGGCGGAGGACATCAGCCCGCGCCGATCGGGGCGAGACAGCCAAGATCGAGATCGCACATGCGAACTCGAGGACCAACCTCGATACACGAATACACACGAGAACCTCCCAGCGATACGCATGGACGCCGATGGCCCATTGACCAACAACGGGCCGCCCCAAAAATCGAGCTGTCAGGCGCGAGGAGGTTCGTCGACGCCGCGCGGGTGGCCGGCTGACGCGCGGAGTCCCCACGCGTCGGGTGCCACGATCGGTTCGCCATGGGGTCTGCGGAACGAAAGATGGGTGACGGGATCACCTTGGTCGCAGGCATCGTTGTCGAAACCCGCAGCGGGCGACCCCGCATGCACCTCGTCGTCGTCCTCTTCTTCTGCCCAATCGAGCAGGTAGGCGAGACTCGAAAGCAAGCTCCCGCTACCGTTCGGTGCGGATCGAATGCTGCCGCGGCTCTCGGAGTCGTGCGCAAGGCACGGTCGCTGATCGGCCGGGAGCTGCACACACCAGGCAGCCGAAGGTCCGAGATGCGCAGACAAAGGTGCCCCGAGGAGCATCGCCATTGCGATGACTAGTCCAATGAATCGCACCACGGCTCCAAGACGTGCAGTGACCATCTTCTTTTGTCAAGCTCGGTTACGTGGGTGTTTCGCAAAGTGAAATTCGGTGATCGCTCGCCCGATTTTCGCGTCTTTGCGCCCGAGGGTGCGGCGTCGTCGCTCGGCTGCGCCGCTCTCCTCTTCCAGAACGGCGGCAATGGCGTCGGACTTGAGCTGAGCGTACGTGTGTGGGCAGCGCACATGTTGCGGATGAACTCGTGGCGGTTTCTGCAGGGCTGTGCTGCAAAGAGCCTCGGCAGGTTGCACAAGCCCCTGCACGAAGTTGGATGGACGCCCGCTGAAATCCGACTAAGAACGACCACGCGGGTTGCGAGTGGACGATTGTTTGCCGCCGACGCGAGTTGGCTCGGCGTGGAAGGCGACTCCTGTGCGGCCGTCGTGAAGGTCGGAGCGCCCTCCGGCAGCTCGTTTGTTGCATTGCGTCACCAACCGCGATTACGTAAGGCGCGTGGGAATCACGGAGTCGATCGCTTTCGGGAGGTATCTCCTTCTGCGCAGCCTGCAGGCGCACGGACCCGCGGAGCTCTACCTCGGTTTGCAACGATCGGCTGCCGGCGTCGAAAAGGTCGTGGTCATCAAGCGGCTGAGCCGCGGACTCTCGCAAGATCCCAGGCTCGCGGAGGCTCTGCTCGAAGAGGCGCGTATTGCGGGGCAGCTCTCGCACGTGAACATCGCACAGGTCTTCGATGCCGGCGAGTTCGAGGGGAGCTACTACTTCGCGAGGGAGCACGTCCACGGAAAATCGCTACGCAAGGTGCTGCAGGCTCTCGGCGAGAAGCGAGCTCTGTTTCCGGTCGAGCACGCCGTCCACCTCGGCATCCAGCTTTGCCATGCGCTGGCCCACGCTCACGAGCGCACCGATCTGCACGGCAATCGTGTGGAGCTGGCGCACGGCGCGCTTTCGCCGGACAACGTGTTCGTCAGCTTCGCCGGCGAAGCGAAGATCACCGATTTCGGTCTGCTCGCGAGCCAGAAGCACACGCTCTCCGCCCTCGGCATCGGATCCGAGGGCACGGTTGCTTACTTGGCTCCTGAGCAGATGCGCGGTGAAGCGCCCGATCCGCTGAGCGATCTGTATTCGGTCGGCATGCTTCTTCTCGAGCTCACCGGCGGAAAAGCACCGTTTCGCCGTCCACCGACGCTCGGCCCTACGTATCCACCGAAGCTCGAGGCCATCCTCTTGCAAGCGGCAGCGAGGCGGCGCGCTCACCGGTTCCAGAGTGCGGCCGAGCTCGGCGCCGAGCTCGAAGGCTTCGCCAGGACCAGTGGGGTTCGGATGTCGTCGACCGCGCTCGGTCGTTTCTTGCACGATCTCTTCCCCGGCGCGGAGGCGCGCCATGCGCGGGAACTTCGGCACATCCGCGAACCGCGCGAAGTGCTGCCCCTCGGCGTCCCTCGCGAGGAGGCGCGCACGATTCCGGACTCGAGCCCGCCGGTTCCGCCGTCTTCCGACCACCCCCCCCTCGAGATGCCTGTTTTTCCCGCGACGCCCGAGTTTTCCCTGGCCGTTCCGGGTGGCGGATTTCCACATGTGACGACCCACCCACCGGTGGTGCAGACCTGGCCGCCCAACAAACAACGGGCCAGCCGCTACTTGGCTGCAGCAACTGCTCTCGCCATCGGCATGTTGCTCGGCGCGCTGGCGGTCGCCGTGGGTCGGCAAGCTCCGCCGGCCGCGCCGGCCGCTCAGGCGCCAACTGCGGCGGTAGCCGACCGAGGATCGCTCGAAATTCAATCGGATCCACCTGGCGCCAACATCTTTCTCGAAGGGGAGCTCATGGCCGAGCTCACGCCAACCCGGCTTGCCAAACTCCCTATCGGTCGCCCGCTTCACTTTCGCATCGTTCGTCCCGGATACGATACGGCCGACGCAGAGACCACCTTGGCGCCGCAGCACCCGAACGACCGGATCACGCTCCGCCTCGCTCCCGCCAGCGTTTCTCTCTACGTGACCATCGATGCGCCGGAGTCTGCTTTGTGGGTCGACGGAAAGTTCATCAGCTCGCGCAAGGTGCTGGGGCTCGCGGTCGGGGAAGACCACAAGATCGCGGTGAGCGCGCCCGGGCGCATTGGCAAGATCGTGATGTTTCGCTCCGAGCAGGGGGGCGAGAAGCGGCTCGATTTCAAGCTCGATCCCGCGCGTTCACCGCGGTAGTGCTATCGCGATCGGCGCGAGCTGTTGGCTTTCTGTCGAATCGCGGCGGTGCGTCCGATCACGATGGCCTCCACCCGTTCGAGCTCGGATGCGAGCGTGTACGGAGGTACCGAGCGCCCCACGATATCTTCGTATTCCGGCTGATGGCAGGCGGGGCAGGGAACGAACATTCCGCGTTCCCGCATAGGTGTGGGGCCGACTCTCGGAACGAACGACCAACGGGCGGGCTCCCGCCGCCGATCCATGAACTTCTCCGACTGACCGCTTCCCTCGCAGAGTGCACAGTCGGGGTCGGTGCCGATCCGGAAGCTCGAGCTCGGGAAGCTTCGCGCTTCGGGCGCGGCAATGGCCTTGGGCCGCAGATGGGAGCGCAGCGGCGGGCGGGACTGATCGGAATCGAGCTTGGAGTAGAGCCGGTCCATGAAGCGCTTCTGCATGTCGATCCAGCGGATGACTTCGTCACGCGCAGCAGCGGTGACCTCCTTCGAGTGACCCTCGGGCGATACCAAAATCACATCGCGTGCCGGCGTCGTGACCCGCACGAGCTCGGAGCCGGCCATGCGCTCGTCGACCCACACGACGAACACGATTTCGCCTTCTTCGAGCTGCGGTATGCCGAGCACGCGCGCTTTGATCATGGCCCCCCTCCCCGCCACCCGGGACGAGAACCTTAGAATTTTACCAGCGAACAGCCGCGACCGCAAAAGGGGGCGAAAAATGAGGCAAATTCAGGCCAACAGGCGAGGAAGCGGCCAGTGTACCCCTTACTTGCAGCCGCCGGTGCCGGCAGGTGGGGGGTCGGGAACTGCCACCGAGGGCGGGCAAGAGAAATCGAAGAGGTCCAGAAGAGCGTCGCTGTTCGCGTCGCGCGCGGTGAGAGCCGGAAGGTCGAATACCGTCTCGATGAAGCGGGTGATCGAAGTGTGCTCGTGCACCGCGTGCGACACGTAGCGGCGACGAGCCCATGGCGAGATGACGACCAGAGGAATCCGGACCCCGAGCTCGAAAAATGCGCTCTGCGAGGGTGCCGCTACGCAGGTCGTCGGTGGAGGAACATGGTCGGCGAACCCCCCCGCCTCATCGTAGGTCCAGATCATCGCCGTGGTCGGCCAGACCGAGCTCGTGACGACCGCCTGGTAGATGTCTCGCGTCCATGCCTCTCCCAGTTGAACGTCGGCCCGCGGATGTTCGTCGTTGATGTTCTCCTTCGAATCGACGAATGAAACCGCAGGCAGTGTGCCATTTTGCAGCGCGAGCTTGAATTCGGCGACGTCGTGCACCCCGTAGGCGTGAGCGGCGCGCCAGCCGCTTCCGAGCGTGTTTTCGAACGGATCGTTCTGTTCGGAGTAGGCGCCCCAACTGAGCCCCTTTTTCTCGAGCAGGTCCATGATGCTCGGCAGAGTCGATGACGGATAGCTCGAGCAGGTGCACTGGATTGCGTCGGAGGTGCCGAGCAGAAGGTAGTCTCGGTTGGGGAACGTCGGCCCGAGCACCGAAGCGAAGTGGTGATCGGCCAGCGCGAACGTGCTCGCCAGGAAGTAGTAAAAAGGCAAATCGCGGTCGTCGTAATATCCCATCGTAACGGCGCCGCTCGCCTTGACGAACCCGTCCATCTTGCCGCCATCGACCGCGGCATGCAGGCCTTGCCAGCTGTGATCGGGATCGGTCGACACGCAGGTGGTCGTTTCGTGATAAGCGGCGACGGGCTTCCCGTTGGAATCAGGATTCGAAAATCCGCTCGGCTCGGGTTCCGACTCGGGCTGACCATGAAGATAGAGCTGCCCAAAGTACTCGTCGTACGAACGGTTCTCCTTCATCACGACGATGATGTGGCGAATCGGGATCGCCTGCCGTTGGCTCTCGGAGATCCCGATCGTGTCTTTGGGCATCGCCCCGCTTTTGAACGCACACGACCTACGTTGATCGGTTTTGGGATCGACCGGCACGGCGCTGGGACAAGTCGCGCGGTCGCTGGTCGCTGCATCCAGCGCTCCCTGAGCATCGCCGCTGACCGAGTCGGTGGCGGCTGCATCGCGAGTCACGCCGGCGCCCCCCATTCCCACGGTGCCCGCTACGCCGCCACCCGCGCCCGCCGCAAGCGTTCCTGCCGAGCCTCCCATCCCTGGCGTGCCTCCATCGTCGCTGCCGCAAGCGGCGACGAGAGACCCGACGACTGCGAGCGTGCCCACGCAATTCGCCGAAAGAGAGAGTCTCAAGAGGGTACCTTTCAGACCGAAAGTGCCTTGACGGTACGGGATGCGACATGAAACTTGAACCCCCCAGACGCTACGTGCTGGCATCTAAGTTTCGGGTCCCATGTCATGGAGGCTTCTGCGTGTCGTTCCGGCTCGAAGATCTCGAAGTAGATGTGCCGTTTCGTTTTCTTCAGCAAGAGACGCCGGAGGCCAGGCCTTCGTTTCGTCGGCCAAGGGGTTCCCGGATTTGGGACGGTTTCCAAGAATCGAACGGCCTTCTGAAATTCACGAGCAAACAGATCGCGAGCGTCTCGATGCTCCCGCCACCACGTGTCGATGCGATCGGCGTTACGGCTAGTGCGCGCCGAGACCTCTACCTTCACGGCTTGGCTAGGAGTCGCGCCGCCAGCGCATTCGCATCTTCGTAGTCACCGCGCTCGAAATCCTCGTACCCTTCTTCGATCGCCTGCTCGAGTTCGGCGCGCTCCTCGGCGCTCATTTCATCGTCGAGCTTGGGTACCGGAACAACGCGCAACGGAGTTCCGTCAGGCAGGTTAACGGGCTCATCGGCGACAATCCGGCCGTTCTCGACGTGGGCCTTCAGGGCGTGCGGTCGGGTTGACATGCTTTGCAAGCATGCGCGGGGACGCACAGCGCGTCAACGCCGAGCCCTTCACTCACGGCCCAGGCGAACCAACGGGTTTTGAGTAACTCTTTCGGGGAACCTCTGCTTTTCTCGGCTCGAGAGCTCCACGATTCGAACTGTAACGCCCCGAATTGCAACGAGTGCGAAGGGGGGGACTTGAACCCCCATGGGAGTAACCCCGCTAGCACCTCAAGCTAGTGCGTCTGCCAATTCCGCCACCTTCGCGTGGTAGGCGACGCACCTTATGCGGCGCCTGGGCGAAGTCAAGCCCTGGCGGCGAGAGGCGGACCCGGAGCGGAGCCGTCAGTCAGGCGCGCTCGGGAAGCTCCGCAGGACCGCCAAAATTTCCCCGACTTCGAAGGGCTTTCGCACCCAGGCTGCGGTCATGCTTTGGGCGCCCGCCGGTATTTCGGCGGCCGATCCGGAAATGAGAACGACCTTCGCGCTGGGGCAGCAATGCTGCACCCGCGCCAACGTTCCGCCGACGTCGGTCGCGATGGGAGATAGATCGAGAAGCGCTGCGTCGAAGGTGTGGCGCTCGATGGCATCGGCGAGCTCACCAGGGGTGCGGGTTGCCAGAACGGTGGCGCCGCGCAGCGATAGGGCGGTCGAGAGAAGACCGATGACGGCGTCATCATCCTCGAGCAGCAAGATGCGAACACCGTCGAGCGACATACTGGGGAGCGTCGACGTGCGCGCCGTCGGGGGGCGTAGCACGATCACCGGCCATCGAACGTCGAACCTCGCGCCCCGCGCACTCTCGGCAAGGGACAGCATGCCGCCGTGCCGCCGTGCGAGAGCATGTGCGTGGCGCAGACCAACGCCGGCGCCCCCCGATCGCGAGCTGTAACCCCCGGCGAAAATCGAGGTGCGGCGCGCAACATCGATGCCCGGTCCCGAGTCGACGACCGATACGTGCGCGTCGCCGTTGCTGACGGCTGTCTCCACCCGGACCGAGCTTTCCTCGGGCGACATCGCGATCGCATTGAGCAGAAGATTCGTCATCACCTGCAAAAGCCCCGGCGCACCCTTGACGATTTTTCCGCGACTGCTGGCGTCGTTGCTGATGAGAAGCGACACCCGCCGTCGGAGCGCCTCCCGCTCGACCCCGGTGACCGCATCGTGCACCAGTATCTCGAGGTCGGCCTCTTCTTCGAGCGCGTCGGATTCGTCGCCGATCGCCCGTCGCGCCAGCCTCCGCCCGAGCTTGGCGTGCGACATCGCGATGTCGACTGCCTTCTGTGCCGTCTCGCTGACCGGCATTTCTTCGCGCGCGTATTCGAGCCACCCCAGCACGACGGTGAGGGCGTTGGATACTTCGTGGAGGGTGCCGGCAAGATCGCGCTCAGGCGCCTGACTATCCGGCGGATCGAGATCCTTCGGCTCCGTGTCCCCCGGTCGGATTACCCGCGACACCTGCGCAGGTTAGCACTTCACGAGCTCCGCGCAGATGCAAAACTGCCGGAATATTGAAGCGGGCGGGGGGGTCTGTCCGATCCGCTGTCGCTGCTCTCGCCGCTCTACGGCCCGAACCTAGGCGGCAGCCGAAGCCGATAACGGCCGTTTTCGTCCGTGCGCGCGTCACCCACCTTCGTGACGCCGACGCCCCCAGGTGCCTTGGCATATGCCCGTACTGCCGCGCCACGCAGCTCTCCTTGGGGGCCCCGAATCACCCCCTCGAGAGGCACCGGGAAGACCAGATGGGGCTCGATCCCAAACGTCTGTCCCGACAAGTCGGTGGGTGAGATGGGCGGATCTGGCGGTCTGATGGAGACGCCGGGCCATACCCACCAGGCGAAGTTCGACGATTCCGGGGCCCGCAACGTGAGATCGAAACTCCCGTTTTGCTGGGCACCACCGACGGGATCGCCTCGAACGTCGCGCCGAGCGCGGGGACGGAGCCTGGACCCGCCAGAGCGGGCCCTCGTACCACCCGCTTGTTGGAAAGGACTAGATTCATGGGGATGGCGCTCGTCGTGCTGTTCACCGTCCATGTCGTCGGCGATTCGGTGATAGCCAAGGAGTCTTCCACCTGCGCCGCTTCGAGTGCGACGACGGGCACGGCGATGACCCGATACTGTCCGGGAAAAAGGTCGATCGAGTAGCTGCCGTCCACTTCGGTGACGATGCTCGGATTGAACGTTGCAAGGAGCCCCATGGCGTTGTCGAGAACCGTGCTCACGAATTGCAAGCTCGCTATCACGCCACCTTCGTACGCGCCCCCCTTCGGCCCCTTGATCTGGCCGGAGATCTTGACCAGGTCCGAAGGCCTGGGCACACCGGACATGTCGAGATTGATATTGTCGTAGCCCGCCACGACGGCCGCCTCAAGGGGCCAATAAACGGTGGGAGCCTTCGTGGCCAGCTCCTCGGGAGGGCTGATCCGGATGAGCGGCCCTGTCGTCGAAGCGGTGAGGGACGTCGAGGAACCGGGCGCCACCGGTTGATAGGTGAGACCGAAGTTGGTCGGCAGCTCCGGAAACGTCGTACCGAGGCGCTCCGACGTCGAGATCACGCGCCCTTCTTGCGGCTCGATCACTTCGACGAGCCAGTGCTCCACCGTATCGTTCGTGCGCTGAACTCTGCCGTTGAGCGCAATCGGCGTGGGCAGCTGCAGCGTTGCCGGGGGCGCCCAAGCGTCCACCTTCTCGGGGACCGAGACGCCCCGCAAGATCCGTGGGGCAATGGGGCAGGTGACCGGCTGAATGTAGATATCGTACGTGCCAGGAATGAGGAACACCGTGGTATTCCAGCCGCTCGTCACGTCTCCACGAATCGGGCTGGTGTCCACGGTCACCGTGCCCGAACTGTCACGAGGGAGGCCAAGGAGGGGTACGTCGCCGACCACGCTCGTGCGGGAGAACTCGACGCGCGCGCCGATGGTCTGCACGAGCGTACCGATCTTCGGGGGGCAGATCGAGTCCGGCAAGTCGTCGGCGTTCACCTGCACCTGGACGATGAACGTGCTCAAGCCCGGCACGGTGATGTCGATGTTGCGGTCGCCGTTTTTCACGTTCGTCAGGGCCGACAAGAACGAGAGCCCACCCGAAGCGGAATTGGACTCGGGAATCACTTCCACGAAGATGTCGTCGAGGGTGCCTTCCGTCGCAAAACAGGCTCCCTCGGTGCATTTCGCGTTCGCGCCGCAGTCGCTGTCGCTCTGGCACGTGTTGGTGGCGACGGGCCGCTCTCTCTCTGAAATGAGCTGCAGACTGCAAGCGGAAAGGCTGCCCGCGAGCAGCACGACAGCGAAGGGGATCGCGTGCGCGCACTTCACGGCGCCGTTGCCTCCGCCGCGCCATCCGCGCCTCCGTCGGTGGTTACCGGAATCCTGCAGGGGGTCAGGTCGAACTTGGTCGGGTCAGCGTCGACCGCGGCCCACCAGGTTGCATAAGCGACATCGTCGGGATCCTTCGGCGCAAACTGCAGTCCGTCGGCTTGGTGGGTGACCATGAGGGTAATCGAATGGCACCCGGGCGCCGTCCCCGTGGGCAACGTGAGCGAGATCGTGACGTGGCGTGGTCCCGAATCGGGTCCGGACATGTGACCCGGCGGAATGTCGAAATTGGACCCGACTTGCACCGGATTATCCCCCTCGCCGGGCCGCGGCCTGAAGTCGAGCCCGAGCTCGGCGACCGGACCGCTCTGCAAGTCCTCCGATAGGAGCTCGAATGCGAAGTCGATTTGTTTGAACGTTCGCAGCAGCGGATCGCTGACGATGGGAAAGATCTGATAGGAGGGCGGGTACACAAGTTGGGTGATGTAGGGCGGCGTGCGCTTGGGTGGTTCGAATTCGGGGCTGGAAGTCACCAAGCAGCTCGGCCCTCCTAGGACCATCAGAAGGAGACTGAGCGAAGCGCGTGCCATGGCTGTTAAATGCCTGGAATTCCTGCACTGTGCGGTGCGGCGGTCTGACAATCCTGTCAGATTCGCGCGGTTGGATGACATCGAATGCGTGAAGATCGAATCAAAGCTCATCGGACCCATCCCTAAGATCGGTAGCGTGCGCGCGAGTCCCTCCTCGCGCCGCCCACTTATTCTAGCAGCAGGAGGAAGGGCAGGGCGGTCACCGCTCGCTCGCCGCGCACGAGCGGGGTGAAGCTGGCAACGAACGCGTCCAGCTCACGAGCCGGCTTGGCCAGCGCCACCATATCGGCGGTGCCGCGGGCCGCGCTGAACGGCAGAGCGCGCGCCTCGTCTCCCGAATCATCGTCGTCCAACCAGTCGAAGATCCCTCCCGACTCGCCCGCCAACCGGACGGGCGCGTCTTCACTCAGCTTGGCAAGCCGTTTGGCCGCGTTGATGGCCTGTTCGATCCCCCCCCACTCGTCGACGAGGTGCAGCTCCTCCGCTGCCGGGCCGGCAAAGATGCGTCCCTCTGCGGCGAGCCCCATCGTTTCGACGGTCAGCCCGCGCCCCTCGGCGACGCGCCGCACGAACAGATCGTAGACGGCGGTCATTTCGGCGCGCACCCGTTCGCGCGTGTCCGAATCCCAAGGCAAAAGCGCTGACTGATACGACCCGCGCTTCGCTGCGAGTGAGCCCGGTGCAGCGATCGATTCGACGTGGATGCCGACATTCTCGAGGGCCGGTCCCAACGCGAACTTTCCACCCACGACACCGATCGATCCCACGATGCTGGTCGGCTCCGCGAAAATCCGTGTGGCCGCCGACGCAAGGTAGTAGCCGCCGCTGGCGGCCATGTCGCCCACTGATACGACGAGTGGTTTCTTCGCGCGCAGCTGCATGAGGGCATGCCACAGGAGGTCGGAGGCAAGAGCAGACCCACCCGGTGAGTCGATGCGCAGAACGACGGCCTTCGCGCTGGTGTCTTCCATCAGCGTGCGGACGGTGCGGCCGAGCGAACGCTCGGTGATTCCCGAGCGCGGCGTCAACAATCCGCCGCCCCCATCCATGGTGATGGCTCCGACCGCTCGGACCAGGGCGACGTGCGGTGGTCCGCCGCGGCTCGAACCGCCGCCCGCCAGCGCCCGCACCAACTCGCTGAACTCGGGACGCTCGCTGCCGTGTGCCGCGGTCCCGAATCGGACGTCGAAGTCGCGCGCTCCGGTGAGCTTCTTGGCTTCCTCGCGCGCCTCGTCGAGATACCCGACGGCGTCGACGAGACCCCGTCGCTTGGCTTCGTCGGCCGAGAAAGGGCCGTCCTCCATGGCGTCGCGAAAGGCTTGCCCGCGCGTCTCGCCGATGCCGTTCAACCACTGATCGCGAATGGCTCCGAGCACCCCCTCGAGCGAAGCCTTGGCTTCCGGGCTCGGTCCATTACGCGTGAAGGGTTCTTCGGCTCCTTTGAATTTTCCGATCTGCAAAAAGTCGACATTGATGCCGAGCTTTTCGGTGAGCAGCCGATGTGCGTACACGAGCTCGGCCGAGATCCCGACCGTCTCGACGCCGCCGGCGGGGCTCAGCCAGATGCGATCGCATCCGCGCGCGGCGATCCATGCGCTGGCGTTCCCGTACCCATCGGCATGGCAAACGATCTGCTTGTGAGCCGCTCGCACGTTGGCGAACACCGCGGCGAGCTCCTGCGCGCGCGCCCAGCCGAAACGGGCAGAACCGAACCGCACGAGGACACCGCGGCTCCCGGCGTCGGTGGCGAGCCCTTGCAGAAGCGTGATCAACCTGAAATAACTCTGCCGCGAGCTCGTGCCGAGCAGCCGCGCGCCCGACGTTTCCGGCGCTCCGCGCGTCAAGTCGATCTCGGCAATCTCGCCTTTGCTGCCGCCGGAGCTGGTGTGCGCTTTGCCATCGGCGGACTCCAGATCCGCGGCGGCCGAGGACCACGTGCGCGGGCGACCGTGGCATGCAGCCACCGCGGCTGCTGCGGCGATCAAGAATATTTTCACCGTTCGATCGATCGATAGGGCCATCAGCGTTTGAATCCGGGCAAGTCCGACGTGTCGATTTCGGGAGGCTCGGCAGGCGGAGGGGAGGGGGGTGGCGTCGGTTCGGAGGGGCGGGCAGGGCGGGTGGCGGGCTTGGAGGGCGATTCGGCCTGGGCAATGCGATCGCGGGCGCGATTGGCGAGCGTCCCCTCGGACGTCGTATCCAAGATATCGCGATAGAGCTTCACGGCGCCGGCGCGGTCGCCTCCTTCCCACTTTACGTCGGCGAGCGCCGCGAGCGAAGGCAAGTAATGCGGATTGGCGGCGAGCACCCGCTCGTAATACGACTTGGCCAAGCTCGGATTGCCGCGCGCGCGGGCGACGTCACCGAGACCTGCAAGCGCCTCGGTGTCACCTGGGTTTTTCGCGAGGGCGACGCGATAAAGCTGCTCGGCTCGCTCGTAATTGCGAGCGGCGGCCGCTTGCGTCGCCTGCTGCAGAATGGATCGGAAGTCGCCACCCCCGGCACCCTCGCCCGCCGGCGCGGCTTGCGGCACGCGCGCGTCGACGGCCGCCGCGGTAGCTCCGCTATCGCGCTTGCCGGCATCCACCTCGGCCGCACCCAAGCCGGAAGCTCGGGCGACGAATGCCTTGAGCTCGGGCAAGAGCGGGTGGGGGCGTGCGCCTGCGGCGATCTTGTCGAGCTCGCTCTTCGCGAGCTGCAGGTCTCCTGAGCGCACCAGCGCGTAAACGAGCGCGCCTCTCGCTCGCTGGAGATTCGATTCGCCCGCCGCTGCCGTCTTCAGACGATCGAGCACCGCGGGCCAGGTGGGCGACTCCTCCGACAGATCGAGCGCGGCGAGCACGTACGCGGTCTCCGGATGGGCGGCGATCCCGCCGACGCGCGGCACGAGCGTGCGCGCCGTACCCAAGTCTGCGGTGAGCCTCAGCGCGTCGATCTTCGCGCGCGCCGTCCGTGGATCGTCAGGCGCTACCTCGGCCGCCTTCTCCGCGGCCCGTAGCGCACGCTGGGCCGACTGCTGCGCTTGGCGCTTGGCCGCCGCGAGCGCGTCCGGCAGGTCGGCCGAAAGCACCCGCACTTTGAGCCAATCATCATCGGCGCGTACGGCCTCGAGCCGCGCGAGATCGATGAGCACGCGCGGCTCGCGTTCGGCGAGCGCGCTCGCCTTGTCGAACGCTTCCTTGGCCGTATCGAGATCCCCGTCGCCGAGCGCGCGCTCGCCCTCGTCGAGCAACGTTTCGACACGGCCCTCGGTCTCTGGCAGAGCGGGGGACGGGCGAATCACCATCGCGATGTACTTGCGGCCGACCGTGGCCCCGGCGACGCCGATCAATCCCAAGAGGATCAGAACGACGAGCCAACGGAGCGCGCGCGATCGGGCGCCCGGTGAATTCGAGAATCTGGGTTCACCGAACCAGTCCTGCTCCGAATCGTAGGAGTCGCCGGAAGGCGGCTCGTAGCTCGGCACGATGGAAGGGTTGGACGCCGCAGTGGGGAGCGGCGAACGCGGCGCCGCGTTCAGGTCCACGGGCGCGTACGGCGCCGTGCCAGGCGACATCCGCGGCCGTGCCCTGGGATCGCGCATCGTCCGCTCGATGTCGGGATCGCTCGCCATCATGCGCGGCGCGATCGGAGGCGGCGCGCCGAACGTGACCGCCGGCGGCATCGGCGGCCCTTCGATCGGCGGATGTCCCGTTCGTCCCGTGCGTGCGGGCAACTCCTCTCGGGGTCCGCCGCGCGGCAACGTATCGACCGCGTCGTCCGAGCTCGGCGGCGATTGCAATTCCTGCGGCTTTGCGTTGGGCGCGAGGCGGCTCACGAAAAAAGGCTCGAGCTCGGCGATCGCGCCGAGCGGGCGGGGCGGTGCATTTCCGCGGCTGAGGGTATCGTGGCGTCCCACCTGGAGGTTGGTGATGGCTTTCTGCAAATCGCGCAGGTTGGTGAAGACGAGCTCGCGTCCGTCCTTCCGCTGGACGATCCACTGCTCCGGTACCTCCGACGTGTGCGCGCGGTAGATCTTGAACTGCTCGCCGCAATTCGTGCACCGAACCGTCGTGCCCCGCTCGGAAACGAGTGCGTCGTCGAAGTCGTACTCGGTTTTGCAGCGGTTACAGGTAATTTCCATGGTCGGCGTGGACCCACCAGACGCCGGGCAGGCTAGCATGGGCACTCTCTTCCTCCCACGTTTTGGGGTCCGAAGATCGGAGGTGGGCCGAAGGCCGCGCCGAGTCATATCATCGGTCAGGCCGCCACCTGGCTGCCGAAGGTGCTAGGTCGCGGTCTCCGCGGTATTCTTCGGGGGGCCGCCTTCGGTAGAGGTCACGATGAAACGATCCTTAGCGAAACGATTCGTCACGCTGGCATTGGCGCTGCTTCCGTTGGCTTTTGCATTCGGTTGCCCGGTGTACTCCGACGACGTCGGAGGTTGCCGCTACGCCACCGACTGCCCCGTCGGCTACTACTGCGCGATCGATGGCAACTGCCTCCTCGGTCCGGGGCTCGGCGGTGCCGGTTCGGCCGGCAGCGATGGTGGGCGGAGCGACGCGCCCAGCGAGGGTGGGATGGTGGATGCCCGCTCCGGCGAAGCAGCGACGATTGCCTACTGCGGCAATCCGGCCGACTGCGCGGCCGATCAAACGTGCTCGACCGACGGCATCTGTCACGCCGGTGACTGCACGAAGAACCCATGCATCAATCAGTTCGCGTGCACCACGACGATGAGCGGCGCGGTGTGCGTGCACGGCAACGTTCGCGCCTGCGGCGCGGACCGCCACTGTTCGACGGCCGAGCGCTGCGTCGACGGTCTCTGCGTGGCATTGAGCGAGCTTTGCAGCGATCAGACGCAGTGCCCGAACTCGAAGCTCTGCGTCGAGGGCAAGTGCGCGGCCGGCTGCGCCACCGATCCCCAGTGCCCGGCTGGTTTCGCGTGTCGTCTCGCGCTCGGCGTCTGCAACGTCGCGAGCAAGCCCTGCTCGCTCACTCGCGACTGTGCGAGTCAGGATCTGGTCTGCGTCGACGGCGCCTGCGTTCCGCGTTGCACGACGCTCGGCTCGTGCGCAGAAAACACCGGCACTTGCGTGGACAACGGGTGCGTGCCCCATCAGGGCGTGGTGGTGCAGTGCAACGGTCAAGGGGTCTCCCCGGACTGTCAGGCCGGTCAGATCTGCCTGCATCATCATTGCTATGTCTCGTGTCAGAGTCCGAACGAAAACGCGTGCAGCACGCGGCCGAGCACACCTCTCTGCAAGACCGTCGCCGTCGGCGGCACGAGCTATTCGGTATGCGGCACCACCACGACGCTCGGCTCGGAGTGTGACGCGAGTGCCGGCAAGGTCTGCACGGGGAAAACTTGCATCGACGGTTATTGTCGCTGACTCACGCGGTCCTACGGCCGCTGGCGCAGCCGACATTGACGGTGAGCTCGAACGCTTCTTCCGACCAATAGCGGTTGATGGCTTCCTCGACGTAGCGCATGGGCCGGCCGATGTCGGCAACGCCGAGCGTTGCCCAGATCTCGGGCAAGACCAAGAGGCGCATGATGGGATCTTCCATCAAATCGCGCCCGCTTTGAAATTCGAGCGACATCGGGCGCAGATCGACGTCGATCTCATCGAAGCCGGCGCTTTGAAGCTCCTCGGTCAATCCCTCGACCGTCGGACGAACGACCGCCGCCGCTTCGGTCGCTTTCACCATTTCGCTGACGTCGTACTTCAAGGAATACTCCCGCAAGAGATCGATGATCTCCTGAAATGAGCCGCGAAGCGGCAGGGCCAAGAGCACCTGACCGCGAGGAATGATGAGGCGGGCCATCTCCGCAACGAGCGCCCGTCGATCCTCGGGTACCACCGATGGATGCAAGGAGAGACCGTGCGTGAACGACTGATCGGTGAGCCGGGTGGGAAAGCCGGTGAAGACTTCGTAATCGGTCGAGACCGTCGGAATGAGCGCGCCTTTCGTACGAGCCAGATCGATGGCCGGCGGAGAGGGATCCAGCCCGACGATGGATCCGGCCGCGAGACGATCTGCGATGAGCTCGTCCGGGTAACCCGTTCGGCAACCCAAGTGAACGACGGCCGCCGCTTCCGACGAGAAAAACATGTCGAGTGCGGCCTCGCCGAAAAGTGACAGATACCGGGGAACGACGAACGTCTCGAGAACGGCGGCGTCCGAAGGTCCCAGGCGCTGCAACATTATGGGCGGTCCTCTTGTCCGATCGCCTCGAGCATCAGCCGCGCTTCCTTGGCCAGCTCACCGATCGTGACCGATCCGTCGTGGCCGCCGTCGTCCTCCTCCTCCTCGAGCTCGACGAGGCGCGTATCCTTTTCGAGGCGCGACAGCTTCGACACGCTGACTGGATCGCCGAGCTCGACGCAGGCCTCGATGCCGGCCGCCACGACCTCCTCGTTGGGATGATCCAGGAAACGATGGAGCAGCTTGGGAACCCCCGGCTCCGGGATTTCCACGAGAACGTAGGGCAGCTCGGCCAAAGCCAAGTGGTCGGGCGGTAGCCGATCGAGCGCTCTCTCGATCCCGAGCGCGACTTCCTTGAAGCGCTCGAACGCGATGTCTTCGAGCATCAGGCCGGCCGTGTGGCGGGCCTGCGGCTCTTCGCTGCCGAGGATCTCGACCAGCGCATCGACGG